>Ga0164313_10001856_pt1 | contig 18934 bp, 10 predicted proteins | sample GuaBasSedimGuay4_FD_113735 | JGI IMG/M metagenome (GOLD analysis project Ga0164313, IMG submission 113735) | Subseafloor sediment microbial communities from Guaymas Basin, Gulf of California, Mexico - Guay4, Core 4569-4, 0-3 cm | ecosystem: Environmental > Aquatic > Marine > Hydrothermal vents... | reverse complement strand
GCCATGCTTCGATTCAATAAAGAGTCGGAATTGTTGGATGCTCCTGTTTTTATTGGAGAATGGGGATTCCCAACTTTTGATAAAACGGATTCAACAATGACTGGCAAGCTAGGTCAGTTGAACTATATGGATTTTTATATACGTACGGCAGAATTATTTGACAGTCTTGGAGTGGGCTCCATAAAGGCCTGGTTTTCCGGCAATCGCACCAAACAGAATTTTTTAAGTGGCGGAATTTCAACCTGGGCAATTTTTCAGGATAAGCAGGATGTTGGAACCGTGGAGCGAAAATACATAACAGATATTATTGCAAGGCCTTATCCTCAAGCCATTGCAGGTGATATACAATCCTTCATGTACGACTTTTCCACACGGAATCTCGATATTTACATCCATACAGACAACAGCAAAGGCGCTTCACGGATTTTTATCGGGGCAAACAGGCATTATCCGGATGGCTTCTCCGTTGTATGCAATCAAAACTTTGTCCTGTGTTACAACCCGCTTAAAAACGGAGGTCTGACGGTTTTTAAATCAGACGAGAACAGCAATCCCGCGGATTTTATCTGGGATGGCAGTCGACAGCAGCTTGTTATTCTGGAATGGCCTGTTGATAACAAAGAGATACACCTTAGGATTATTCCGGGAATCAACAATTAAACTATCTTTTTTCGCACTATTGATAGCCATATTAGAAACACGGATTATAAGAGAAATGAAACAGCTAATCTTTATTTTTGGTTTTTTAGTATTTGGGATTGGGGCCAATGCTGCCATAAAGCTTCCGGCTATTGTATCATCTCATATGGTATTGCAGCGCAACACAAATGTTGTTCTGTGGGGTTGGGCCGATGCCAATGAGAAGATCAGCGTAAAAACCTCATGGATAAATGGTACCAGGAAAATTCAGGCCGATTCGCTTGGAAACTGGCGCCTTGAAGTCCTCACAACGAACAGCAGAGAGCCACAGACTATTTCTGTAAAAAGTAAAGAATCGGATATTCTTCTGGAGGATATCCTGTTTGGAGAGGTTTGGCTCTGCTCGGGCCAGTCAAACATGTATCAGCCCGTGAAGGGATATGGGGATAATAACCCGACATCCGATGCGATGATGGCCAGGGTCAGAGCCGGGAATCCTGATTTACGTTTGTTTACGGTGGGCCAGACAGGAGCTAAAGTTCCCCAGAATGATGTGCGAGAGTTTACTGCCTGGCAGCTTTCCTCTCCCGCCAGTACGGATGATTTTAGTGCAGTAGCCTGGTTTTTCGGGCAGCAGCTCCAGGAGATCATGGATGTTCCGGTAGGATTGATTCATACTTCATGGGGAGCGAGTACGGTTGAGGCCTGGATCAGTGAGGATGTCCTGAGCAGGTACCAGGAAGTAAACCTTGACCACATTGTATTAAAAGGAGACGAAAGAAGGCTTCCGACAATACTTTACAATGCCATGATCCATCCCCTGATGCCATTTGCGATCAGGGGTGTGCTCTGGTACCAGGGAGAATCAAACCGCAACGATCCTGAAAACTATAAGAAGCTATTCCCGGCCATGGTTGAGGATTGGCGTTCTCGTTGGGAGATAGGGGATTTCCCGTTCTATTATGTACAGATTGCACCATTTGATTACGGGAAAAAGGATCCCTTTGCCAGTATAAACAGCAATTCAGCTTTTATGCGGGTGGCACAAGAGCAGTGTGCCGATCTGATTCCCAATTCCGGTATTGCAATAACCACGGATATTGGGGATGAGCACCGGATTCATCCTCCCGATAAACTGGAAGTAGCCAACAGGCTTCTGTTTCATGCACTTCATCAAACCTATGGTTTTGAGAATATTGATGGTAAATCTCCGGTTTACGAAAGCATGGAGATTTATAATGAGGAAATACGACTTTCCTTCAAACATGCTGAAACGGGATTGTTTGCCTTTGAAGAATTGTCCGGTTTTGAGATTGCCGGCGATGATAAAGTATTTTACCCAGCAAAAGCAATCATCGGGGAGGGAGCAAGGGTAAGGGTGAATAGCACCTGGGTAACGGATCCTGTTGCGGTGCGATATGCCTGGAATGATTGGGCAGAAGGGACCCTTTATGACAGGAATCTCTTACCCGCATCCTCTTTTCGTACTGATAACTGGGAAAATGCCACAAGGTATACCGATGGTGTTTCAGAAACCGCTTTTGATGCCCTGAACGAACGGGCCGGATGGAATCTTGAGTTTGAAGATAAGTGCACGGCAGACTGGAAGCAAAAATGGGCACTTGACGGCCTGAAAGCAAGTTTGGAAAACTCTGACAAAGGCCTCCATTTCAGTGCCGGACCGGAATTTAAAAATGATGCCCATCATGCGGTACTTTGGACCAAAGAGTCTTTCGAAGGGGATCTGAAAATCGAATATGACTATACCCGGACCGATTCAGAAACAAGATGTGTAAATATCCTGTATATCCAGGCGACAGGTAAGGGTGAAGAACCTTATATGGAAGATATTTCAACCTGGAGAAATCTGCGCAAAGTACCGGCTATGCGAACCTATTATGATAATATGAATGCCTTGCACATAAGCTATGCGGCTTTCGCAAATACTTCTGACACAAGTTATTATGTAAGATCCAGGCGTTACCCCAGGCCGAATAATGCATCCTTTGATGAAACAAAAATTGCTCCATCATACGACAATGAGGGCTATTTTAAAACTGGAGAAACCTATCACATCACGGTAATTAAAACATATACACAGCTATTTTTCAAGGTGGAAAATAAGGATGAATCCAGCCTCTTTGTTTGGGATTTGTCAGAGATTTATCCTGTATCTTCGGGACGTATTGGGTTGCGGCACATGTATACTCGTTCAGCCATCTATCGTAACTTTAGAATCTATTCAAAATAGGAACATGAAGAACTACGTAAAAATTACAGTTGCAGCATTTATCACAGTTCTTCTGTTTGCTCAATGTACCCCAGCAGAACAGAAGAAGCTGCCCAACGTTTTGCTGATCATGGTTGATGATATGGGATTCTCCGATCTGGGTTGTTATGGCGGGGAGATAAAAACCCCTCATCTGGACCAGCTGGCCGCGGGAGGATTGCGCTTCACACAATTTAATAACTGTGGGCGTTGCTGGCCCACAAGAGCTTCACTTATGACCGGTTATTATCCACAGCAGATCGGTCGCGATAATGCCCCCGGGATTAAGGGAGGGGCCGGGGGGAAACGTCCTGAATGGGCTAAGATGGTACCATTGTCTATAAAAGCTGCCGGTTATAGATCATACCACTCAGGCAAATGGCATATCGACGGGATGCCCCTGGAAAATGGCTTCGATCGCTCCTATTTCCTGGGTGACCAGGGACGGTTTTTCAGTCCTCAATCTCTATATACAGACGATCAGAAACTGCCCCCGGTTGAAAGGGGTACTGGATACTATGCCACCGTTGAAATTGCCCAAAAGGCGGTAGACCATTTGAAGGAGCACCAGGCAATACATGCAGAAAAACCTTTCTTTTCGTATGTTGCCTTTACCGCCCCCCATTTTCCTTTGCACGCCCTGCCCGAAGATATTAAAGCTGTGGGGGATCGATATGCAGCAGGATGGGAAGTGCTGCGAAACAAGCGATGGGAGCGTATGACTGAGTTGGGGATCATAGAAGGAGAGTTGTCGGAGGTTGAACCTCAGATAGGGCCTCCCTATCATTTCCCCGATGCTTACGAGATCCTTGGTGAGGTAGAGGTAAACCGCCCGGTGTCCTGGGAAAGCCTTACTCCGGAGCAGAAAAAGTTTCAGCAGGAAAAAATGACCATTCATGCGGCAATGGTGGAGCGTGTGGACCTGGAGATCGGTCGCATTATTGATCAGGTAAAGGCTATGGATGCTTTTGAAAATACATTGATCGTGTTTCTTTCAGATAATGGGGCAAGCGCCGAGATCATGGTCAGGGATGATGGACATGATCCAGCTGCGGCACCCGGATCAGCACTCACACACCTCTGCCTCGGGCCGGGCTGGTCAAACATGTGCAATACCCCTTTCAGGCGACACAAAATATGGGTACACGAAGGAGGAAGCTGTACTCCTTTCATAGCTCACTGGCCTGATGGAATTGAAGCTCGCGGCGAATTGCGACACTCTTACGGACACGTAACAGAGATTGTTCCAACCATTCTTGATCTTGCAGGAGTTTCACCGGATTTTATGAGAGAGGTAGCACTGCCGGGTGAATCGCTGAGGCCTCTATTTGAGAAGGAAGATGCAAGAGAACATCCAATCTGGTATTATCATGAAGGGCACCGCGCTTTGCGCATGGGCGACTGGAAGCTGGTAGCGGCCAATGAGCAGCCATGGGAACTCTTTAATCTTGCTAACGACCGGACAGAGTCCGACAACCTGGCAGATCGTATGCCCGGTAAAGTTTTGGAAATGGAGAAGCAGTGGACCCTTATACTGGATGAAATCAGGGCGGTTGCACCACAAAAGAGCCAGGAAGAGGAGGTCTCGGTTACCACTAAAAATTTCGAATAAAAGATTAATGCTTATGAAAACAAAAGTCAGTATCCTGATAAGAATCCTTCTGATTATTGGATTTTTTGTAGTGGCCTCATGTTCACCGTCGAAATCAAAAGAACAAACAGGGAAACCTAACATCCTTTTCATTGCCGTAGACGACCTCAGACCGGAACTCAACTGTTTTGGTGCAGGTCATATCAAATCGCCCAACCTGGACAAGCTAGCCGCTGAAGGTCTGCTTTTTCATCGCGCGTATTGCAATGTGCCGACTTGCGGCGCTTCACGTGCCAGCCTCCTGTCGGGAGTGAGGCCTGCCAGAAACCGGTTTGTAACCTACAGTACCAGGAAAGATATAGATATACCGGAGGTAGTCTCCCTTCCCAAACATTTTAAAAATGGTGGTTACACGACCATCTCAAACGGGAAAGTTTATCATCATGCTGACGATGATACTTTGGCCTGGCATGAGATATGGCGTCCGGAAATAAAGGGACAAGATTATCAAACAGAAGCAAACATTGCCTTAAATAAGGAGAGAGCAAGGGGAGTTCCCTTTGAAGCAGCGCAGGTGAGCGATAATGCCTACGCGGATGGGAAAATTGCGGATAAAGGAATTGCAGACCTGCAAAAACTAAAGAGGAGCGGGGAACCCTTTTTCCTTGCATTGGGATTTAAGAAGCCACACCTTCCTTTTAATGCTCCCCGGAAATATTGGGATATGTACAAACGGGAAGAGATCTTGTTGCCGGAGAGTTACGTGCAGCCCGAAACAACACCCAAACAAGCTTTTCATAAATATGGTGAGCTAAGGAATTACGCGGGTGTTGCAAAAAAGGGGCATTTGGAGGATGATTTTGCCAGGGAACTGATACATGGCTATTATGCCTGTGTGAGCTATGTGGATGCTCAGATTGGCAGGGTACTGGATGAACTGGACAAGCTGGGATTGGCTGAAAACACCATTGTTGTGCTCTGGGGCGATCATGGCTGGAATTTGGGAGAACACATGCTCTGGTGCAAACATTGCACATTTGAAACAAGTTTGAATGCTCCCCTGATTGTAAAGGTTCCCGGAATAACTGAAGGTGCCAGCACACATTCCATTACGGAATATATTGATATTTATCCTTCACTTTGTGACCTGGCAGGCCTTGAGAAACCTGATCATCTGGATGGAGAGAGTTTGCTTCAGGTCATTGAAAAGGGATCCCGTGATAAAAACTATGCAGTTTCAAAGTTCAAAGATGCCGTTACCCTGATAAAGGGAGATCTCTTTTACACCGAATGGACCGATGATAGGGGTGAAGCCTATGCCCGCATGTTGTTCGACCACGAAAGCGATCCCCTTGAGCTGAACAACCTGGCTGAAAAAGAGGAGTATAAAAATCTGGTTGATCAACTGGCCGGTGAACTGAGACAGAAATGGGGAGATGATTTTTTGCCTAAACACAACTAAATGAGAACTTTTACAATGCCAATGGTCCTTTTATTTTCTTTCCTCCTCACAGGACAATCCTGCCAGGAGACTGTTCTTGTGGACTATTTTACCGACAATGGCCTTGGCGCTGCTGTGAAAACCATGCAACATCCGGCAGGAGAGTATTATAAGGGAGTAACTTATATAGCCTACCAGGGTCCCACTGAGGATCCCTATGTGGCTGCATACAGCCACAGAACTGGAAAGTGGAAGGGGCCCTTTAAGGCAGGGGAGAGTGTGCTTACCGGCAAGGAGCCCGGCATGATTGATAACCATGGTAAACCTGCCATGATTATTGATGACGAGGGTTATATTCACCTGGTATTCGGAGGTCATGGAGGCACCCCGGACCTTGGTATAAATCCTCTTGGCAACTATTGCCGGGGACAGATGAAGCACGTGGTTTCAAAAAAGCCGCTGGATATTACTCAATGGGAAGAGCTTGATAATATCTCTCCCTTTGGCACCTACAACCAGTTTGTAAAAATGGACAATGGCGACATCTATCTCTTCTATCGTCACGGAGCACACCGCAGCAACTGGGTCTATCAGCTTTCCACGGATAGCGGCCGGACCTTTGCTCCGCCAGTATCTGTTCTTCAAACAAAACAAACCACGGGCAATGAAGAGTATCCCGATATTCATGATTCATGGTATGCCTGGTTTGAGAACGGCCAGGGGGATGACATTATAGCCACTTATAATTATCATGTTTGCAAAGGGCCAAAGCACGATGGAGAACGCCACAACTGCTATTACATGGTTTTGGACACCAAAGATCAAATCTGGCGGAATGTAAAGAGGGAAATACTTGCAGCTCCTGTAACCAAGGAGGAGGCTGATGAAAAAACCCTGGTCGCGAATACCGGAGATTTATGGACTGTAAGGGGCGCTGTTCGCCTGGATGATGAGGGATATCCGCACATAATCTATTATATGGGGGAATATATGGGGCTAAAACATGGGGGACCCAAGCAGGTCATTTATTATCGTTGGACGGGTGAAGAATGGTTCACCGCAGATAGTACGGACTTGCCTGTAGCAACAGGTGATATATTGGTTTCATCGCCCGATGAGGCAAGTTTGCTGCTTGCCGCTAAGAAAGAGGGATTTGCAGAATTAACCTGGTGGAATACTATGGATGGAGGACGAAGTTTTAAGAAGGGAGAAGTGTTGTACCACCGTAGCAAAACCGGGATTACCACCACATCGATAATAAAAAATGCTCATCCTGATGCCCGCGTGATTATATCCGGTAATCATAAGGGCGACTATAAAAAGATGTACCTCATCGGTGATAAAGGACCCGTTCAAAGATTAATGAGTGAAGCACACCAGATTGACAAATAGAGCGTACTCATGAAATTTTGTTATTCCATATTTTTGTTGCTGTTGTCACAGTTCATTTTTGCTCAGGACAAGCCGAATGTGCTGTTTATTGCCATCGATGATTTGAATGATTACGTAAATTGTATGAATGGTACAATACGAGCCAATACCCCTCATATCGATAAACTCGCCCAGGCGGGTACTCTATTCACCAATGCGCATTGCCAGGCACCCATTTGTGGTCCGTCAAGAGCCAGTATTATGACTGGACTATACCCTTCTACAAGTGGTAACTACCTGCAATTGAGCGACACAAACATAAAAAGCTCAAACCTGATTACCCAGCAGGCGATTTTTATGCCTGACTATTTTGAGAAGTATGGTTATAAAACCATGGCTGTGGGGAAAATCTATCACAATGGAGATGGTGCAGAAACATTCGATGAGTATGGTGGCAGGTTTTCGTGGTTTGGTCCCAAACCAGAGGAAAGATTTAACTATGATCCGTCTAAAATTGAAGGTAAAACGGGTTTCACACAGACCGACTGGGCTGCCTATCCCGGACATGACAGTTTATTGACCGATTATCAAAGCGCCAAATGGGCGGTGGATCAGCTTCAGCAAAAGCATGATAAACCTTTTTTTATGGCCGTGGGTTTTGTGAGACCGCATGTTCCCTGGTATGTCCCTCAAAAATGGTTCGATATCTATCCATTGGATCAGGTCAGAACTCCCCCGTATGATCCCGGCGACTTTGATGACATTCCCCTGATGGGACAACGCGTTGCTGATGTTCCCATGATGCCCACAACAGAAGAGCTTATTAATTCTGGTGAATGGAAAGATGTAGTCAGGGCTTACCTTGCCTGCATCACTTTTGTAGATGCCCAGGTGGGCAAAGTGCTGGAGGCACTGGAGAATTCTGAATATTCTGAAAATACCATTGTTGTTTTATGGTCTGATCATGGCTATCATCTGGGTGAAAAAAACCGCTTTGCAAAACAAGCCTTATGGGAACGGGATACACGTACGGTTCTAATCTTTAAAGAACCAGAAGGGAAGGAAAACCAAACCTGCAAGGCACCGGTCCAGTTGCTGGATATCTATCCAACGCTCACTGATTTATGCCAGCTACCGGATTATAGGCTCGCCGAAGGGAATTCACTGACACCCTTTCTGAATAATCCCAATGCCAGGACCTCGTATCCGGCCCTCTCCTTTTATGGAGTCGGGAACGTCTCGGTTAGAGACGAACGATACCGCCTTATTCAATATGAGGATGGTTCCATAGAGTTCTACGATATGCAAAAGGACCCCGATGAGTGGAATAATCTGGCCGAAAATGTAAGCTACCAGGAGGAAATTACCCGATTGATAAAATTCATCCCCGGGGAGTGGGCTGCCTTATCCCGTTTCTCCAAATACGATATCAACCCCTATTTCAAGAAAATAACAACTATTCAGAAAAATGATGAAGATTAGTATAAGAGAATTTTGTGCCTTTTTCCTTCTTGCATTGCTGTATTTAAATGTGAATGCGCAGGAGCGGCCTTTTATCTGGGTGACCCAGGATGAGCGTGAAGCCATCCTAAATAAGATTGAACAGCAAGTCTGGGCGGCTTCATTTCAAGAAAGTTTTATGCAAAGACTGGAAGGTGACTTTGCTGCATATGAGAAGGATCCACATGCCTTTCTGACAGGTATGGCATTTGATACAACTGCGGCTAAACCAGGAGAAACGCCACCATTGGTAAAAGCAGATTATAAGCAACCCGGGGGAGGTGCTGTAGCAAAAGTACATATGCGTTATTTACAGGTAGCTATTGATTGTGGTGTTGCCTATTATTTAACTCAGGAAGAAAAATATGCGCAGTGTGCGCTTGATATTTTAAATGCTTTTGTAATCGGACTGATTCAGTTGCCCCTCGATGAGGATACCAAAAACGGGGGCTGGTTATATTCCAGCGGGCAACATTTGCGCGAAGCCCGCGAAATCGGGGCGCAAATACCCATTATTTATGATTTCGTTTTTCCCTATATTCAAAAGGGAGGCAAACCATATGATCTGGGTAAAAAAGCTAAGACTGAGTTCCCGCAGGAGAAAGCTCAGCAGGTGTTTCGAACCCATGTAAAGCTGGCCATTGAGAGGGGACATACGGGGTCAAACTGGAGTGTGCTGGAGGCTCCCAGTATGGTGCAAAACTTGTTGGCACTGGAGGATGAACAGGAACGCCAGGCTTATTTACAGGTCTACCTTACGGAAGGTAGCGACAAACAGGATCCCTTAAGCGTAGTCGCCAGCCAATTTCAACAAGAAGGAGATGTCTATCCCGAGACTTCCCAGTATTCTAATGGAGTGGCATCCATAACCACTTATTTATTGACCATCCTTACCAGGTATGATCCGGATTTGCATTTGGGCCAGAAATACAGGACCATTCCTCTGGCACTATCCCGATGGGAGGATATGAAGTATCCCAATTCCGAAATTGTCAGATTCGGTGATGGCCACCGACACGGAGGCATCAGTTACATCGACTGCGAGGCCGCTTATTATTTGGGACAAATTGAAGGGATTGAGGAATTGATTGAACGAAATGGCAATTTAATAAATAGTGCAATTGCACAGGGCAAATACGAGAGAGGAGAGCTTGGTGGTCGTCCGCTTAAAGCCCATCCCTATTTTGAACCATTGAGCCTGTTATGGTTCTCGGGAAAAATCAGAGGAAATGTGGAGGAGACAGAACTGCCCAGAACCGATATTTTTCGCCATGCTTCCTTGTTTCTGCAGCGCAATGTAAGTGAAACAGAAAAGCCGGAGGATGGCTTAATGTGCTTTGTGGGCGGTGCTCCAATGGTTCATGGTCATGCCAACGGAATGGACATGGAATTGTATGGTAAGGGGCATGTGTTAGGTGTGGACCAGGGCCGTGGCAGGTATCAAACAGAGACCCATGAAAACTATTCCCGATTGTTTGCGGCACATAATACGGTGATTGTAAATGGCAGTTCTCAAAGTGATGGAGGATGGGTAAACCTGGGCATTAATGCTGTGCAGCTTGTTGCCATGGAGCCATTGCCGGAAAAGGAGGCAGTTTCGCCATACCATTCATTTACGCAGACCAGTTTTGTGGATGATAAAGGAGAGTTGGCTGAAGCCGTTCAACAACGCACCCTGGCACTTGTCAGAACATCGCCTTCCACAGGCTATTATGTGGATGTGTTTCGTTCAAAATCAAAACTACCCGACCAGTACCACGACTACCTCTATCATAACATCGGAGAGAGGCTTGAATTTTTGAATAAGGACATCGTCCTGGATCCTGCACCTGAAAGGTACATGGCCAATGCCGGAAAGGTCTGGATTCAAAACCATCAATACCGGCATCCGGGCTGGCATTACTTCAAGGATGTTCAAAGCTCTGATATTTATCCCGAAGCTGTAAGGGTGCGGTTTTCTGCTGAAAATCTGGACGACAAACCCATATACATGAATCTGTTTATTCCCGGAGAAGAAAACAGGGAGTATACCAGAGTACTGGCTCCTCAAACCTATGAGGCTCCGAGGCCCTATATGATGAAGCCCACTCCAACCCTTGTGATACGCAAAAAAGGGGAGGCATGGGAGCAACCTTTTGTGGTGGTATACGAACCATATAGTGGAAGTGAAATGAACAACAGCATTCAATCAGTGGAGAAGATTACACGAAATGGAGTCTACAAAGGATTGAAGGTAACCAGCAGAACAGCCCGGGAAGTTTTGGTGCAATACATTATTACCCAGCCGGATATTGAAAAATACAGCGATGAAGAAACGGGGATTTCATTTACGGGAACTTTTGCTGTAATCACAACAGGACAGGATGGGGAAGCACTTAATTTGTACCTGGGTAAGGGCACTGAATTAATCTACAGGCATGTTTCCATAAAAGCTAAAGGTGAGGCACTTGGGGCATATCTCGATCTGCGTGGTGAGAATGTGCAAATAAAATGCAACAGGGAAAGAAGTTGTATTGAAGTAAAATATTGACATGATAATATAAAGGCGATGAAAGGAATAACAGTTGTTTTTTTATTGGGCTGCATTACGCTTGCAGGCTGTACCACCGGCAATAAGGGTAAGGACGAAAGGCCAAATATCATATACATCTATACCGACCAGCAAAGTGCAAACATGATGAGTTGCAGCGGCAATGAATGGCTAAAGACACCTGCCATGGACTACATCGCAGAGAATGGAATTCGTTTTACCCGGGCCTATACCACCAATCCCGTTTGTTCACCGGCACGAGTAAGCCTGATGACAGGTCGTTTTCCTGGTTATTTTAGAGATGCCAATGGGAATGAGGCTCGGGAAAACAGAGGATCCATGAAAATACCTCAGGTTTCACAGGAAGTGTTGAACACCACCCTTGCTGCCTACCTGGAAAAGGCAAATTACAATTTGTTTTTTGGTGGAAAGGAGCATCTTCCGGAATCCTTAAGACCCACAGCCCTGGGCTTTACCGACTTCTGCGACGATGAAAGGGATGAACTTGCGGATGAGGCGGCAAAAGTGATTAAAGCAAAGCATGAAAAGCCATATTTTATGGTGGTATCCCTGATTAATCCCCATGATATATGCTACATGGCACTTCGGCAAAAAGCTACCAGTGAAAATGATGCCCGGATTCTTAAAAATGCGACGATTGAATTAAGCATGCTCGATAGTGCCATGAAGATACCGGAAGGCGTTTCTTCAGAAGATTTTTTTGCATCCTGGTGCCCTCCTGTCCCTGAAAACTATGAACCACAAGTTGAGGAACCTGATGCAGTTAAAAAACTAATAGAAGACAGGCCGTTTCGTAAGAATGCACGTGAGAATTTCACCGATGATCAGTGGCGTCATCACCGTTATGCCTACCATCGGCTGACTGAATTTGTGGATGCTAAAGTTCAGGTCATACTGGATGCGATAAAAGAGAGTGGCCAGGAGGAAAACACACTGATAATATTCTCCAGCGACCATGGCGATATGAGTGCCAGTCACCGAATGGAACACAAATCAACACTTTATGAGGAGTCAGCCAATATTCCATTCATGGCCATGTGGAAAGGTCATATTCCCGGCGGCAGAGTAGATAAGGAACACCTGGTATCCAACGGCCTGGACCTTCTTCCAACCGTATGTGATTATGCCGGAATTGAAGGTAAAACCGATCCCCGGGGCAGAAGCCTGCGCCCTCTTTTTGAAGGCAAAAATGTGGATTGGAGGTTTACCCTTGGTGTGGAAAGTGAAATTGGCAGGATGGTGGTGGACCAGGAGGGTTTCAAATACATCCGCTATGATGCTGCAGGATTTGAGGAACAACTCCTGAACCTCAGGGAAGATCCCTTTGAAACCAGGCACTTCACCAGCGATCCAGCTTATGCAGTGAAATTCGAAGAATTACGAAAGAGTTATGAAGATGAATGGTTTGATTAAAAGATATTGCTTTGTTATAAGCATGTTTCTATTCTCAATAAACAGCTTCGCTCAATACAGCGCAGGCGATACCATACAGATAGAAGCTGCTGAGTACATAGTGGATACCATTGAAGCAGAGTGGAATGCCACACTTGTGACTTCAATAGAGGGACGCAATGTGCCTGTGGAACTGGATGGAAGGACCGTGATCGGAAAAACAAAAACAGGGGCTGAGTTGGGTTATCCTGTGTATGTGGGTGCCGATGGTGGTTCTTTTATTTTTACTATAGAATATAAAGGGTTTTCAGGTTTCGATGTTGAAGGATATATCAATTTATGGGTTGATAATGAAGAATCTCAAAAAATTTTGTTGAATGTTGAAGGATGGAATATTGCCACTTCCAAACCTGTGCTGCTTACTCCAGGATTCCACATGATCTATACCCAGTATAAAGGCAATTCAGGAACCTTTAACATCGACCGGTTTATGTTGAATGCTGTGCCTGGCACCCTGCAGGAGAGAGAGATCAGGCAGATATCCGCCCTGAACTATGATCCGGATACCATTCAGGTGGAAGATTATGATCCCATGTATTCCTCTGTTTCGGAAGGAAAGTGTACCATAGAAGGTGAAAATCCCACCTATGTTTCTAATGTGCAGGATAATGATATGCTAACCTTCCCTGTTAATGTAGGCGCAGGAGGAGGATTGTTCAACTTGAGCTATATTTATAAAAAGTTGACAAACGATCCCGCTTCTGTTCAGATTTATCTTGATGATACTGAATTGGAGACCATAAGTTTAAGTACGATGGAGTCAGGCGATTGGGAAGCAGTCAATGCCACTTCAAGCTTATCGCTCTCACCAGGTTATCACGAGATAGAAATTGCATTCAACGGATCTGGCAGCCATATTGCAGACTATTTTGTGCTATCACCGGTTGAAAATTCATTGGAAACCTCCCATCCCAGGATTTTTGTGAATGCGCAGGAGAAGTCCCTGATCCTGGATAAAATAGCAAAATATGATTGGGCGGAGACCGATTTTTTGCAAATAGAAAATAACGTTACGAGCGATGTTTATACGCATGTGACAGATCCGGAGGCGATCCTAACAACGATTCCTGATTTTGGTGTTCCGGGCAACCACTATGCACTTCAACTGGGACTGGAAGCCGGAATACTCTATTTCCTCACAAGTGAGGTGGTTTATGCCCAATTTTCTGCCGACATTCTATCCTACTATTGTAATAAGCTTGCGGATAAAACGCCCGAGACAACAACGATTCAGGGGGACGATTTTCAGGATGGCCGTCAAACCTATCCCCACATTGCATTGATTTATGATTTTATTTATGGTTTTATTAAGAGCCCCGCATCGACCGTCTATGATATTGAAAGCGGCAGCCGCTTGCCATTCGACCATGTTGCAGCACAAAAGGCTTTGAAAAACATGGCCGGAAATATGCTTCAGGAATATGGTGATCCGGATACCCATGGAAGAAGGGTGTCCAATCATCACATTTTGCAGGCTCCGGGAGCCCTGTTCCCCATATTATGTGTGGAAGATGAGGCTGAAAGAGCGCGCCTGTTCTCTGTTTTCTGGGAAAGCGGCTCGAAACATCAGGGATCGTTTACCAAAACCATATTGCCCATGTATTTACCACAGGGTATCTGGCCCGAATCGGTGAGTTACAGCTTTATGCCACATGTGCCGATGATCCTGAACATCGTGGACCGTATTAAACCTGAATTAAATGTGGCAAGTGATTACAAACACGTTCTGGAAGGCAGTTTCATCTTTCCGCAATTAAAGAATCCCAATGGCACCTATGTGCGTTATGGTGATTCCAAGAGGCTGAATGAAGGGAGTGATGAGTTTTACCGCTTCCTTATACACATGTCCCACAGAAATGGATATGACGATTTAAATGAAAAGGCTGAGATAACTTTGAAACAATATTATAACAGTATTGGCGGATATGCACCTACTCCACAAAATAGTTTATATGACCATGGGAAATCCCTGGAGTTATTCTGGGGAATGCAGATTCCGGACTCAGTTGTGGGACAGGTTGACCACAAGCCCACTGTAATCGTAGAGCATGCAGGAGTGGCTTTACAACGAAATTTTGTTGAGCAGGACAATGAGTTGTACGGACTGAATGGATACATAGGAGGCGCACATTACGTGCACTCGCACTGTACCGGAATTGGCATGGAATTGTATGGGGCAGGATATGTAATGGGGCCAAATGCAGGACTTCCTAAATCTGTAGCCGAACGACAAATTCCACTGCACACGGACTATTTTCGTTTATATGCCGGTAACAATACGGTGATTGTAAATGGCACTTCTCATGGTAAACAACCGGGATCGTGGAACAGTGCCAGTAATCTATGGCAGAATACGGTTGTTAACATTGCCTCGGAACCCTTGCATTTAGAAGATCCTATTAGTGAGACTTTTAGTTTTGCCACACAGTTCTTGAATGATGACGTGAATAATTGTGATCAGCAGCGAACTTTAAGCGTGATTCGCACAAGTCCGACTTCAGGATATTACTTCGACCTGTTCCGCTCTAAATCAAACGCTGAAAATAATTTTCACGACTATATCTACCACAGTCTTGGAGACCAGACACTCATATCCAACATGGAAGCTGAACTATTCCCATTAAGCAGCACAGATAGGTATGATAATGATATTGGCGATGTGGTTCATTCACCCGGCTGGCGTTTTTTCGAAAACGAACAGGTTACTGCGCCAACAAGCGACGAAGTAAGAGTGCGTTTTCATATGGCATTTGACAACCGGTATATGCACATGTTTGTACCGGGAGGTGTGGAAAGAGAATATACCAGCGCACTGGCCCCTCCCACACGGGAAGCCCGCAACGGGTATGTGTCAAAGAAAACACAGGTGCTGGCCATCCGCCAGCAGGGGGAGGCATGGGACAGGCCCTATATTTCTGTTTTTGAGCCCTCAACAACTTCTGCTTCCAGTGTGCAGGGTACTGAACTACTGCTGAATGGGGAAGAGGTTGTGGGAGCCAGGATTGTCTCAAAAGTTGGTGCCACCGTCATTACCGATTATATCATCTCACTTGCAAGCCCGGATTCCATTTCCCTGCCGGCTCTGGGCATTCCTTTAAGGGGCGATTCGGGATCGTTCGAAAAGAGCATGCCGACGGATTGGAAAAAGTAACACTTTATATTGGAGAGGGTGAGAACCTGAGTATTGCGGATACAATTTTACTGGCTAACGGGAAGAAGCAGGGGCTGAAGATGTATGAGCAGGATCCGATTTCCTTTTATTCCATAGATATTACTGCAGAAAACGGTAGTGTTGACATATCACCCGACCAGGCAGAATATACTGAAGGGATGGAAATTTCCCTTACGGCGACTGCAGATGAAGGTTATCAGTTTGACGGCTGGACAGGTGATGTAAGCGATACGGTTAATCCCCTGATAATAACCATGGATTCCAATAAATCGATTGCGGCAAATTTCAGTGTGCTTGTTGGAGTTTCTCCTGCCGACGCTCCATTAAATCTCTCCGTATATCCAAATCCCTCCAATGGGATTTTGCAGGTAAGCCTCTCTGCATCGGTAAGGGGAAACTATACTGTTCATAACAGTCTCGGGACAATCGTGGAAGAAGGCAGGATCACACCACAGTTCCAGGTTGATCTGAGTAGGTGTTCGGATGGTGTTTACTTCCTGAAGTTGAGGACCGGGTCTGACATTCTGGTTCGGAAAATAGTGCTCTCCCGGTGAAAAACATGATTGCATTTGCACAGACCTTAAATAGCATTTATATGAAAATCCTCTATTCGCTACTTTTGATTTCGTTGTTAGCCTATTCATGTACCAGTCAGAACAAAAGCGTCTATAAGGATATGGATGCAAAGATCGAAAACCGTGTGGCTGATCTGCTGGCCAGGATGACCGTGGAAGAGAAAGTGTCCCAGATGCGCATGTTTCATGCCAACCAGGGGATTGAGTTATCAGAAAGTGGAGCTATGGAGCTTTCTGAGAATGTGAAACAGAGGCTGGCTCATGGCATCGGTGGAATTAAGAATCCGGGAGAGCATCTCTCTCCGGAAGATGCAGCCATCCTTAACAACCAGTTGCAAACGTATATTATCGAAAACAATCGCCTGGGGATTCCGGCTTTCTTTGTGACTGAATCCTATAACGGGGTTGATGCACAGGGGTGCACCCGTTTTGAACGTCCCATTGCCCTGGCCTCCTCATGGAACCTGGACCTGGTTAAAGAGGTTTACGATGTGATGGGCCGTGAAGCCCGTATGCGAGGTTTGCACCTGACCCACTCACCTGTTGCCGATATTGCCCGCGATCCAAGGTTTGGCAGGATGAGTGAGGGTTTTGGTGAGGATACCTATCTGACTACCGAAATGATTGTGAGTGCGGTTAAGGGATTGCAGGGGGAGTATGAAGGATTGAAAAAGACACACATTGGAGCGGTTACCAAACATTTTGCAGCTTATGCTCAGGTGGCGGGAGGGAGGAATTTTGCCTCAGTGGAGATATCTCCCCGCAGGCTTATAGATGAGATATTCCCGCCTTTTAAAGCAGTAGTTCAGCGAGGAAACTCCCTGGGTATCATGGCATCGCATGGCGATATTAACGGGGTTGCCAGTCACGCCAATCCCTGGCTGCTGACAGAAGTCCTGCGAAATCAATGGGGTTTTAAAGGGTATACGGTATCCGATGCCAACGATATCGGACGTTTACATTACTTTATGAAAGTGGCCGAAACCCCCGAAGATGCTGTTATTTTAGGTCTGAAGGCCGGAATGGATGTGGACCTGTATGCAGATGATGCCTATGTACTCTTGCCGGGTATTGTGAGTGAAAACCCGGAACTGGAAACCTATATCGATAAAGCATGCAGTCATGTACTGCGCACAAAATTTATACTGGGCCTGTTTGACAATCCTTTCGTGGATCCGGAAGAAGCAAAGGTCAAAGTGCGTGATGCAAGCGCTGTTGATCTTGCTCGGCTGGGAGACCTTGAATCTGTGATCCTCTTGAAAAATGAGAATCAGATTTTACCCCTTCGGGCCAATCATAAGCTGGATATAGCCCTGGTGGGTCCCCTGCTGGGCAAAGAAACCCAGAAGCATTTTGAAGAGATAGCTGGAGACAATTACCGCTTTGTTTCCGAAAAAGGCTTTGATCTGACCGACGGACAGCGTGCAATCCCGGAGCTAACTCCGCTTGAGGGCATGGAAAAGGGAATTCGCGATATTGTTGCTCAGACCCGTACATCCGATCTGCTGGTTTTATTTCTTGGGGGAGATGAATTTACAGCGAAAGAATCCTTTTTCAACGGCGCACTGGGCGATCGGGAAAGCATTGATCCGGTGGGTCTGCAGGATAAACTTTTGCTGGAGCTAAAGAAAACAGGCAAACCGGTAGTGGTGGTCCTAAAGCACAGGAGGACACTCTCCGTGAATACCATAGCTAGAAATGCCGATGCCATACTGGATTGCTGGGAATTAAGTGAATTCTCCGACCGGGCAGTAGCTAAACTGATCTTCGGGAAGGCGGTTCCCTCGGGTAAACTGGCAGTCACCGTGCCAAGGTCTATTGGTCAGCTGCCCATACACTACAGTCAGAAAGAGATTAATTTCAAAAAGGGCTACCTTTTTGCCAACAGTTCACCCCTGTATCCCTTTGGATTTGGATTGAGCTTCACAGAATTCACCTACTCAAATCCCCGGCTGTCGGATACGATGCTTGCCGCAGGGGGAAGCATTACTGCAAGTATCGATGTGAAGAATACAGGGGATGTGGCCGGCAAAGAGGTGGTTCAGCTCTACATAAAGGATGTAATCGGATCGGTTCTTCGGCCTGATAAGGAGTTGAAAGGCTTTGAAAAGATCTCTCTGGATCCGGGTGAAACAAAAACAGTTTCCTTCGAGATCCTGCCTGAAATGCTGGCTTTTACGGGTCTGGAAATGAAAGAAGTAATTGAAGCCGGGGAGTACCATGTTCTGCTTGGAGCTTCATCACAGGATGTCTCAGAAATCTCATTCAAATTGTCAGATTAATATAGGATTCATAGGAAAAAGGTAACCATGTCTAGATCAGATCTCTATTCTCGTTTTTTGGTTCCAGTATTGATGATGCTATGTTGGAGTT
>Ga0164313_10001855_pt1 | contig 18934 bp, 12 predicted proteins | sample GuaBasSedimGuay4_FD_113735 | JGI IMG/M metagenome (GOLD analysis project Ga0164313, IMG submission 113735) | Subseafloor sediment microbial communities from Guaymas Basin, Gulf of California, Mexico - Guay4, Core 4569-4, 0-3 cm | ecosystem: Environmental > Aquatic > Marine > Hydrothermal vents... | reverse complement strand
TCGAATATATTCTGGAGAAATGGCAGAGTGGTCGAATGCACTAGTCTTGAAAACTAGCGAGGGTCACACCTCCGGGGGTTCGAATCCCTCTTTCTCCGCTGAGCAATACTCAGAAACCACCAAAACCCTGTAAACTAAATGTTTACAGGGTTTTTTAATTTCCAATATATCAAATAGACCCATATTTAACCATATAATAGGGTACCTATTCGGTGACCTAAAGCAATTTTTAAAAAAGGTCACCGAATAAGCCCTTAAATACTTGATAACAACCAATTTAAACGCTCAAGAACTGGAAGAACGTTATGGAAATCGAGTTCGATCTCGTATGCGACAATTATTCAATTTGATCGCTTTTGAAAAGGAAACTCTCGATAAGAGAAAATAATTATTCTATTATAACGTTGAATATTATCCACATATAGGTTATATTTGTGGATAATAAACAACAAAATGAAATCAAAGAAAAGCATAGTATTTCCAAAACACCAAGAAATTATGTTACGATTAGGAGAAAATATCAAGCTGGCTCGAAAGCGAAGAAAATTAACAACGGTACAGGTTGCTGAGCGTGCTGATATAGATAGAACCACTCTTTACCAAATAGAAAAAGGAAATCCTAAAGTATCTATGGGTGCTTATTTTAATGTGTTTAGAGTATTAGGATTACAGGATGACTTTTTAAAACTGGCTTCTGATGATGAGTTTGGTAGAAAATTACAAGATTTAGAATTGTTATAACCAATTATGGCAAAAGGAAAATTAGACATATACGTTTACGCACATTGGAAAGGAATGGAACAACCACTTCTTATGGGTATTCTCTCAGCACTCTATGCGAAAGATAAAAAAGCTTTTAGCTTTGAATATGACAAGGATTGGATAAAGTCCAATCAACTAATGCTATTAGACCCGGATATACAATTTTATTCAGGTCCACAATATCCAAATAATAAAGAAAACTTTGGTGTTTTTTTAGACAGTATGCCTGATACTTGGGGGAAAACTTTGATGAAACGGAGAGAACTGCAAAACGCAATCGTAAATAAGACAAAACCAAAAACATTATATGAAATAGACTATTTGTTAGGTGTATATGATGAAACCCGTATGGGTGCATTACGTTTCAAAACAAACCCAAAAGGTGAGTTTTTAGATAGTAACAATGCAAATCCAACACCACCTTGGTCATCGATTAGAAAGTTGCAAGAGGCAGCAAGGGTATTCGAACAAGACGAAGAAAAGGATCTGGTCAACAATTGGTTAGCAATTTTAATGGCGCCGGGTTCATCATTAGGAGGAGCAAGACCCAAAGCCAATATTTTAGATAATGACAATAATATCTGGATCGCAAAATTTCCTGCTAAAAATGATACAACCGATAAAGCAGCATGGGAATATGTAGCATACCAATTAGCATTAAAAGCAGATATAAACATGTCCGAATGTAAAATTGAAAAAATAGCCGGTAAGTATAACACCTTTTTTACCAATCGTTTTGATAGAGAAAATGGAGAAAGAATACACTTTGCTTCTGCAATGACCATGACAGGAAATAATGAAGATACCATTAGAGATAATCCGGCTAGTTACCTAGAATTAGCAGAATTTGTTCAAAGTTACGGATGTGAAATAGAAAAAAATCTACATCAGTTATGGAGAAGAATTATTTTTAATATTGCCATTTCAAACACTGATGATCACCTACGCAATCATGGTTTTCTGCTTACAGAAAAAGGTTGGATCTTATCTCCCGCCTATGACATCAACCCGTCAATTGATAAAGATGGTTTAGCACTTAATATAGATATGGATAACAATAGTTTAGATTATGATCTTGCAAAAAGTGTTGGGGAATATTTTCGTTTAAACGGCAATCAGATGGATACAATAATCGATGAAGTATTGAAGGCAGTATCCACCTGGAAAGAGGAAGCAACAAAAATTAATATTCCGGAAATAGAAATATTGCTAATGGATAAAGCATTTAACATTTAAGAAACAAAATACCTATTCATATAAAAATATCCCACCTCAAAGCCTGTGACCAGCTCGATTGGTTACCTGTGACCAGCTTGACTGGTTAGCGGGAATCTCATGATGCCTTCAAAATCAATCTTAACAATTCCCCTCCCGATAACTATCGGGCTAAGAGGAGCCTGCCTGGTCCGTTCAGGCGGGGAGTACCCGCCAACAAGAGGAGAGACAGCTTAGAATTCCCCTCCTTTTCGAGGAGGGGTGGCATCCGACCGTAGGAGGATGACGGGGTGGTCCTCTCATATATAATTCATTTCCCGGTTAATCTGCGCAAATCACAAAGCAGATTGGTACGATCCCCTTATCGAAAAAGAAGAGGTTTTACTATGTGATATAAACAAAGAGACCCTGGCATATAAGAGCAATTATAATTCGTGAAAGCTTGATTCGTTTAATTCATATTATAAGTTCATTAATTAAACATCCGGGAGCTGTGTTGTAGATCAGTTTTTGTTGCTGTTGGTCTATAATATGTTTATTCCATAGATAATATTCTGCTAAGATTGGCTGCTTTAGCTTCTATTTCAGTAATATCCTTTCGTAAGCTCTTCACAAAAGAGTTGCCATCGTAAGTACCGCGAATGGCTTCAAAGTCTGCTTCTTTCGTTTGTTCATCCCCATCAATGCCAAATCCAATTTTGCTATGCAGATCAAATTCTTTCTCGGCATCTTTTAAGACCATATTTTTTAGCTTGATGGAATTGGTTTTCCAATCGTCAATGATTTGAACAAGTTGTTCTCTAGTAATATCACTTAGCTTAATCGCTAACCTTTCTTCAATTAAATCAGCACACCATGAATAAGATTCAGTTTCATAACTTTCGTGTATTCCTCTAAGTGCTGCCTGTAGTTCATCAACTGAAGAAATCTTCTGAGTAATTACCGAACTGATTACACCACCAATAGCTTCTTCGGATGCAATAAGACCAGCCAAATCAAGCCATTTAGCATTAGTCGATTTAGTTTCAGGCCTGAGGATACTAAGTATATTATCTAAACTTTTCGGATCGTCTGATTTCTCTATCCGCTTGATAATTTCATTTCCGATATATACATTAATTGCCAGGTCGTAATACCTTTTTGAGGTACGCAACATTAACCTATTTATATGTGCTCCTTTATAGGTAACAAACTCTTTTGTCTTGGGTGTTGAGGCATGTATTTCTGATAAAACCTCGGAGCCTCTTGCCATTTTTCCAACAATATACGGGTTGAAAAATTCGAAAATAATCAGGTCAAGCTTTTCAGTATCTTTTCTACGATCACGATTTGGCCATTTTTCACTATCCCGAACCGTTCCTACCGTAAATAAATTCATTGCAGGAGTAATAAGACTTCTTCCTTTTTCATAGGTAATGTATGAAAAAGGCAGTTCTGAGGTATCGAAATTGGCCCCATGCTTGTCCATTACAACAGAGAACGCACCAACACGACAAGGCCATAGCATATATGAGAACGATCCTGTTTTAGTTCCTCTTTCCACAATACCCTGATGAAGTGGTCCCAATTTATACATGTGGTTACTTTGGTTGGTGCCACTTCCGGCATTATAAAATGAGAACATCCCGGCAATTAGCAGGGTGGATTTATGGTGTGTTACGGTATACGGTCCTGCAAAAATGCTACAGGCTTCACCATGAAACCCCTCGCAATTGGCAAAAAATGCTGAACCTTCAACAGAATACTGTTTGCCAATCTGAACGCCCTGTCCTATAAATGATGAAGTAATAATTGCCCCGCCATCTACAATCGAGCCTGACAGGATGATAAAATCTTTGGCAATCACATCTTCTCCAATTATTGAAGGGGCATCCTCACAACTTGATATTGTTCCTTCTTCTAAATTCGAGGCTCCGGAGATAATAGCGTAGGGGCCTGCATTAATATTGCGTACAGAAGTAGTATTTAAAATTTTGGCATTATTGCCAATTGATCCTCTGCTTGCCTTCTTTGTTTCTACATACTTCTGAATTAGCTGTTTAAGGTTCTCAATAAATAATGTATCGTGTTGATAAACAACCAGCATATAGGCTATTTGCGCAGATAATCGGTCAAAAATTGGAAGTTCACGACCACCTCCTTCGTTTAAAACTTCTATCTCAGTGCCATTCCCAAAAGAAGATTCGCCATTTACAATGATAGTTCCAATATTTTCTAATACAACGTTTTCACTTACATCATAGTTAATAAGACTGCCTACATTTGAGATAAAAACATTGTCACTTATTGTACAATTTTCAATATAAGCACTCCTAATACCTGATGGTTTTAGTATTCCTTTTTCAACCAGAACTTTACTGGAGAATACACCTAGCTTTACCTTACCTGCAAATTGGGTATTCGAAATGGATTCAGGGATAAAGTCTTCCTTTACTAAAATTTCATTCCAATCTTCAGCTGTACAAGCCTGATGTTGAAGGACTACAATTTCAGTATCCTTGAGCTTTCTATACATCGCTGTTAAACTTTGGGAAGTGTTTGAATGTCCTTGTTTTCTATATCCTTAAAGTATTTTACAGTACCAACTCTTAACTTAAAAGTTGATTCATCATCACAGACAATCATGCCTTTTGGATGAAGCTGAAGTACAGAAACTGTCCACATGTGATTAACCCCTTCTTCAACCACCTGTTGTAATGCCTCGGCTTTATTATATCCGTTAATGATGATAACTACCTCTTTTGCTTGCATAACGGTATCGACACCAATCGTTAAAGCAGTTTTCGGAACCTGTTTCATATCATTCTCAAAGAATCTTGCATTGGCAAGAATGGTATCAAAAGTTAAACTCTTAATCCTTGTTTTTGAGGATAGGGAAGACCCCGGCTCATTAAAAGCAATGTGGCCGTCAGCACCGATGCCACCAAGGAAGAGATGAATACCTCCATAACTTTCAATTTTGTCTTCGTAATCCTTACATTCCTTATCTAAATCTTTGGCATTGCCATCTAAGATATTAATGTTTTCTTCCAGTATATCGATATGACTAAAAAAGTTCTTGTACATAAAATAATGATAACTTTCTGGATGATCCTCAGGAATTCCGATGTATTCATCCATATTAAAAGTTACTACATTCTGAAAGCTTAGATCTCCCTGTTTGACTAATTCAATTAGTTCGGCATAGGTACCAAGAGGAGATGAACCGGTAGGTAAACCTAACACAAATGGCTTCTCTGGTGTTGGATTAAAAGCATTTATTTTACTGGCAATATAATAAGCTGTCCATTTGCTTAAAGACTGATAGTGCTCATGTATTAGAATTCTCATGGTTTTATATTTTGATTGTTTGTAATAAGTTTATATAATAATTTTTGTGTCGGCTACATAACAGCCGTTTCCTTTGTCATGTACAATTAGCGGATTGATGTCAAGTTCCTTAATATGTGGGCAGTCCAGCGCCAACTGGCTAAGTCTCATTATCGCTTCGACAATACTGTCAATGTCACGGACAGTTCTGCCTCTTGCCCCCTTGAGCATTCCTACAGACTTGATCTCATTAATCATGTCGAGTGCAGATTCTTTGTTGACCGGTGCCACCCTGAAACTTACATCTTTAAATACCTCAACAAAAACACCCCCTAATCCAAACATCACAACAGGACCAAATGATGGATCGCGTTTAATTCCGAGGATTACTTCTGTGCCTTTTTCTACCTGTTTAGCAATGAAGATACCATCAATTTTTGCTTCCGGCATTCTTTCGCTTACATCTGCTATAATTTGATCATATGCTCCCTCAGCTTCATTACTCGAACTAACATCGAGAACAACTCCTTTAACATCAAATTTGTGAACGATGTCATCTGACATCACTTTCATTACAACGGGATAGCCGATTTTATCGGCTATGTCGCCAGCTTCTTTTGGGGATGTCGCAAAACCATTGGGTATTACCGGCAGTTTATATGCTTCAACTACTTCGGCTGCAATGTACTCTGGTATGTAAGTTCGTTTAGCCTTCTTGTTCTTTGCAATAATAGCCCTGGCTTTATCGGAATCAATATCAGAAAACCGCTTAAAAGATTCTGTTTTTTTATTAATTAATCTGTTAAAGAACAAAGTTGCTTCGTAAGGCTTACACATAGATTCAGGAAGAGCATAGTGAGGAAGGTTATACTTTTGAAGAATCTTTATCCCTGCAGCCACATCCGCTTCTCCCATAAACGAGGTGTAAATTGGTTTGTTATATTCACGGGCGATTGTTACTATTTCCTTAGCAATTGTTTTAATATCTGTCATTGATTGAGGTGTTAGAATCACAAAAACACCATCAACATCATCATCCTGCAAAACGCCAGTCATCGCAGCATGATACCGGTCTGCTCTGGCATCACCAATAACATCAACAGGATTATTAATATTAGCTGTTGATGGAAGACTTCTTTTGAACTTTTTTGTAGTTTCTTCACTGAATTTTGCCAGCTTTAAACCAGTTTTGATGGCTTCGTCAGTAGTTAAGACGCCAGGTCCTCCAGCATTGGTTATTATGGCAATTTTTTCAGAATTAGGTAGGGGTTGATAGGCGAATGCAATTGCTATATTAAACATATCCTCTACATTATCGCAGCGAATAATACCGGCTTGCTTGAATGCATCATCACAAATTTCGTCAACTCCTGCAAGCGAACCTGTATGAGAAGCTGCGGCAGAAGCACCTTCTGATGTTCGACCGGATTTCATAATAAGCACCGGCTTGTTGCTTTTTTTAATTATGTCTTGCGCTGCCTTCATTAAACCAGGGCCATCGGTAATTTCTTCAAGGTATAATAGAATCACCTTGGTCTTTTCATCATCCATGAGATAATAGAGTAGGTCTATCTCAGAGATATCGGCTTTGTTCCCAAAACTCACAAATTTTGAAAAACCAATATTACGTGCCTGCGCATAATCCAATACAGCAGTACAAAGTGCACCACTTTGTGATAAGAATGCAATACTCCCTTCTGTCGGAAATTTTCTAGCAAAAGAAGCATTTAACCTTGAGGCAGGATCAGTATTAATTACGCCAAGGCAATTTGGACCAATAAATGACATGTCCCATTTCTCTGCTATTGCTATGAGTTCCTTTTCTCTTTCTACTCCTTTTTCTCCAATTTCTTTAAATCCTGCAGAAATAATAATTACTGATTTTATTCCCATTTCGCCACATTGTTCCAATGCTCTGTGAACTACAGGACTGGGAAACACAATTACAGCGAGATCAACGGGATCAGGAATATCAAGCACATATTTATAAGCTTTTATGCAGCCAATGAACTTTTCTCTTGGATTTACAGGATAGATAACCCCGTTTAACTCTGCTTGTAAAATACTTGTGAAAATATCTCCGGGTACAGTTCCTTTAACTTTGTTTGTTCCAACAATAGCAACTGATTTGGGATAAAATAAGGTTTGAAGATTCTTTTTATGAAGCTCTGCTCTTTTGCTCATAGCTCAAATTTTATTAAAGTTTTGAAAAATGTTGATTATAAGTAGGTAGCAATAAAGTCAACTGCACCACTAATGGTTTGAATTTCCTGTGCTTTTTCCAATTCCATTTCAATATCAAATTCTTCTTCAAAAGCAGCAATTAATAACATACTTTGCATTGAATCTGCTCCAAGATCAAAAATGAAGTTTGCATCATCAGATATATCAGTCTGATCCATTTCCAAAGCATTGGCAACAGCTTTTTTTACTCTTGTTTTTATTTCAATGATTTCCATGATAGTGGGGTTTATTTGGTATTGTTAATTTATCTGTTTTAAAGGTTTAACTACTTCCTCATATTCTCCAAACTCCTCAACTAGACGTCTGTGGGTACTTGTGTAGCATCGTCTTGCCCACAGGAATTAAGAGCAAAATGGTTAGCAGAAATAATAGATATTTTTTCATAATGAGGGAGTTAATTCTTATAACCACTAAAGGTAGTAATGTGTTAAAACAAAATGCATGACAAATATCATAAACGACATACCATTCTTAGGGTAAATTTCAAACAAAAAACCACTTGCCTGAGGGGGAAAGCAAGTGGCTTGGTGTTCGTCATTTGCTCACTTTTGTTCCATATAACATATCTGCAATCGGGCATCATGTTATTATAGTGTCATTCCCGCGAAACATGTGACCAGTTTGACTGGTTAGCGGGAATCTCATGATGCTTTCAAATAGTTTGGTATAACATTATTGCGCATTCATTAATAAATTTTTATTTCATTGAGTTGATGCTTATATTCATTTAAAATTTCGAAGGAATCAAGCATTTCTACAGATTCATTATTTTCTACCCAATACCTTAGTTTGTCAGTTCCATTAATAATGTCAATAGGTTTTTGATCATAATTATACTCATAAGGAGGTTTTCTCCATTCAAAATTATCACCTAAATGGTGGAATAGTTCTCTTAAAATTAGTTGACCAACTCGCCAAGGTTTACATGATTTTCTGTCTGAAACATGAATTTGAAAACCACCACAAACAGTATTCATATGCTTGTCAAAAGTTGGAATAAATGTTATTGGTCTGAGAACAAATCCATTAAGTTTTGATTTTTTTATACTATTAGATAAATGATTTTTGTAAAATGTATAAGGCTCGATTATTGGATGTCCTATAATTTCTAAAGCTTGTGTAGTGCCTCTTCCTTCACTTAAAAGAGTCCCTTCAAACAAAACACTAGCAGGAAAAGTAATTGTGCTATCAACCCTTGCTAGATTTGGTGAAGGTGAAACCCAAGGTAATTTAGTGTCATTAAAAAACATTTTACGATTCCAATGTTGCAATTTTATTACTTCAATATTCGCTTTATCCTTAACCCAATATTTTTGATGCATTAATGCAACTTCTCCAATTGTCATTCCATGACGAACAGGAATTGGATGCCTCCCAATGAATGATTTAAATTCTAAATCTAATATATTTCCTTCAATATCAATTCCATTAATAGGGTTTGGGCGGTCAAGAATAATTATCTGAATATCCTTATTAATACATTTTTCTAGTACTAGCGTGAGCGTATAAATGTAAGTGTACATTCTACATCCTATATCTTGTAAATCAATAAAAAAATGATCTATTCCTTCTAGCATTTCATCTGTAGGAATGCGAGATTCTGCATATAATGAATATATTGGAATATTAAAAAAAGGATGTACATAATGATCAGTTTCAATCATATTATCTTGTGCATCGGTTGAAAAACCATGCTGTGGTCCAAATATTTTTATAAACCTTGAACCAAATATTTTTTTAAACTTTACGGCAGCATGTGTGAAAGTAGAATCAATAGAAGCATTATGGCTCAATAATGCTACATTCCCATTGAATGTGTTTTGAAGGCTGACATCCTTGATTAGTACATCCAGACCAGTGTAAACTTTCATAATAAACTATTTTAAAATTAAAAGGGTATTCAGGGTAACATTTTTAGTTTCCCCAAATACAGGTAAACAGAACTAACTCAAATAATTTGTTTTAACTATGGATGTTTTTAAAGTTTAATACTATTACCTTTAAAAATTAACACGATAATAATTAAGGAGTAACCGGATCTAGATACTCTATATTAGTAATTAATTTGCATCCCACTACATTCTAGTGGTTAGTTCATCTTGTATGTCGTCAAATAAATCTGAATTGGGTAAAATAACTTATACGAATTAAAATAAAATTAGGACAATATATCTTTAACAACATTTCCATGAACATCTGTCAAACGGAACCTGCGTCCCTGATGTTTAAAGGTCAGTCGCTCATGATCTATTCCAAATAAGTGAAGAATTGTGGCATGAAAATCATGTACATGAACCGGATTTTGAACCACATTATATCCAAAATCATCAGTTTGCCCATAGTTAAAACCAGGCTTCACTCCGGCCCCCGCCATCCACATGGTAAAGGCTTTTGGGTGATGATCTCTTCCATAATTATCAGATGTTAATTGCCCCTGAGAATAAACGGTTCGTCCAAATTCTCCTCCCCAAACTACCAAGGTGTCTTCCAACATTCCTCTTTGCTTCAAATCTTTGATCAATGCAGCATTGGCTTGATCTGTCTTTTTTGAATTTGATCTAACACCTCCCGGACACCCTGCATGCCCATCCCATCCTTGATGGAATAATTGTACAAATTTCACATTCTTCTCCAGTAATTTTCTCGCCATCAAACAATTGGCTGCATAAGTTCCCTGATCCCTACTATCTTCCCCATACATATCAAAAATATAATCTGGTTCATCTGACATATCTGTCACTTCCGGAACAGAAGTCTGCATTCTAAAAGCCATTTCATATTGCGACATTCTAGCCTGGATTTCAGGATCGCCATATGCATCATATTGGATCGTGTTAAGCTTGTTTAGATATTCTAACATTTTTTGCCTATCCTTTCCATCATAATTTTCGGGATTGCTTAAAAACAATACGGGGTCTTTTCCTGATCTGAACTGCACTCCTTGATGTTCTGTAGGTAAAAAACCATTACCCCACAACCTCGAATATAAGGGTTGTCCTCCTCCGTTTTTAGAAACCAGAGTAATAAAAGTTGGTAAATTCTCATTGTCCGAACCCAATCCGTAACTCAACCATGCTCCCATAGATGGCCTTCCGGATAATTGATTTCCCGTTTGAAAAAAGGTGATTGCAGGATCGTGATTGATAGCATCTGTTTGCATAGATTTTATAAAACATAAGTCATCAACTACTTCTGACAAATATGGCATCGCATCACTTACCCAAGCCCTGGATTCTCCATATTGTTTAAAATTAATTGTGGAAGGAGCAATGGGAAACCGTGTTTGATCCGCACTCATTCCAGTTAACCGTTGACCTGCCCTGATCGAATCAGGTAAATCCTGACCAAACATATCTACCAATTTGGGTTTATAGTCAAACAGATCCAATTGTGAGGGGCCTCCGCTTTGAAACAAATAAACAATTCTTTTTGCCTTGGGAGTATGGTGGGGAAGTCTCAATTTATTATTGCTCAAATATTCATTTTTCTGAGCATTTACACCACCCCAAACCCTATCAATATTTAGTAATGAGCTCAATGCCAAAGCACCCAACCCTAAGGATGTTTTGGTTAAAAACTGCCTTCTGTCTATTTGATTTTCTATTTTCTGAAAATCTTTATTGTCAGATCTTAATTTGTCATAATGCTCGCACATATTATCTTTTATTTTCTGATATCATCGTTTAGTTATTGCTGCATCAGAGTTCATTATCGTACTTGCTACAACCGCATTTGACGCAATTAGGGCTTTATCTTGACCTTTTTCAATTTTAAAAGCACCAGTTTGCATCCAGCCTTCCATCTTGGCATTGTTTTCCTGAAAATTTTTGTATTCCTCTTTTTGTAAACCAACTAATAATTCTAATTCCTGAATTTTAATTTTTCTGCCCGTTATTTGCCTAAAAACCTTGCTAATCGCATCATCTATATTTTTCTCATTGATCATTTCATAACCTAAAACTCTGGCGGCCTCTATATAGGTTGGATCATTTAACAATACCAAGGCTTGTAAGGGTGTGTTGGTTTCTTGCCTTCTAATAGTGCAAATATCTCTGGAAGGAGCATCAAAAGTTGCAATAGAAGGATTTGGAATGGACCTTTTCCAGATGGTATACAGGCTTCTTCTATACAATTTATCCCCATCATCTTGTTGATATTTGGCTCCATTAACAATCCACAATCCTTTAGGTTGATAGGGTTTTACACTTTCTCCTCCAATAGTTTTATTCAACAAACCTGATGAAGCCAAGGCATTGTCACGCAACATCTCTCCGGTCAATCGCTTAGAAGGTCCTCTTGCCAATAATCTATTTTCTAAATCTCTTTTAATCAAATCTTCGGTGGCAACAGATGATTGTTTATAAGTATTTGACATCACGATTAATTTCTGTAAGAATTTGATATCCCATCCCGAATCAATAAATTGTACAGACAACCAATCCAATAATTCAGGATGACTTGGCATTTCTCCTTGATTCCCAAAATCATCACTTGTTTTAACCAGACCCTTACCAAAATAATTTTGCCAGTATCTGTTGACGGCAACTCTTGCCGTTAATGGATGTTTTTCATCAAATAGCCATTTGGCCAGACCCAACCGATTCTTTTCCAACTCATCAGACATTGGTAATAAGGCTTCTGGTGTATTTGGAAAAACTTCCTCACCTCTTGCATTATAAACACCACGATTTAAAAAATATGATTTTACCGGTGTTGGTGTCTCTTTCATCACCATTAGCTCTTGAATATTTTCGACACTATCTGCATATGACTTTCTTAGTTGCGTCAGGTTTTTATAGCTCTGTTGGGTATTTTTTAGAATATTTTTTGTGTAAAATTGATATAATAATCTTTGATCTTCAGCACTAAGTTTATCGGAATTTTTATTAACCAAAGATTTTAATTCTTCATGATCTATCAATTTCATTATTTCGATATTGGAAAGTTCAACATCAAAAACCTTAATTTCATCAACAATCGCGTTTCTGATTCCCTTTCCACGTAACCTGGCTCCAAATTGAAGGCCCGGTTCCTTATCTAATCCAAAAAGAATATCCTTATACAAATTATCAATCTCAATAACCATTTCCATTTCCTCTCCATTCGTAAACAATTTAAATCCCGCTGACTTACTGGATCCGTCATAACTGATAGTGAAATTTACCCATTCATCTCTTGGAAATTCCTGCTTGCTAATTTTTGTAATTGAGTTGTCAGGTGCCGTATGACACATCATTAATTCCAACTTATTATCCACAATTTTTAGGTGGTATCCCCGCCAGGCATAGAGAATAGCCCCATAACCTTTATGTAAAATATTTCCGTTTTTTAGTTCTTTAGGAATATTTGCCCAAAAACTTATTGTAAAAGAATCGCTCTTATCAAATACAGCTGTATTTTTTAAATCTAACCAGGTGTCACCATCAAATTTAATTCCATCTCCTTCCCATCCTTCAACAAGATCAATTTTCTGTCCTTCCTGAGACTCTCTTTTCATGGTTCCTTTCTGATAAGGAGCTATAGAATTGCTTAGTTTCCCTTCGTTTAAATTAAAATATGCTACCTGATGTTTTATTGATCTTTTCTGAATATCTGCTTTATAATCTTCATTCTTGAGCCAATTTTTGAAGTCGAAATTGTAAGCCATCTCTTCCTTTGAATCAATTTCATTCTCTAAATCTTGCATCAAATTTTCCAGATAGGCCATCATTTTATCTTCTTCTTCACTAGTCAATAAAATGGTGGGTACCGGCATGGCATTATTAAATGATATCTGCCCTGCTTCATTAATATTATTAAAATAACTGGTCAATTCATAGAAGTTTTTTTGAGATATAGGATCAAATTTATGATCATGGCATCTCGCACATTCAAGGCTCAGAGCCATAAATGCCAATCCAAATGTTGAGGTTCTATCTACAGCATATTCCACCAAAAATTCTTCAGGAATAATCCCACCCTCCATATTTTGAGGATGTATTCTGTTAAATGCCGTGGCCAATTTCATTTCTCTTGAAGCATCTTCCATCAAGTCACCTGCCAACTGCCAACTAACAAATTGATCATAAGGCATATTTTCATTAAAGACCTTAATCACCCAATCTCGCCATGGTGACATATCTCTATACCTATCTACGCTGTATCCATGGGTATCGGCAAATCGTGATAAATCCATCCAGTCCAAAGCTCTTTGTTCTCCATAATGAGGCGAAGCCAACAACCGATCCACCTGTTTTTCGTATGCCTCAGCAGAGGAGTCATTTAAAAACGCATCCAATTCGTTTATTGTTGGTGGCAGTCCTATCAGATCAAAGGATAATCTCCTTAATAAAATCTCTTTATCGGCTTGTTTAGACAATTTAAGATTTTCCTTTTCCAAATTAAAAAGCACAAAATTATCAATTTCATTAGCCACTAAATTTTTATACTCAACATTTGGAATCTCATGATCCTTAGGTGAAATAAAGGCCCAATGTTTTTTCCATTTAGCACCTTCCTCGACCCATTTCACAAGGATGGCCTTTTCATTGGCATTCAATGACAAATGAGAGTCAATAGGCGGCATTATATAACTAGGGTCATCACTTAATATACGTTTAATGACCTCGCTTTTATTCAATTTTCCGGGTTTAACCGGAATGTTACCTTTTAGATTTTTTTCATACAAACCAAATTCTGTATCAAAACGCATTCCTGCCTTTCGAGTTCCTTCATCGGGCCCATGACATAAAAAACATTTATCAGATAAAATTGGTTTGACATCTCTATTAAAATCAACTTCTACAGATAGCATCTTATACTCCTCTTCTACCTTTTTAGGCAATTCAAAATTGCATGAAAGCATAGAAAATGCTATGACAATGAATGAGTATTTAAGGAAGTTTTTCAAATCAATAATATTTCAATTATTTGGATAATTAATTAGGATACTTGCAAGTTACTATACCTATTCAATAAATCAGTTTTTTTATTATGTTAAAATAAATTAGATTCCTTCAAAACTGGAATATCGGTGTTCGTCATTTACTCACTTTTTTTCCATATAACATATCTGCAAGGGTTATTAGTACAATTAAATTCTCCTCCCGATAACTATCTGGATGAGAGGAGCCTGCCTGCCGGATTTTCTACCGCTAGGTACGGCGTGGCAGGGGGTGGCATCCGACCAAAGGCGGATGACCTTTAGGTTTGTATTGTAGATATAGATTAATAAATAATATGATGATAATGATTCTAAGCTAGTGTTATCCAGTAATTATAGCCAATAAATTAAGTATATTAGTGATTATTTATCGAGTTTGTTGCTTAGAATTTTTCTTATTATTAGCTTTAAGTATATTAGAACACATGATGAATTCAAAAATAAACTTTCCCATCCGTCCGGATGCTACTACCATTTTGAACGAATTGCGTGCTGGAAAAACCACTTCAGAAGCAGTTGTAAGAGAGCATTTGGAGCAATTAAATAAAATCCAGCCGACAGTCAATGGTGCAACAAAAGTGTTTGAAGAAGAGGCACTTGATCTTGCAAGGAAATTAGATCAAACAGGTGATAAAACTTTACCTCTTTTTGGATTGCCATGTAGTGTCAAAGAAACTTTTGCAATGGAAGGAGAAGAGGTTACAGCCGGTTCTATCCGTCGAGTTCCCGATCAGTGCAAGAAAGACGCTGAAATGGTTCGTCGTTTGCGTAAGGCAGGCGCAGTAATTATTGCTCGAAGTAATTTACCAGAGTTTGCAATGACAGGTGAAAGTACAAATTTACGGTTTGGTCGTTGTAATAATCCACATGATATTACTCGAGTGGCAGGAGGTTCTTCCGGTGGAGAAGGTGCTTTGGTTGGTTCTGGATCAAGTGTGTTTGGTATAGGATCAGATATCTTAGGTTCTATACGTATCCCCGCCGCCTTATGTGGAACAGTAGGCTTTAAGGCACATTCAAAGGCAATTGATAACACAGGTACTTGGCCTGATATAAAAACTAGTCTCAAAGATTGGTTGGGCTATGGCCCTATCTGTCGTTCTGTACGTGATGCTCAACTTATTTATAATGTTCTTGCAGAGAAGCCTGCATCCGAAACAGCAGAAATATTTAAAAATCTCATTATTCCGGAAGGTTTTCCTGTTAAATATCGTCAAAATTGCATACAAGATGCAGTGAAAACTGCACGTAAAGCAGTATTGGATAAGGGACTTGTTTCTAAAAAAGCCAGTTTTAAAGACATTCCTAAATTGTTTTTGATGATACCAAGAATTATTATTGATGAGTTCTATGATATCTGGATAAAAGATTTATCATCAAATCCTGAATATGGTCAATTTTCCCCAAGTAAAGAAGTTTTAAGAAACCTGGTTGGTAAGCCAACCATTGATGGTGGTTTGTTAAACTGGATATTAATGAAGCCAATTATGAAATCTGGACGACCAGAGAAGAGAGAAAAAATTGCAAATTCATTTGTAGAAGCCCGTAGCAAATATTGGCAGTTATTGGGAGAAGATAATGTGATGATTATGCCAACATTAGGCTTGGTGGCGCCTAAACATAAAGGTTTTAACCGGGCGTCGTTATTAGACCCTCGGGTAAATGGATTATTTACATCACATACTTTGGGTAATTATTTAGACTTGTCAGTGATTTGTGTGCCAGCATGGAAATTCTGTGATCCCAAAACCGGTTTGCCAGCGAGCGTTTCTTTAATGTGTGCTCCAGGCGGAGAAAGCCGTTTATTTGCAACAGCAAAAATTGTGGAAACTGCACTTAATTAAGAAACTCCAAAACTTACAATTGCTCGAACGCCAGCCATGAAAATGGTAGCCATTATATCTCTGTATTAGGCTTAAAAACTCGTCACGCTATCGCTACGCTGGTTTACCTGCTTGAAACTGAATTAAATCCATAAATTGAGTAAGAATACGGATAAATAAACAAAGCTATCTTCACTAAATTATGTACATAGTAATAAGTGTATTTAATTGTAATGTTATCCCGTTAGTATCACTTATAAACGTTTATATTTGTTTGTATATAACGAGTTGTAACACATTAGAAGAAACATAATAATATGGTAGAAAATCGAGATGCTCCAATAGAAATTAACAAAAAAGAGTTTCAAAAACTAGGTTATCAATTAATTGATAAAATTGCTGATTTCATTGATTCAATTGATAAAAAACCAGTTACAACTAATAAAACTCCAGGTGAATTACAAAAGATATTAGGAGATGCTTCTCTACCAGAAAATGGCACACCTCCGGTTGAATTATTATCTAAAACAACCGATTTATTATTCAACAGTTCATTATTAAATGGTCATCCAAAATTTTTGGGATATATAACTTCAGCAGCGGCTCCGTTAGGAGCCTTAGCAGATTTGTTAGCATCTTCAGTTAACCCTAATGTTGGAGCACATATTTTAAGTCCTATGGCAACTGAAATTGAGAAACAGACTGTTCATTGGCTTGCCGAACTTATTGGTGTTTCACCTAACTATGGTGGAATATTAGTTAGTGGCGGGAATATGGCGAATTTTACTGCATTTTTAGCTGCAAGAACAGCGAAAGCACCTAAAAATATAAAAGAAGATGGTCTCTCAAACACGTTAGAAAAACTAACTATTTATTGCTCTAAAACCACACATACCTGGGTTGAAAAGGCTGCCATATTATTTGGTTTAGGCTCTAAATCTATTCGTTGGATACTAACTGACACTTCTAATAAAATGGACAATAAAGTTCTGGAAGAAACAATTAAAAAAGACCTGAAAAATGGTTTTAAACCAATAATGGTAATCGGTACTGCTGGAGATGTTAGTACAGGCGTTGTTGATAATCTGAAAGGTATTTCAACTATTTGTAAAGTATATGATTTATGGTTTCATATCGATGGTGCCTATGGTGTTCCAGCGGCGGTTATTCCAAAACTAAAAAACTTGTTTAATGGAATTACAGAAGCTGACTCTATTGCTCTTGACCCACATAAATGGTTATATAATCCACTTGAAGCAGGATGTACTTTGGTAAAAAACCCTCAGCACTTAATAGACACTTATAGTTCGCATCCAGAATATTACAATTTCACTAATAACGAAGAAGAAATTGCTCAAAATTATTACGAATATGGACTTCAAAATTCACGTGGTTTTAGAGCGTTAAAAGTATGGTTAACATTGCAGCAAGTGGGTAGAAGTGGTTATGAAAAAATGATTAATGAAGATATTGAGTTATCAAAATATTTATTTGAACTAGCCGAAAAACATCCTGAATTAGAGGCTATTTCTAACAATTTAAGTATTACTACTTTTAGATATATCCCATTAGATTGCAAAAAGGGTGACGATTATCCAAATAAATTAAATGAAGAAATATTGAATGAATTACAGACAGGTGGAGAATTATTTTTATCAAATGCCATTGTCAATAAAATGTATTGCTTAAGAGCTTGCTTTGTAAACTTTAGAACTTCCCAAAAGGACATTAGAGAAATTATTGAAATAATCATTAGAGTAGGAAGAAAAACTGAATTAAAACTAGACAAAACAAATGACTGAAATAATAACCTATAACAACAAAAAATATGGTGCATTTGGCAGAAAGTGCTAAAATTGAAGATGATATCAATAAATAAACATAGTAGTAAGTTGAAAAATTGAAACATTAAAATGCCACATGCACCATATTAAAACCGTTAGCTGTTATTGAAAACAATAAAAAAGGACATACTGAAGTTCAGGTTACTTTCGACAATGAGACAGTTTGGCTGAATCAAGAACAGCTAGGCCAGTTATTCGATCGTGACAGAGCAGTTGTTGGTCGTCACGTAAGAAACATATTCAAGGAAGGAGAATTGTTAGAAGATGTGGTATGTGCAGATTTTGCACACACCACTCAGCAGGGTGCAATAGAGGTAGTAGGAAGAATACAATATAGTCCCTCCCGTATTGTTCAATTTTAAATAAATCATCAATAAGGCAGGTTTGAATAAAATAGTTAGACTTCAATGTTACATCATTCATTTGCAACCCATATGTTGGAACAGAGAGTTGTTTTGAGGTGTATACAAACACTGTTAGGGCATGGTTCATCTGAAACAGCTCAAATTTATACCCATATTATAAGTTATTCTCTCGCAAAAATACTTAGTCCATTTGATACAATATTTGCATCAAAAGACAGTGGTAGCAAGATTAGAGAATAAGATATATTAGAAGATTAACACTATATATACTTTACATAATAGTTGAATTTAATTTAAAAAGAATCAACTCTGTTAGTAAAAAAAGTATACTTATAGTTATACTTATTTATATTTAAGTATACTAATATGTATTCTTTAATTAGTTTATTTATACATATATGTATACTTTTGTTTTTACTTACTACCTTAAAGTCACCTATTTAAGGAATA
>Ga0164313_10001854_pt1 | contig 18936 bp, 20 predicted proteins | sample GuaBasSedimGuay4_FD_113735 | JGI IMG/M metagenome (GOLD analysis project Ga0164313, IMG submission 113735) | Subseafloor sediment microbial communities from Guaymas Basin, Gulf of California, Mexico - Guay4, Core 4569-4, 0-3 cm | ecosystem: Environmental > Aquatic > Marine > Hydrothermal vents... | reverse complement strand
TTTTTCCCGCCCCCACCCCCCGCCCACCCGCCCTCGGAAAGCCACGTTGGGCTACGCCCACCGAGGCTTTCCGAGAGGTAGGAGTGGAAAATGGCATTCGAGGCTGATTGTAGGGCGTCAGCGGTGCTGTTAGCGCTGTGCCTGGCGACAACGATCGGATTCCTCGTGCCGGGAGAATGCTAGGCGGACCTCGCGACGAGGGGCCGTCCGCAACAGCGCCACGCCGACCGTGGCTTCCCGGCAGAGGATGTTGGCTGCGGGACGGCAAATCCGAAATCCGAAATTCGAAATTCGAAATACCTCCGGGTATACTGGCGCCTGGAGGCTTCGTGTTCGGAACCCTGGGCATGCCCGAGTTGATCCTGATCTTCGTGGTTGCGCTGCTGCTGTTTGGGCCGCGCAAGATGCCGCAGATTGGGCGTTCCATCGGCCGCGCGATGGGGGAGTTTCGCCGCGCCTCGAACGAGTTCAAGCGCACCATCGAAGACGAAGTCGCGGCGGATGAGATCCGTGATGTGGAGAAGGACCTCAAGGATATCAAGAAGACCATCACGGATCCTATCGGGATCTCCGATCTCGAGACCTCTGTCAAGGAGTCGCTCGAGCAGGTGACTGAACCGGCGGCTGACCCCGAAGGGACCGACCAATCGTGAGCTCCCCGGAACCGGAGCTGAACGGCGACATCGACGAAAAGTTGGAGGAAGGTCTCCCGCGGATGACGCTGCTCGATCATCTCGACGAGCTGCGCCGCCGAATCCTCTACAGTGTCATCGCGATCCTTGTTGCTTTTCTCGGCAGTTGGTACTTCGCGCCAACGATTTTTCACTGGCTTGAACGTCCGTTCCTGGCCGCGGTCCCCGAGGGTGAGAAGCTGGCCTTCACCGATCTGCCGGGCCCCTTCATGCTCTACGTCAAGGTAGCGCTGCTGACCGCTATTTTCGTGTCGGCGCCGGTGTTGCTGACCCAGCTCTGGCTCTTCCTGAGCCCGGGTTTGTACAAGCGTGAGCGGAGGCTTTTTCTGCCCTTCATCTTCTTTACGACCCTCTTTTTCTTGGCCGGAGGGTACTTCGGGTACCTCGTCGCCTTTCCGATGGTGGTGAAGTTCCTCCTCGGTGTCGGCGAGGGCTTCAAACAGGTGGTCACCATCAGCGCCTACTTCTCGATGATGTCCAAGATCCTCCTCGGGCTTGGGCTGGTCTTCGAAATGCCGATGCTGATCTTCTTCCTCGCGCGTCTGGGAATTGTGACCGCTGGTCAGCTGGTGCGCTGGTTCCGGTGGGCGGTGCTTCTGATCTTCGTCGTTGCGGCGGTGATCACGCCGACCCCCGATATCGCCACCCAGACAGTGTTCGCCGTGCCGATGATCCTGCTCTACCTGCTCGGGATCGTGGTGGCGGCGATCTTCGGCAAGAAGCGGGAGGTCGAGGACTGATGACACGGATTCCTAACCCGGTGAGAAGTGCAGGCTAAAGTGGAGGATTGGTGATGGCAACCTGGGAGACAGGCTGGGAAATTGATTTTCCGGCCGCGACAGTGAACGAGATGATGTTGGCGCTGGTGGTTCGCGACCTGGTGCACGGTTCGTCCTTCGATGTTGAGGCGATCGAGGATGGCACCGAGCTGGCGTTCGACTTCCTTGCCGGCGACGAGCTTGACGGAGAGAGTTATCGGCTGCTGCTGTCCGCAGAGATCGGCGGCAGTGACAACCGCGAGCTTGTCCAGGCCTTCACCGAGCAAATGCTGGAGGAACTGGTGGTCGAGGCCGAAGAGCTGAGTGCGCAGCGCGAGGACCTCGGCGCGAGACCCGCCGGCGAGGTGGTCTTCGAGACAGTTCCCGAGGACGAGGAACGCTGGGATCTGGTCATCCCCGACTGGCTCGCTCCGGATCGCGCCGAGGTGCCGTTCGGTTTTCGCGCGTTCGAGGCCGCCGGCGGCAAGCCGTGGCCGGATAACGGGGCGCTCGACGCGCACGGGCGGGTGATCGTCGTGCCGTTTGACGACACCATGCATCTATTCGGCATCCCGGCGCCCGAAGGCTTGGGCGAGGAGGAGGATGCCGGGCTCCCGGTGCATCCGGGTGAGTGAGAAACGTTCAAACGTTCAACGTTCGAACGTTCATCGGCCATACCTCCGGTAAACGCGCTCGGGATGCTACCTCCGCCACACATTCCCATCCGCACGGCAGGCGAGACGCCTGCCCCACAAAGCCGCCGGTCAACCTTGTGGGGCAGGCGTCTCGCCTGCCGAGTGGAAGCGAAGGTGGAAAATCCGAAATTCGAAATCCGAAATCCGAAATCCAAACCTGCCGTATCCCCTTGTCCTCCCAAGGGAAGGTGTGTATACTCCCGGCCCCGGGAGCAGGTTGCAGCCGCTCTCGATTCCCCTTGGAGGCGACTGAAATGGACCTTATCCGCGAAGTGACGCAGGAGTACCTGAAGAGCGACATACCGGATTTTCGTTCCGGCGACAACGTCAAGGTTCATGTGCGCTTGAAAGAGGGCGAGAAAGAGCGTATCCAGGTCTTCGAGGGCCTGGTTATCGCGCGCAAGCACGGCGGCGTGTCCGAGTCATTCACCGTCCGTAAGATTTCATCCGGGATCGGTGTCGAGCGGACCTTCCCTCTGCACACGCCTTCGATCGCCAAGATCGAAGTTTCTAGGCGAGGCAGTGTGCGAAGGGCGAAGCTTTACTACATACGCAACCTGCGCGGCAAGGCAGCGCGCATCAAGGAACGTGACCGCGCCCGCTAACTCGCCGTGGCGACAGGGCGGGTTCCCGCCGGTACTCTTGGAGCGAAAGACCGCGACATCCTTCGCGACGCTGAGGCGATCATTGGCGTCGACGAGGTGGGGCGCGGCGCCCTGGCAGGCCCCGTGGTTGTATGTGCCGTGTCCTTATCCGCGATTCCAAATGACCCGGGCATTCGCGACTCCAAGCAGCTGAGTGGAAAAAGACGGGATGCAGCGGTGTCCCGATTGAGGGCCAGCGGCGCGCGATGGGCTGTCTGCGAGGTCTGGGTCGAGCTCATCGACAACCTCAATATCCTCGAGGCGACGCGTCTGGCGATGCGGGCGGCAGCGGCGGTCCTGGCGACCCCGGCGGCGGTGGTTGTCACCGATCACGTGGATCCGGGCGATCTCGGATGTCGGGTCCTGTCGCCGGCACGGGCGGATTGCGACTATTTCAGCGTAGCTGCCGCGTCTATTCTCGCGAAGGTCCATCGCGATCGGATCATGGTTGATCTCGGGACCGAGCAGCCGCAATGGGGTTGGCAGCGGAACAAGGGCTACGGAACGACTGCCCACCGGTTAGCGCTCCAGACCTATGGCCCGGGAGCGCTGCACAGGCGCAGCTTTCAGTGGTCGCCTGTGTTACCATGACATTGGGATCAGGACAGATTCAGCCGAGACTGTACAGGGGGGCTGCGTAATGGCGTACCGCCCGTTGATCCACAGGAAAAAGGGAGTCTGAGGGGTCTATGGCCGTCAAACGGGACAAGGTTCTGAGGGACGCTGAGAAGCTTGTTCAGAAGGGGAAGCTCGAGCAGGCTATCAAAGAGTACGAGAAGGTCCTCAAGAAATTTCCCGACGACACCACCATCATCAACCGCGTAGGGGATCTGTACGGCCGGGTTGGTCAGCTCAAGCCCGCGATCAAGCTCTACGAGGAGATTGCCGAGCACTTCACCAAGGACGGATTCACTACCAAGGCCATTGCCATCCTGAAGAAAATTCAGCGCCTGGATCCTCAGCGGCTCGACATCTTCGAGCGGCTCGCAGCGCTCTATTTCGAACAGGGACTCATGGTGGAGGCCAAAAGGGAGTACCAGATCCTCGCTGACTGGTACGTCAAGAACGGTGACGTCCAGAATGCCATAAAAAGCCACGAAAAGCTGGTCGACCTCGAACCCAACAACCACGTGTCCTCGCTGCGCCTGGCCGAACTTCTGCTTCGTAACGATGACACGACTGCGGCGCTCAATGTCTACTCGCGCCTCGGCGGTGTGCTGCTGGATGCGGGGAAGCTGGACGAGGCGGAGAGCCTCTATCGCCGTGTGATAGAGAAGGACCCGCCACAGGGCGATTTCCTGATTCCGGTGTGCGCGGCGCTCCTCGACGCCGGGCGAGCTCCAGTGGCCCTGGAGTTCTTGAACTTCGGGGTCGAACGGTCGTCCGATTCGACCGAACTGAAGGCTCTTCACGTTCGTACGCTCCTGGTAATGGGTGAGAGCACCAAGGCGATGCAGATCGCCAACGAGGTGCTTGAGGCCGAACCCGACAACGCCGAAATGAGGTCCGTTGTCGGCGGCGCCATGGTGTCGACCGGAGACACCGCTGAGGCCAGGGAGATGCTGGTACCGGCGGTCGAAACGATGCTCGAAAAGGGTGATTTCAAAGGGGCGCAGGTGGCGCTCAAGGATCTGTTGAAAGAGATTCCCGAGGACCAGCAGGTACTGAGGTTGGCGGTCCGCGCGTACGGTCCGTCCGGAGAGGAGGAGACCCTCTTCGCTCTCAGGGCTGCGCTTGCAGAGAGCTTGTACACGTCGGGCGACGAGGATGCTGCCAAACGGCTGTTTATCCAGTTGTTGGAGACCGAACCGGGAAACGCGCAGTTCCGGCAACGGTTGGCGGCGCTTGACGGCGTTGATGTCGGTGAGGCGCCTGGGGCCGCCGCCGTCGCGGAGGATGTGGACGAGATCGTGATAGACCTCGACGAGGAGATGGAGATCGAAGAGGCCGATCTTGCGGCGCCTTCGCCGGTGCCGGTGGAGGAGGCGTCTGCCCCACCACCCCAGGTCGAGGACGCGCCGACTGACGAGGCTTTCGACCTTGAGGAACGCCTGGCCGAGGCAAGCGTCTTTGCGAAGTACGGGCTGGTCGAGAAGGCGATCAGCCACCTCGAGGAGTTGTTGCTCTCCTGTCCCGAGGAGTTGGAGCCGCGCCGTCGTCTGGCCCTGCTGTACATCGAGCGCGGTGACCGCGACCAGGCCATCGGTGTGGCGCAACCGATCGTCGAGCACCACCGTGCTCAGGAGACGATGGACGAGATCTCAGACCTGATGGATGCCATTCCAGAGCTCGGCGAAGCCGCCGAGGTACCGGCGGGACCCCCGAGTCCGTACGTGCAGGGAGCTGCGTCCGCGGTGATGCAGGGATTGGCGCCGGTCGCGCCGCCAGCGGCCGAGCCTCCATCCGCCCCGGAGTTCATGGACGAGGACAGCGACCTGATCGAGGTCGTCGATGTTGAGGGCGATCTCGCGACGCCGCCGCCTGCCGAGGAGCCGGAGCCAGTGGTGGAGGAGTTCAACGTCGACTTCTCGCCCGACGCGGTTGCGGCCGGGGCACCGATCATCGCCGAGGAAGAGGCGCCGGTGATCGCCGACGAAGAAGCATCGGTCGTCGCAGAGGAAGAGGCACCGGTGATTGCCGAGGAAGAAGCACCGGTGATCGCCGAGGAAACTATCGAGAGTGTGGCAGAGGCACTGCCGGAAATGCCGCCAACTCCGGCGCCCGCTCCTCCGCCCGTAATGGAAGAGGTGCCCGAGGAGTTGTTCGAAATCAGCGACAGCTTCGTGGGGCCTTCGATGGGCGATCTCGATCAGATCGACTTCTTCCTCGATCAGGAGCTGTACGATGACGCGGCGCGGGTCCTGGCCGAGCTCGAGGAGGAGCACGGGGAGGATCCGGAGATTCTCAGCCGCAGGCTCAAGTTGAAGGAGGTGGGCGTCCTTCTCGAGAAGGTGGAGGTTGCCGACGAGGGGTCCGAAGAGCTCTTTGCGGACGAGGAGCAATACATCGATCTCGCAAAAGAGCTGGAAGCGGAGCTTGCTGCCGAGGAGGCCATGGTCGAGGAAGCCACCGGGCGCGGCAAGGGCGAGGCGATCCTCGAAGAGGTCTTCCGGGAGTTCCAGAAAGGTGTTGCCGAGCAACTCTCCGAGGAGGACTCCGACACCCACTTCAACCTCGGCATCGCCTATCGCGAGATGGGGCTTTTGCCGGAAGCGATCCGAGAGTTCCAGGTGGCCGCCAGGGATGCGGAGTTCTTTGTCGAGAGCTGCTCGGTCATCGGGGTCTGTTATCAGGAGCAGGGGATGTGGTCGGAGGCCACAGAGTGGTACCAGAAGGCGTTGGTCGCTCCGAATATCACTGACGATGCCCGCATCGCTCTCCGTTACGATCTCGCCGGGGCCTATGAGGGTTCGGGAGACGGGGCGCAGGCTCTCGGGATTTACGAGGAGATCATGGCCGCCGACCCCTCCTATCGCGACGTCTCGAAAAAGCTCCTGAACCTCAGCCAAGAGAGCCAGGCGAATTGAGGAATTTCGGATTTCGGATTTCGAATTTTCGGAAACGCCTCGGGAAATCGCCCGTGTGGAATCCGGTAGCTCCTCGCTGGAGCGGGCGTCCGTAACTCAAAACTCAAAACTAAAAACTCAAAACTGCGAGCGTCAACGCGAGCGGGTGACGCCGACGCGTGGGCAGAGATCTGTAAGCGGACAATCGGTGCACCGGGGCGAGGTCGGGTGGCAGCGATTCTGCCCGAAGGTCACCAGCAGGTCGTTGATTGGGATCCACAGATCGCGCGGCAGTACCTCCATCAGGGCACGCTCGGTCTGCTCGGGCGTCTTCGTCAATACCATCCCAAGTCGGTTGGAGATACGGTGGACGTGGGTGTCGACGCAGATCGCTGGAATGCCGAAACCGAGCCCGAGCACCAGGTTGGCGGTCTTGCGTCCGACCCCCGGCATGGCCAGTAGATCGGCCTCGCTCGCGGGTACCTCATCATCGAAGTCGTCGCGGATGATCCTGCCGATTTCCTTGAGCTGGGCGGCCTTGGTGTTATAAAAGCCCGCCGGGTAGATGGCGCGGGCGATCCGATCCTCTTCGAGCTGTGCCAAACGGTTGGGGTCTGGAGCGATCTCGAAGAGCCGCCGGCTTGCCTCGGACGTCACCTCGTCCTTGGTACGAAGGGAAATCACGCAGGCGACCAGGAGCCGGAAAGGAGAACGCGACGTCTCCTGCTCCTCGACCAGGGTAGTAACCCTGCACGAGCGGCGGAAATCCTCGAGCCTCCGCACCAGCTCTCGGACCCGGGATTCGTTCCAACCTATGGTCATTGACCGGTTTTCCGCTTCGAGAGCACGACGAGCGCCACGGCGCCGGCGGCGGCGCCCAGGAGACCGGGCTCCCAACGGATGGCCAAGGCGCCCGTCGTCCGCGCCCACTCGGCGCTCAGTTGAACCAGCGGTCCGATGGCCAACGCCGCTATCGCGCCGCGACGGGCGGCACCTTTCCACGACAAACCAAGGACCATCACCGGCAGCAGCGCCGCGGTGAACGTCCCCCAGCCGAGCACGCCGAGCAGGGCCACCGGCCGGTTCGACATGAGGGCGAGGGCCGCGGCGGCGACGCCGGCGCCGAGAGTGGCGACCCGCGCCGGCCCGAGGCTCGGCGTGGGGGTTCGGCCGAGCGCCTGTGGGAGATCCCGGGTGATGGCCGCTGCCACCAGATTGAGGAGCGAGGCCGCGGTTGACATCACGGCCGCGACTACCGCCACCGCGGCGATGATGATGAACACCCGAGAACCCGTGCTCGCCAACAGCGTCGGTGCGAGCTGGTCGGGGCTGTGAAAACTCAGCTCGCCGCGGAGCCACAGCGCGGTTCCCCCGAGGCCGACGCCGATCCACACCGTGAGCACCGCGAGCAGCGCGCCGGTCATCACCGCCGGCAGCCAGCGCAGGCTTTCCCGGTCGCGCAACAGGAGGAACTTCTGCAGATAGTGGGGCTGGGCACAGGTGCCGAGGGCAAAGAGCAGGAAGAGCCCGATCGAGGCGGTCGGACCGGGTCCCCCCCACGGGTCGAGCAGCTCGGGCCTGAGCTCGGCGATGGTGGCGACGGCCTGGCGTGGTCCCCCCGCCCGCGCGAGCGCGAAGACCGCGAGGGCGACGGCCGCTGCGGCCATGATGACGCCCTGGGCCGCCTCAGCCAGGATTCCGGTGCGCATGCCTCCCGCGGCGGAGTACAAGACCGTGGCCGCTACCGCCGCCCCGCCCACCAGCCACCCGGGGACGCCGAGCAGTACCTCGCCGGCGATCGCTGCGCCCTTGACCTGGACCGCCAGGGTGGCGACGGCGCCGACCGTCACTGCCAATGCGGTCAATCCCCGTGGCCATCCTTCGCCAAAGCGTGCCGCCACCAGGTCCGGAACCGTCAAGCAGTCGTGGCGCCGAACGAGCGAAACCACCCGCTCGCCCACGGCCCAGCACTGGAGGGCGCCGGTGAGCGGCGCCGAAAAGATAATCCACAGGCTGGCGGCGCCGACCGCGGCAAAGTAGCCGGGCCCGCCAACAAATACGAAGGCGGAGAGTCCGGCGGCGGTGCCGCCGATGCCGGCAAGCACCGGCCCGACGGTGCGCGACGCTGTGAAAAATGCCTGCGCGGACCTGGTGTGACGCCAGCCCCAAAGAGCGAACGCAGCGAGAGCAGTGGCGAGCAGGATCCAGAGGATCACGGGGCGTCTCGATCCGCGGGAAAGGTGACTGCGTAGACGAGCGGCACGATTGGCGCGAGCACGGCCATGAATGCAAGCTGGAGATAGAAACCGGTCGCACCGCCGGTTCCCCTCCCCAGGAGAAACAGGAGAACGGCGAGGAGCGCGATGAGAATCACCGACAGCGCCGCTGCAAGACGGCGGTCCGGGGCCCGCCGGCTAATGGCGCCGACGCACACCGCGCCGATGCACGCCACAGCGACGACCACCGCCACCCGGGGCAGATCGAGGGCGGAGGCGGCGAGCCACCCGGTGACAAGCAGCAGGACCGAGACCGGAACGAGGCGGCGCATCGCACGATGATGGTGGCTCGGGCCTCCGCGGTCAACCGGGAGGGAGATTTCGGATTTCGAATTTCGAATTTCGAATTTTCCACCACCCATGCGCAGGCGAGACGCCCGCGCCACAAGACACCCTGGAGTCCTTGTGGTGCAGCCGGCTCGGCTGCATTCATTGCCAGACCGATGTTTGACCGGCGTGAAATCTTGGTGGTACGGTATGCGTTCTGTAGGGTAGATCCCGAATTCGGGCGCGGACTCGAAGCGGGTAGGAGGATTAATGGCACCTAATGGACGACATGTATTCACCTCGGAGTCGGTGACCGAAGGCCATCCCGACAAGATTGCGGACCAGATCTCGGACGCTGTCCTCGACGCGGTCCTGGAGGGTGATAAAAACGGTCGCGTGGCCTGCGAGACCCTGGTCACCACTGGTCTCGCCTTCATCGCCGGCGAGATCACGACCGAGGTCTACGTGGATTTTCCGGCCATCGTGCGCGAGACGATTCGCGAGATCGGCTACACGCGGGCCAAGTTCGGATTCGACTACGAGACCTGCGCGGTGATTTCCTCGATTGATCCTCAATCCCCCGATATCGCCCAGGGCGTCAACCCCGGTGGCGCCGGCGACCAGGGCCTGATGTTCGGTTACGCAACAGACGAAACAGCCGAGCTGATGCCGATGCCTCTCATGATGGCCCACCACCTGACCCGTCGTCTGAGCCAGGCGCGCCGTAGCGGCGAGATCGAGTGGCTGCGTCCCGACGGCAAGTCGCAGGTTTCGATCGAGTACAACAACCACGTGCCGGAGCGGATCGAGGCGGTCGTGATCTCATGCCAGCACTCGGAAGACGTGGGCATCGACGAGCTGAGAGACGTTGTCCGGGAGCAGATCATCAACGCCACCTTACCCGGAGAGCTGATGGACGGCGACACCAAGATCCACATCAATCCGACTGGGCGCTTCGTGATCGGCGGGCCGCAGGGGGATTGCGGACTGACTGGACGGAAGATCATTGTCGATACGTACGGTGGAGTCGGCTCCCACGGAGGGGGCGCGTTCTCAGGCAAGGACCCGTCGAAGGTCGATCGCTCCGCCTCGTACATGGCGCGGCACGTTGCCAAGAACATCGTCGCCTCAGGGCTCGCGCATCGTGCCGAGGTTCAGCTTGCGTACGCGATCGGGGTCGTTGATCCGGTGTCGGTGATGGTGGACACCTTCGACACCGGCAAGGTGCCGGACGACCGCCTCACTGCGGCCGTTCGCGAGGTCTTCCCGCTGTCCCCGCTGGACATCATCGAGTACCTCGATCTTCTGCGTCCCATTTACGAGAAGACGGCCGCCTTCGGTCACTTCGGGCGCGACGAGCCGGAGTTTACGTGGGAGCGCACCGACCGGACGTCCGATCTCCGAACCGCCTGCGGGGTCTAGTCCCCTCAGTGTGGCATGTTGCTTGCTTCGGATTCGGTCTGATGACGTTGTTGGGAATTCGCCCGCACTTCTCACCAGCCTTCGTTGCGAGGTCGGTGAGGTGGAGTGCCCAGCCGGGTTTTCGACCTGAGGGGCGCGGAGTCGTACTTGACAGTACGTCGAGCACCCCGATGCGAGGAAACATCGCTGGGTGCGGCACATCACAGGCCGTAGCAGGAAGCTGGTGAGAAGTGCGGGTTAGAGACGGTATCGAGCCACAATGACCCACATCGGCAACAATATCGGCACACCGGGCTCGCTGAGGCTGCAATACGCTGGAGCTGCGGGCGTCTTTCTGGTGTTGATTCTCGGCATCATCTTCCTCTTTGGGCACCTCATCTCCGGTTCGCTTTCACGGCGGTACCTCGAGGACGTCCTCGCCGGAGGACGTGAGGAGGCACGCCGGATCGCCGCCGAGCTCGGCGGTGCCGAGGTGAAAGAGCTCGATGTCATCGAAAACCGGCGCGAGGTTCTCAGCCGCACCCTCGAGGGAGACCCCGAGCGCCGAATCTGGAAGTCTATCGAGGTCACCGACAGCGACGGAAAGGTGATCTTTTCGTCGCAGAGTCAGTCGACCGAAGAGATTCCCGAGGCCCTCGCTTCAGACCTTCAGCTCCGGGGCACCCTGTCGGACGAGGCGGTCGTCGAGACGGAGAACCCCTACCGCATTTCAGTCCCGCTTGGTGAGGTTGGAAACGTCGTCCTCAATGTGAATCGCACCGAGGTTGCCGAGCGGGTGTCGGATCTTCGGGTTGATCTTCTTTCGCAGACCATCATGATCGCGATCCTGACCCTGGTCACGCTGGGGTTCGCGGTGGCGTTCGTTTGGTATCTCATCCAGCGGACGCGGCGTCTGGAGGCACATCAGTTCGAGGCGGAGGAGATGGCCGCGCTCGGCGCCCTGGCGGCCAACCTCGCGCACGAGATTCGGAACCCGTTGAACTCGATCAACCTCAATCTGGAGCTCCTGGGTGAGGACCTTTCGGCCGAGGGACGAAGCGCCCGGGAGTCCCTGGCGAGCACGCGCGAGGAGGTAGGCCGGCTGGCCGGTTTGGTGAGCGATTTCCTCACCTACGCCCGGCCGAGCGAACCGGAACTGACCTCGGTACGGGTCGACACGATGCTCGAGGACGTCAGTCATTTTCTATCCGTCGAGGCCAAGGACATGGGAGTCCATCTGCGGATCGCGCCGGGGCTGCCGAAGGTTGCAGTGCTGAGCGACGAATCGCAGCTGCGGCAGGTGCTCCTCAACCTGGTGCTCAACGCGGTGCAAGCGGTGCGCGAGATAGCGGCCGATCGCAGGGTGGTCGAGCTCGATGCGGATGCAAGACCGGATGTGGTGGCGATGGTCGTGCGCGACCGCGGCGACGGGATCCCGCCCGACGAGATGGAGCGGGTGCGGAGGGCGTTCTACACCCGGCGCCGTGGAGGGAGCGGACTCGGATTGGCGATCGCCGAGCGCTTTGTCGAGGCCCAGGGCGGGCGCATCGAGCTCGAAAACCTCGAGCCCCACGGGTTTGAGGCGCGAGTCGTCTTGCCCATCGATAGCGATGCTGTCAAGATAGGCGGGTGATCGGCCGACATCGGCCCACAGGAGGTATGAATGATCCGTAAGGGGCTGCAAACAGCTCTTCTGACGATGCTCACAATGGGTGCGGGCACTGCCGCCGCCCAGTTCATGGCGGCCGACTTGATTTACCTGCCGGCTGCGACCCATACCCCGGGAGAGGGCGAGAGCCGGTGGCGCTCCGATCTCTACATCACCAACGTCGAGGAGGAGGATGCGATCGACGTCGCTCTCGTCTACCTTCCCACCGGTCAGAATTCCAACGCCGACAGGTTCGATGATCGCTCGACCTGGCTCGGCGGCCGGGAAGCGGACGGATTCGGTTTTATCGATCCCGTGCTCGCCCGCATCCCACCCGGCGGTACGGTTGTGCTCGAGGACCCGATTGGAGAGTACTTCGACGCCGACGGAGAGATCGCGAACTCGGGCGCCATTGTCATCTTTGCATACGAGGCCGGAACCCTCGAGGATGACGGCACGCGGGTTTTCAAGAATGCGATCGTCAACTCGCGGGTCTACACCCCAATGACCTTCTACTTGCCGGACCCCGATAACGAAGGGGAGTTCACCGAGGAGAGGGGCACCTTCGGACAGACCTTGCCCGGAGTGGCGTGGTACAACCTTGCCGATCCCTCCGCGATCAGCGAGGACGGAGACTTCAGCTTCCTGATCCTCACAGGTGCCGTTGAGAGCAGGAACTTCCGATATAACGTAGGGGTTCTCAACGCGTCCGACCCGCTGAGCACCATCACCGTCGTAATCCAACCATTTCAGGGCGACGGCGAACCGTTCCTCGACGAGGACGACAACGAGATTTCACAGATCATCATCATGCCGCCGCTGGCGCAGGTCCAGTTCAACAACGTGATGAGCACCCTCTTCGGCATCGAAGATGTGGAGCCCGATGTCACGATCGATGTGGCGGTCGTAGCGTGGGCATCGGGAGCTGCAGAACCGATCATCGGCATGACCACCTATGGGAACATGATCGATGATCGAACCAACGACCCGACAGCCATCCTGCCGCTCTTCGCCTTTTCCTACAACATTGCCTGCCAGTGGCCGTCAAATAACGACGAAAAAGGTGGCAAGTCCGCGGGTGCGTCGCGGGTCAGTCGCCGACCGGTTGAGATGCCCGCTCGCTGACAGAGTGGTGAGCGGAGAATTGACAACGACAACGCGGGTGGTATTATCCCGCGGACGCGCGGGAGACCCGCCGGAAAGGGGAGACTGATGGCTGATCCTGATGACAAACTGCCTGATAACGTACCGGGAAAGTGGTACGTGGACTCGAGCTGCATCGACTGCGACGTGTGCCGTACCACGGCCCCGGAGAACTTCGCGGCCAACGAGGACGAGGGTTACTCCTTCGTCAGCAAGCAGCCCGAGAACGACGAAGAGACCGAGCAGATGGATGAATCCTTGGAGTCGTGCCCGGTGGAGGCCATCGGCAACGACGGCTGATCTCTTCGGACATCGACCATATTCTGCCGGCCGATCAGCATCGGCCGGCCTTTTCATGACCGTTTGCTATCATCCGCCCAGGTTGACTTGAGGTAAAGGAGAGTCCATGCGCGTTCTCTCGGGTGTCCAACCATCCGGCGACCTCCATATCGGGAACTACTTTGGCGCCATTCGCCAGTTTCTGAGCCTTCAGGAGGAGCACGAGTGTTACTACTTCCTGGCTGACATGCACGCCCTGACCACGGTTCAGGACGCCGCCAGGTTCAGGAAGCTCGTGCGCGATCTGGCGACCGGGTTTCTCGCCCTCGGTCTCGATCCCTCGCGCAGCGTGCTCTACCGCCAGTCGGATCTCCCCGAGATCCCCGAGCTGACCTGGTACCTCTCGACCGTGACATCGATGGGCCTCCTCCAGCGCTGCCACTCCTTCAAGGACAAGGTGGCCCAGGGAGTGGTGCCGAATCACGGTCTCTTCGCCTACCCGGTGCTGATGGCAGCCGATATTCTGATTGTCAAAAGCGATCTCGTGCCGGTGGGCAAGGACCAGAAGCAGCACCTCGAGGTCACCCGCGACATCGCCGGCGCCTTTCATGCGGTCTACCGTGACGATGTCTTCGTTCTCCCCGAGCCCCTGATCCTCGACGACGTCGCCGTCGTGCCGGGCATCGACGGACAGAAGATGAGCAAGTCCTACGGCAACACCATCGATCTCTTCGGACCCGAGAAGGCTGTCCGCAAGAAGATCATGTCGATCGTCACCGACTCGACTCCTGTCGAGGATCCAAAGCCGACCGAGGACAGCCCTCTGTATCACCTGCTCAAGCTCTTCGCCCCCGACGACGGGGAACGGCAGTGGGTCAAGACTGCCTTTGCGGAGGGCGGTGCCGGCTACGGCGACATGAAGAAGCGCCTCTTCGATTACTACCTGGCCACATTCACCGACGCGCGAGCCCGCTACGAGGAGCTGAAGGAAGATCCGGCCGAGGTCGAGCGCATCCTGGCCGCCGGCGCCGAAAAGGCACGCGAGACCGCCGCCCCCCTGATGGACGAGGTCCGCAAGGCCGTCGGGATCCGCTGACGACGCAGTCGTCAGAATTAGGAATTAGGAATGACGACCCTGCCGCCCGTGAGGGGACGGCTACCCCACAAAACGTCCGGGATTCTTGTGGGGCAGGCGTCCCGCCTGCCGTGGGATGGGTGGCTGGGACTGATCACTGATTACTGATGACCGATTACTTGTGGCGCAAGGCGGCGCGCATGGCTTCCTTCGGCGGCACCCTTTGGGTGAAAGCGGCGACCTGCGCGACTCCCTGGTGGAGCAGCACCTCGCGGCCGTCGGCCACCGTCACCCCGTGCCTGCGGGCCATCCCTGCCAGCAGGGTCTCGTGGTCCGCGTAGACCATGTCCACCACCGCCGTGGCGGCGGCAATCTCCTCCTCCGAGAACGGCCCCTCCTCGTCCGGCGCGCGTCCGAGCGGTGTCGCGTTGACCAGAATCGCACCCTCCTCGGGCGCCACCTCGTCGGTCCCACACCAACCGACCCCGATCTCCTCGGCGGTCGACCGCGCGCGTTCGTCCGAGCGGCTGCGCAGCACCACGTCGGCGCCGGCGAGATCAAGCCCCACCGCCGCCCCGCGGGCGGCGCCGCCGGTCCCCTGGATCACAGCCGCCCGTCCCACCGGGTCGATGCCGCGGCCGACCAATGAGCCGACGACACCGTCGGCATCGGTGTTCTCTGCGGTCACGAGTTCGGGACCGAGGATGAGTGTGTTGGCGGCCGCGGTGCGTAACACCCGTGGCGCATGGCGGTCGGCGGCGGCCGCCGCCCGCGCCTTGTACGGGGTTGTCACCGCCCATCCCCACGGTTCGAGACCGACTCGGTCGAAGCAGGTCGAACCTCTAGGGGCAAAAAGCTCGCCGAGCTCGTCGGGATCGGGGACGCTGATCGGCACCATCAGATAGGGGAGACCGAGCTCCCGGTAGGCCGAAGCATGCAGCGCCGGGCTCAGGCTCGAGCTCACATCGGCCCCGACCACGCCGTACAGCCGCTGTGGCGGGCCGTTGAGGTGCGAGATGACGGCCTCGGTGCGCAAGATCGATAGCTGGCCGGGCGCCGCCGGCGCCGCTTGTGACCACGCGGCGTAGCCGACGGGCGGCCCGAGCAACGGCGCGAGATACCGGCTGGCGAGACCGGGCACGCCCATCGCGAAGGTCAGTAGCCGACGCTTCATGCGCGGGGCGCCGTTGAATCGTCGGTGGAGACCGAGCACAGCGGTCAGGTCGTGAATGCCATGTGCCGTCGGGACGAGCTTGACCCAGCGGGCGGGGCTCTCCATCAACCGTTCGGCGATCGCACCGAGGTCCTCCGGCGTTCTCTCGGGGTCGTGCCAGGACAGGATGAACTGCTCGGGAGCGAGACCCAGATCGAGGATCAGCGTGGTATCGCGTTCGAGCTCGAGGTCGATCAGCGCGGCCCCCGCGTTGCGCGCCGCGCCAATGATCTCGGCTCGCGCTGCGGGATCGTCCGGCCCCTCGCCGCCTTCGGCTGCAGAGCGTAGGGTCGCGAGCACCGGCAGCGGGCAGGCGCCGACCGCCGCCGCGACGTCAATTCCGGCAAATAGATCCAGCCGCAGCTCGACGATCGAGGCCCCAGCCGGCGGGCTCGCGAGCGCGGCCATCGGGTCAGCTGCGGCCCCGGGTGTGATCGTGACGATCCAGTCCACGCACGGCAGGATAACAGGCTGCTCGCCAAGCTTGCCCGAAGTGTCAGCAGAACTCGATGTCGAAACGACTCTCGATCCACTCGGGAAGAGCCTCCGTGCCCTCCCAATCGTCGCGCGCCATCTTCTTTCGTATCTCGTCCAACTCGTTCGATCGATCGACCCGCGAGACCACCCGGCCTCCCTCGAGCTCGAGATTCATCACATCTCGGTACCAAATGGCCGGGTGGAAGCCCATGTGACCATAGAACTCACTCATGAGTTCTCTTCCAATGAGCATGCCGCCGGTGAAGGTAATCGAATATCCGAGGTGCACATAGTGGCCCGGGGTCGGGTCTCCGGCCGGCTCGGGATCGCCGAATAGCTCGGACAGCAGTTGGTGATCGCGACCGATCGGCGCCCTGGGGTCGAGGCCGATCTCGATCTCGTCGAGGTACAAGAATCCGTCATCGACGAGGTAGGTGCTCATGTATCCCCGCCGACACTCCGAGGTCAGTGCAATTGGCGTGACCCCGTGATCCAGCGGATCGAAGAGGAGGCTTCCGTCCCTCGTCCCGCAGAGGTCGTACCGACGGTCGTCGAGGATCACGGATTCCGGAATCTGTGCCGTCATTATTGAGCTGCCTTCCACATCCGCCCATCGCACGTCGCTCGTCAACCAGCGTCACCGGTACGCGGCGAAAACCCAGCATCGAGACACCCTCCGGCATTGTGTGTTGCAAAAGCAATGCCAGGTTTTGCTTCGGAATTGAGAAAGGTAGTGAATCAAAATAACCCACCTATGTGTCGATGGGCGTGCTGAGTGGAAGATCTCCGCGGGAAAGACACATATACTGAACGTCCTGCAGAATGCGGCAGCGATAGTAGTGCAGAAAGAGGATATGGCTTTATGGTATGGGAAGAAAAAGACCTGGAAGATCTGAAAACGGCAGTGAATATTCTGGAGAACCCCGGTTTCATCGCCAAGATCTCGGATCTCGTCGGCACGCCGATTGAGTTTGTTTTCGACAGGCTGCCGAGCGGTGCCGGCGACAAGATCTCGAAGACTGTTCACCAGTCTCTTCTCGCCGCCGTCAACGCGGCCGTGATGACCATGGATCCAAACGAAAGAGGCAGACCCTGGTTCAAGAGCCATATCGCAGCGGCTGGAGTTGCAGGAGGGATTAGCGGGGCTTTTGGCCTCGTCGCCCTGCCGATCGAGATGCCCATCACGACGACCATCATCCTCCGTTCAATCGCTGACATCGCTCGAAGCGAGGGAGAAAACCTGTCAAACCCGCAGACGAAGTTTGCATGTCTCGAAGTATTCGCAATGGGTGGAACTTCAGATGAAGACGACGCGACCGAATCGGGATACTTCGCCGTGCGCGCAGCGCTTGCCCGAGCGGTGAGCGAAGCGGCCAAGTACGTGGCAGAGAAGACGGTCGTCGAGGATGGGGCTCCAGTGATCGTGCGGTTGTTGGCCCAGATCGCCGCCAGGTTCAATACCGTCGTCGGCGAGAAAATCGTGGCCCAGGGCGTGCCGGTGGTGGGGGCTCTCGGAGGTGTGACAATCAACGTGTTGTTCATCGACCATTTTCAGGACATGGCTCGTGGGCACTTCATAGTGCGCCGTCTGGAGCGAACATACGGCGAAAACGAGGTCAGAAAAACCTACGACGAGCTACTGGTCGACCGGGGGTAACCCTTCGCGTTGTTGCATTGTGACCCGCCCCTGGGACCGCCGAGCTCCAGCTCGGCATTCTTCGGGCTAACCCACATCAATGGTTCCACTTCGATGACCGCGGTCGCCGGTTTGCGCGTTGACGCATCAAAATGCATGCATTATGATGAAGACGAGATGAAATGGAGGAATGTATGCCCTCACTCCAAATCCGTGACCTACCGGATGCCATTTATCGCGTGCTCTCCCTGAAGGCGCGGCGGGAGCGGCGGAGCCTGGCTCGGCAGGCGGTCATCGAGCTTGAACGCATGTCCGACATCGAGATCCAGGATCGCCGTTTGCAGGCCCTGTCCGACCTTCGCGAGCGGATCCAGCGTCAGGGCGAGACGCAGGTATCCATATCCCCGGCCGAGATCGTGCGTGAGGATCGCGAACGGTGAGCCGGCTGCTCGTCCTCGACGCATCGGCGGCGATAGAGGCGGTTCTCGGTCGTTCCCAGGCCCTGAAGATCGTCGAACATCTCGAGCATGCAGACCGCGTCGCGGTCCCTGATCTGTATTTCGCCGAGATCGCCAACGCGCTTTGGAAGTACGTTCGCAATGGCGACCTCCCGTTGGAAGATGCCCAGACCATGCTGTCGATCGCCACCTCACTGCCGGACGATGTGCTGCCGGCGCGAGAGCTTGCGACCGAGGCTTTGGCCACCGCAACCGCATTCGATCATCCCGTCTACGACGCCCTCTACGCCGTCACGGCCCGCCGCGAGGGGGCGGCGGTGTGCACCATCGATCAGCGGCTGGCCAGGCTGCTGGAGGCCATGCGGGTACCGACCATTACCCTGTGACCCGTCCCGCCCAGCGGCAACGCGGATCAGATGCCGGCCCCTGGGACCGCCGAGCTCCAGCTCGGCATTCCTCCGGTCAGTGAGCAGGGGCCAGCGCAATGGGACCTCCCCTGGACCCAGGGGAATACTGCCTCATCACAAGGGCAGCCCTCGAAACCGCAATTTGGCTGGGCTGTGAAGAGGCACGCCTTCTGATGACCGAGGCGGGAGTTGGGTTCTCTCGGCCGTGGTTTGCGGGGGAGGGCTGTCGCTGATCATGAGCGCTCTGTGGTCCTAAGAAGGTCCGGAATGCCGAGCTGGAGCTCGGCGGTCCCAGGGTGGGCGCGATGGCACCGTTTCGATGGATCGTCCATTGACGGAGTAAGCCAATGGCTTATAATGG
>Ga0164313_10001853_pt1 | contig 18938 bp, 14 predicted proteins | sample GuaBasSedimGuay4_FD_113735 | JGI IMG/M metagenome (GOLD analysis project Ga0164313, IMG submission 113735) | Subseafloor sediment microbial communities from Guaymas Basin, Gulf of California, Mexico - Guay4, Core 4569-4, 0-3 cm | ecosystem: Environmental > Aquatic > Marine > Hydrothermal vents... | reverse complement strand
TATCTCAGGCAGGCCGGATGACCGAATTGGCCTTGTTGTTTTTAGTGGCGAAAGTTTTACCCAATGTCCTTTAACCAGTGATCATGCAGTCCTGATCAATATGTTCCATGATATTAAAAGTGGGATGATTGAAGATGGAACAGCTATTGGTAACGGACTGGCTACCGCTGTTAGCCGCCTGAAAGATAGTAAAGCTATTAGTAAGGTAATCATTTTATTAACTGATGGGGTAAACAATAAAGGGGATATCGCTCCGCTGACAGCTGCTGAGATTGCAAAAACATTTGGTATAAGGGCTTACACAGTAGGGGTGGGTACCCTGGGGATGGCACCCTATCCGGTAAATACACCTTTTGGGATTCAATATAAGAACATGGAAGTTAAAATTGACGAAGAAGTACTTCAGAAGGTTGCAGAAATGACCGATGGACAATACTTCAGGGCTACCAACAACCAAAAGTTAAAGGAAATATACCGGCAGATAGATAAGTTGGAGAAATCAAAGATTGAAGTTAAAGAAATTAGCAAAAGGGAAGAGGAATACCTTAAATTTGTGTTGTTGGCCCTGGCGCTATTGCTTTTGGAAGGTTTGTTGAGGATAACGGTATTCCGGACATTACCTTAATGGCCTTTTAAAGAATTGTTGAATGTTTAATTAACGAAGAATAAAATAGTAGAAATGTTTCGATTTGCTAACCCAGAATATCTTTACTTGTTGATACTGGTACCGGTGCTGTACATTGTATGGGGCTTGGGACGCAGGATCTCAGTGAAAAGGATGAATCGTTTTGGGGATAAAGAAATATTGCAGGGACTAATGCCTGATGCCTCTGAACCAAGGCCATTGGTAAAGTTTATTTTTTTATTGTTTGTTTATATTTTTCTTATTATAGGAATAGCACGGCCGCAGTTTGGAAGTAAGCTTCAGCAGGTAAAAAGAAAAGGGATTGAAATGATTATAGCGCTGGATGTTTCCAACTCTATGCTGGCACAGGATATTCAGCCCAACAGGTTGGAGAAGGCAAAACAGTCAATTTCCAAACTTGTGGAAAGGCTTGTGAATGACCGTATTGGTCTGATTGTATTTGCAGGACAGGCTTATACCCAAATTCCTATTACAAGTGATTATGTTTCTGCCAAAATGTTTCTTTCTTCGATTAGCCCCGGAATTGTTCCTGTGCAGGGAACAGCTATTGGTGCTGCAATTAAGCTTGCTATGAATTCATATACTTCGCAGGAAGATATGAGTAAGGTGCTTATTATTATTACAGACGGGGAGAACCATGAAGATGATGCCCTGAAGATGGCTAATCTGGCTGCTGAAAAGGGTATTAAAATATATACCATTGGTGTGGGACTTGCCAAAGGTTCGCCTGTTCCAATGCCGTCAAATTCCGGACAGCCGGTCTTTTTGAAGGATAAGGATGGGAAAGTTGTTATTAGTAAACTGGATGAAAAAACATTGCAGGAACTTGCCGCAATTGGAGATGGTAAGTACATTCGTGCAAACAATACCAGACTTGGCCTGAATGCCCTGTTTGAGGATATTAATAAGTTGGATAAGAAGGAAATTGATGCAAGGATTTATTCAGAATATGCAGATATTTTCCAGTATCCTATTGGTCTGGCCCTCCTGTTGTTGGTTATTGAGTTTTTAATCCTCGACCGTAAAAACAGGAGGCTGAAGCATATACGATTGTTTAAAGTTAATAAGTAGTTTGAAAATGAAATATTTATTAGGATTTATTATAGTACTCGTCTCTTTTTCGCAACCAGGTGTTTTTGCACAAAAAGATCTTAAGTATATAAGGGAAGGGAACAGGGCATTTGCTGAAGAGAAATATCAGGATGCTGAACTGGCATATCGTAAAGCCCTGGATAAAACAAAGGCACCGGAGAAGCCTTCTTTTAATATTGGTGATGCTTTGTATAAACAAAACAAGTTTGAGGATGCTGCCGGTCAGTTTGATAAACTTGCTGAGCTGGAAACCGATAAGGAAAGTGCTTCAAGGACTTATCATAATCTTGGGAATTCCTTGCTACAGTCAAGTAAACTGGAGGAGAGCATTAAAGCATATAAAAATGCATTACGGAAAAATCCTTATGATATGGAAACCAAGTACAACCTGGCTTATGCACAGGAAAAACTGAAAGAACAAAAGAAACAAGAACAAAAGAATAAAGACAACAAAGATAATAAGGATAAGAACAAGGATAAAGATAAGCAGGATAAAAAAGACCAGAATAAGGATCAAAACAAGGATCAGGATAAAAAAGATCAGGATAAAAAGGACCAGCAGAAAGACCAGGATAAGAATAAGGACCAGAAAGATAAACAACAGCAGCAGCAGCAACCTGATAAAATATCAAAGGAAGATGCTTCAAGAATACTTCAGGCCCTGGCGAATCAGGAAAAAGATGTTCAGGAAAAGGTGAAAAAAGCAAAGGCACAGAAAGTTAAAGTAAAGACAACAATAAACTGGTAAAGAATTAATTTTAGGACTTGAATGAAAAAGAAATTTGGTATATTGATCTTGCTGTTTATTAGCTTATTGGTACGAGCGGAGGAGGTTCGTTTAACGGCCTCTGCACCAAAAGTGGTATCTGTGGGGGAACAATTCAGGCTTACCTTTATGCTTAACAAAAAAGCCGACCAGTTTTTACAGCCCAATCTGGCTGATTTTAATGTATTGATGGGCCCAAGTACTTCTTATAGTCAGAGTACTTCTATTGTGAATGGGAAAATGACCCGGTCCGTTTCATATACTTATACATATATTTTGCAAGCAAAAAAGCCTGGTGAATTTATGATTTCCCAGGCAACCGCAAAAGTTGGCAAGAAATCTTTTCAATCTCAGCCTATAAAAATTGAAGTAGTGAAAGGGGATCAGAAAGCTTCATCCCAGAGTCCTGTTGCAGGCTCCGGGAATGCAGGAACAGGTACTGGTGTTGTTGGAAATAAAGATTTGTTTGTAAGGGTATTAGTGAATAAAAATGAGGTTTATACGGGTGAACACCTGGCAGTGACGATAAAAATTTATTCCAGGGTAAATTTGTCGGGTTTCGAAGATGTGAAGTTCCCAACATTCGATGGTTTTCTAAAATCTGATATAGAAACGCCTCCTTTACAATCGCTCGACAGGGAAAATGTGGATGGACAGATTTATGGAACCGGAGTTATTTCCAGGGTAGTCCTTTTCCCTCAGAAAAGCGGTATGCTGGTGATTGATCCGGTTGAGATACAATGTCTGGTACAACAAAGGTCATCAAGATCATCCAATAGCTTTTTTGATGACTTCTTTGATTCTTATAAGACTGTTCGTAAAAGTATTAAGAGTTCTTCCCTGAAAATTAAAGTAAAACCCCTGCCTTCCGGAAAACCTGCTGATTTTTCAGGTGCTGTGGGATCCTTCAAGCTTTCGGCATCAGTCGATAAAGATGAAGTGAAAGCGAATGAGGCAGTTACATTAAAGATAAAGATTTCAGGAAACGGGAACCTGAAGCTGATAGCCCCTTTAAAAGTGGATTTCCCACTTGATTTCGAAGCGTATGATCCAAAAACAATCTCGAGCCTTAAAACTAATCTTTCAGGTACATCCGGTACTAAAACATTTGAATACCTGATGATTCCAAGGTTTAAAGGTGATTACAGGATCTCACCTGTAGCTTTTCACTATTTTGATCCGGCTGTAGGAAAGTATAAAACATTGCATACTAAAGAGTTTGAGATTAATGTGCTGGCAGGTGATGAGAATGAGTTAAATACGGTGTTTACTTCACCTTCAAAAGAAGGGATTAAATTCATAGGGAAAGATATCCGTTTTATTAAAATTTCCCCGGTTAAATTTATACGAAAAGGGGAAACCATTTGGGGAAGCCTCTGGTTCATTGGTGTATATATTATTAGTTTACTTGTATTTATTGCAATTTATATTTTCCGTAGGAAGAAGCTTAAGGAAGAATCAAATATAGAATTACTTAAAAACAGGAAAGCTAACAAGTTTGCCAAGAAAAGATTGAAATTAGCCCTGGCTCAATTAAAAACGGGGGATTCAAGTGCTTTTTATGAGGCTGTCTTAAAAGCTTTATGGGGCTATCTCAGTGATAAGCTTGGAATTCCATTGTCCGGGCTTTCCAGGGATAATGCGGCACTGGAGCTTAAGGATAAAGGAATTGTTGAGGAGCTTGTAAGTGAGATGATTGGTCTGATTGATCAGTGTGAGTTCGCACAATATGCCCCATCAGGAGGTGACGGAAATATGGCTGATATTTATAAGCAGGCGGTAAAGATGATTACGAAAATGGAAAATAAAGTAAAATAGATATAGGATGAGGAAAATATTGTTACTTGTTATTCTTTTTTATCCGGTTTTTGCTTCTTTCGGACAGGAAGTTGATGATTCCCTTCAACAGGGAAACCAATATTATACTGAGGAAAAATATGAAGATGCAATACGACTTTATGAATGGATTTTAAATGAAGGCTTTGTAGCACCGGAATTGTATTATAATCTTGGAAATGCTTATTTTAAATCCCATAAAATGACTTTTGCGCTATTGAATTATGAAAGGGCAAAGCTATTGGACCCGGGGAATGAGGATATTGATTACAACCTGGAACTTGCTAGAAGTTTTGTTATTGATAAAACAGAGACTGTTCCTGAATTCTTTCTTACCCAGTGGCATAACAGTATGGTTAATATGTTTTCGGGTGATGTATGGGCTGTAATAAGCATGGTATCATTTGTTTTTTTGTTGTTGGTACTATCTGTCTATCTCTACACACGGAAATACAGTGTAAAGAAACTTTCTTTCTGGATTGGCGTATTATTACTGTATATTACGGTCTCATCCTTTGTGTTTGCTTTAAATGACCGGCAACGGGTTTTGCATCCTGGAACTGCTTTGGTTTCCGCATCATCTGTTACGGTTGAGAGTTCACCGGATGAAAGTGGAACAGATCTGTTCCTGATCCATGAAGGGACCAAAGTCCTAATAAAGGAGAGAATAGGTGACTGGACAAGGATCAGGTTAAGTGACGGTAAGACGGGTTGGGTTCCATCCGGCTCAATTATTGAAATCTAACTGGATTGGAAATGAATTTGTATCGGATTAAATTGATGGCTGTTACATGCCTTGTTCTTCTTGCTTTTTCATGTAAAAAACCACTGGGTCCTACTGATATAAGGCTTAAAAATACCACTGACTATACTTTTACAAATGTTGAAGTAAATACCTCTGAAGGTATTCATAATTATGGAACCGTTGGAGCTGGTGAAACTACTGAATATAAACGGTTTGACCTGGCTTACCGGCAGGCTCAGATAGAGCTTTATATCGATCAGGAAAAATATGTGCTTATACCTGTAGATTATACTTATGAGGTTCCTCTCGGCCATGGGATGTTCACCTATGAACTGAAAGCAAATACTACGGAAAAAGTGCTCACTATTCACGTAACTGCCGATGCACCACTGGATTAGTTTATTTGTTCAGGTTTTCCATTGAAACCGGCTTTAATCAATCAGAATAATGATTGAAGCAAAAAAAAATGAACTTGTAAATTTTCCGGTTGCATTAAACCCTTATCCATAATATATTTGTGCCGTACTTCTAACACAAAATTTTTATGTATAAAGAATTATCTTTTGAAGAAAAGTATAATGCAATAGGGAAAAAAGAATCTATATATGAGGGTGTTTTTATAACTGCTGTAACTACTACCGGTATATTTTGCAGGCCTTCGTGCAGGGCAAAAAAACCAAAGGCTGAGAACGTGATCTTCTTCAGTAATCCTCAAAAAGCTATTCAAAATGGTTTTAGGCCTTGTAAGGTGTGTAAACCAATGGATCTAGAGGGAGAAGAACCTGATTACATAAAAGATATTATTCATGAATTACAGGAAAATCCCTACCTTAGAATAAAGGATTTTGATTTAAGACAAAGAGGAATAGAGCCTGGTCAAATAAGAAGGTGGTTTAAAAAGTATCATAATATTACCTTTCATTCCTATCAGAGAATGTTAAGAATTAATAAAGCTTATAATCAAATAAAAGGCGGAAATTCGGTAACTAATACAGCATTTGGTCTGGGTTATGAATCTCTTAGTGGATTTAATGAAGGATGTAAGGGTATTTTTGGAAAATCTCCTAAAAGCATAATAGAGAAAAATGTGATAAATATTTTTCGGTTTACCACTAAATTAGGTCCAATGTTTGCCTGTGCAACAAAAAAGGGGCTTTGTTTACTGGAGTTTACAGATAGAAGAATGCTGGAAACAGAGTTTCAGGACTTATGCAAAAGATTAAATGCAGTTATACTCCCTGGTAAGAATAGATTTCTCGATTTGGTACAAATACAAGTCTTAGAATATTTTGAAGGAAAAAGAAAAGATTTTACCATTCCTTTACATATGCCGGGAACTGATTTTCAACAATCTGTTTGGAAAGTTCTGTTACAAATTCCTTATGGAGAAACCTGGTCTTATAAAAAACAGGCAATAAAAATGAATAAGCCTAAAGCAGTGAGGGCAGTTGCAACTGCCAATGGATATAACCGTATTGCTTTTATTGTTCCTTGCCATAGGGTTATAGGAAGTAATGGGGATTTAACAGGCTATGGAGGAGGCCTCGGACGAAAAAAATGGCTGCTACAACTTGAAAGTAAAAATTCAGGTAAAGCTATTCAGGAAGAAATAAGATTTGAGGTCCCCTAGAATAATCGAGAGTCAATTTGCCACCAGTTTGACAATCTGAATAATATATTTAATTTTGCAACAATCAAATTGCGAAATATCAATCTAGCAGGAATTGAAGCTCAGTATGATTGATTCTTACCATCTGTTGTCTTAGGAACACCTCACGGTAAATGTTCTCAATTGTTTATTAATCTTAACCTTGTGTTAATAAGTAACTTTTTTTAATATGACTGATAGTTTATTAACCTTTTCATTGGCTGTATTTACAGGGTTCTTTGCTATAATGAACCCCATTGCAAATATACCTATATTTTTAGGCCTGACTGAAGGCAAGAGTAAATTAACTAAGAAAATAATTGCTAAAAAAGCTTCTATTACAGCATTTATTATTGCAGTGTCTTTTGTGATTCTTGGAAAATATATTTTTGATTTTTTTGGAATCACAATTCCGGCATTTAAATTTACCGGGGGGATACTTATATTTTATATAGGATTTGAAATGCTAATGTCTAAAAAGTCTAAAATACATGGTCAGGAAGAAATTGATGATGATGATGGAATTGCGATATCACCTTTGGCCATTCCAATACTTGCAGGGCCAGGTACAATTGTTACTGCAATGAATAGTGTTACAGATGCGAACTATTTACATATTGGGATTGTAGTAGTAATTCTTGCTATTATTATTTATTTAAATTATTTAGCTTTCTCTCTAAGTGATTCGATTGTAAGAAGGATTGGGGGAAATTTAATAGCCGTTATAGGAAAACTAATGGGACTGATCCTCGCAATAATGGGAGTAGGAATGGCAATAGAAGGAATAAAATTAGCATTCAATTTATAAATTAGTATTTTTGCTTATATGAAGTCTGGATTATTTTATGTTTTACTGGTGATTTTTGCTTTGATGCTGGTTTCTTCTGCTCAGAGCAAAGAAGTGAAAACATATGGTGATTTATCGACCTGCCAATCCATATATGTGAGTAATAATATAGACTTTATTATTCCCCAAATTAAGTTCTCATTAAAAAAGAATTACCCTTAATTAAACCAATTTCGTTTAATAAATGAAAAACTCTTCAGAAATAATTATAATCGAAAAATAATTCTTTCATCAACTTTTCAGCAATTGGACCAGTTAAGGGCAGTTGATTTAAAACCAATACTGCAAATACCCTTCAGGCAAATATTGTACTTCCCAACTGAAAAACAAGACAGTTATCACCTCTCCATATAAATAGCTATGTTTTAATACGGGCTGTTTTCATGACAATTTTCACAAATTATTTATTTTGTAAATCGAGAGGTTATGTTTTATCATTATATAAAATCAGTTATAATAAGTGTAAAGAAGAACCGGTTTTTCTACACATTAAACTTAATTGGGTTTTCAATAGGGTTTCTATTACTTACTATTATATTAACTTATTTTTATCAGGAAATAAGTTTCGACAGGTTTCATAAAAATGCTAAAAATATCTACAGGATTCAAGCTGGAGGCTATGGTGTTACTCCGCCATGCTTTGCTGAGAAGCTGAAAAACCAGATTCCTGAGATCAATGGTATTGTAAGGTTCCGTTCCGATGATTTAGTAATAGTTGATAATAAGAAGGAAATTAATATCGGAAAAATATATTATACCGACCCGGAAGTTTTTCAGGTATTTTCTTTCAAACTATTAACAGGAGATAAGGCCACTGCTTTAAAAGCCCCTTTTTCAATAGTCATTAGTACATCAATGGCAAATCAACTATTTGGTAATAGCTCTTCCTTAGGAGAAAGTATTCAGGATAAAGATGGGAAGGTTTATACCATTACTGGTATAATGGAGGATATCCCCTATAATTCCCATATTCAGGCTAATGCTTTTATTTCAATCGAAACGCTCAGGAATACAAGTAGTGACCAAGCTTTTGATTGTAGTACCTGGTCAATCCTTACTTATGTAAGTTTATCAGAAAGATCAAAAACTGAGGAAGCTGAGAAAAAAATAAATACTTTGCTTGAAGAATTCAGAATGGAAACCAGAGATGGTAAAATTCCCTTAAAGTTAGGATCATTAAAGAATATATACTTTGATGTTGATAATAATAAGTATGATGGATCGAAGCATGGAAACCTTCAGACTCTTAGTTTATACTTCGCTATATCTATATTTATTCTGTTCATTGTTATAATCAATTATATCAACCTTTCTACAGCAATTTCGGCAAGCAGAATAAAAGAAATAGCTATTCGGAAGATAAACGGGGCAAGTCAGTCACAAATAATTAAACAAACCCTGTTGGAGGCTTCAGGGACAGCACTTATTTCTTTTATCATGGCTTTGTTGTTTATTGAGCTGTTGCTGCCCCAATTAAGCAGCCTGCTTAACATACAAATTGCAGGATCGTCAAACAGATTATACTTGTATATGATCTATTTTATTGGTATTGCAGTAATTGGAGTAATTGTTGGACTGATTCCAGGTATTTTCCTTGCTAAAACAAAGGAAATTAATGCACTGAAGAACGAAATTATATTTAATTCCCGTGGTTTTCAGCGTAAGGCACTTCTGGTAATTCAGTTATTAATTGTGGCTATTCTTATGAATTCTACTTTCATTATAAAAAGTCAGATTAATTATATTTTCAAAAAGGACCTCGGGTTTTCTTATAATAATATTATTTCATTTCAACTGAATGAGGACTTGCTTGATAAAAATGAATTATTGAAACATAATCTTTTAAAGAATCCGAAAATTAAATATGTTTCGTTTTCTGATGGTTTGATCGGTAGTGGTTTTGGGAAATCATCAATAGGCAATGATGAAAATAGGGTGCTTAGCTATTTTTTCTCCATCGACCCTGATTACTTTGACTTATATGATATAAATATTAAGCAAGGAAGGAATTTTTCATGGGATATAGCAACTGATTCTGTTAGCGCCTGTATAATTAATGAAGAAGCTTGCAGGGTTTTGGAAATTGAATTACCCATTAATAAAATCCTGAATGATAAAAAAATAGTTGGTGTTGTCAATGAATTCAACTTCACTTCATTACATAATCAAATTGAACCATTAATTATTTATTGGGGAGGAAAAGGAAATGTTGTTCAGATTAAATTATCTGATGATTATCAGGATGAAACAATTCAATTTATTAGTAATAGTTGTAAAGATATTTCACCTGATTTCAATTTTAATTATACATTTTTAGAAATCAGCCTAAAAGATCTATATAAGTCCGAAATAGAATTGAAAAGTAGTTTTGAATTCTATTCATTAATCACATTTATTATTGCCTTAATGGGGCTTTTTGGATTGACCCTGTTTACAATTAGGAAAAAGACCAGGGAGATTATTATAAGGAAATTATATGGAGCAAGGTTTTATGATACTTTAAAATTACTATCCAAAGAACAAATCTGGATTACTATTGTTGCAAATATATTAGCAATACCAATTAGTTCTTTGCTAATGGGAAAGTGGCTAAATAATTTTCAGTACAGGGTAGATATTGGATTATTGGGTTTCTTAATAACATTTATCATTACAATTGCTTTTACACTTTTGGCTGTTTTATTTGTAGTACTAAAAACAAATAGAATAAGTATTATTAGAAATTTGAGACATGAGTAAAGTATATAAGTAGTCAGGCAGCTGTGCAACAGCATGGATAAACTTTAAGGGGAAATCAAAAGCCTTGTGGCTACCTGGGAATTGATTGGAATATATAACATGGGTTATTCAAAAAAAAGGTAAGCACTCATTTTAACGGAAAATCAATTGTATGAGGGCCAGGCAACCAGGTCCTACGGAAAATCGATTTGATATAATACTTCAGCAGGTGTTCAAATAGATTGAAATACACATGGACGGCAGGTATGAGAAATAATATGAGCCCCAGTACAGCTGGTAGCAACAACTCTAAAAGATTAGTTATAATAAGATATATTTGCAAAAGAACTTTTTTTAAGCCTTCATAATGTTTGCTGATATATATATGACTGGAGATTAAAACCTGAGCCTTGGTATATGATTTTAATTTGTTGTTTTGCCTGGTAACCCCACCATGTTGGTGCATAATACGGATATCGCAGAGAAAGGCAACTTTGCCTCCCTGTTCACTGACTCTTTTACATAAATCCACATCCTCAGAGTACAACCAAAAATCTTCGCACCAGCCACCTGTCTGTTCAAAAATTTTCTTTTTCATGAATATCAATGAACCGGAAACCCAGTCCGGGAAAATTACACCACGACCATCGCATTGGTAATTTTCCTTGTTTCTTGTACCAAATAAGCTGAAAATAGCCCTGTTAAACCCTGTTAAAGTCCTGAAAGATGGAAATGAACCGAATGGGTTTTTATCTTTACCATTCTCATCTTCTTGCTGGCATGATAGAATGTGGTATTCAGGATGCCCCTCAGCTTTCTTTATCAATTCAGATAATGCTGGTAAGTTAATTACAGTATCCGGATTAAGAAACAGCATGTATTCTCCATTACTGCTCCTGGCACCAAGGTTATTACCGCTTGAAAAGCCATAATTTCCTGTATTCTCAATAAATCTGAAGGAAGAACGTTGTTCTGAAAATTCTTTTAACTTTCCATCGTTGGAAAAATTATCAACTATAATTACCTCAGAACTAAAGTCCGCATCTTTTAAACAGTTGAGCGCCTCCAGGCAACGGGATAAAGGTCCCCATCCGCGGTAATTTACAATTATGACTGAAAGTTTGACCAATTTTCTACATATTTAAGTGGAGGTTAAAACTACATAAAATTCAAATTTTTATAGCCCATATGAGTCCTTTTCTCAGATAAGGTTTTTCAATATTTCTCCTGAAAATTATGTATCCTTTTGATAAGCTTGTTTGAAAATCATGCTCTTTAAAAAACTTGGCAAATAATTTTGAGTCGTGTTGCCTGTGGTATGTACAAACTGCTATTTTTCTTTTTTTTGCTTTTTCAATTGATCTTTTTACTCCATTAAGAACAAGTTGCTCAGCACCTTCGACATCAATTTTCAGGATATTGAAATCTTCTTTATCAGCGAAGAATACATCTAATGATACATGTTTATCATCATTTTTATCGCTGACCTCTTTTTGTATTATGCTTACTTTTTCTTTCCAGGGGTTAAAGCTTGCTTCCAGTGCAGCTTTCCATTCCGGGTCTGATTCAAACAAATATATTTTTTTTGCCTTATCAATAACATCCAATGCAAAATTCCCTTCTGCTGCACCAACATCAACTACTATATCGTTTTTCTTAATATTGAATTCATCAGTTAAATACCTGTGAGGAGATTCTTTGTCTTGTTCCAAAAGAATAGAATTGAAATATTTTTGTGCTTTTTTCTTTCTTTTCCCATTTTTATAGAATAGTTTTTTTCCGTTATAAATCATATAAAACAAGTTTTGTTCTTCATCTTTTTGTATCCTTATATCTGAAGGTTTATACTTTTTAGTAAAGTCATAAGGGAAAGCAAAAAGTTTATTCGATTTTAAATATTGGATTACAAGGGATTCTTCATCCGATACTTTTTCTTTAGGGAGATTATTATAGTAATTAATTATTATGGGTTTCAGGAATTTTCTCGTAAAAAATCTCTTCAGTAAATTATTCATTTATTTTTTTATTAGTTCGAAACTTAATTTTCCTGCCTTTACCAGGTCCTGGTGGCTTATGAAATATTTCTTAAAGCTTTTTCCATCTATTGCTATTGATTGAATATAGGTATTCCCGGGTTTATTGTTTAAAGCCTCAATAACCAGTTGCTCTTTTTTATAAAATTCAGGATTAAGTCTAATATTTACTTTATCAAAAACCGGACTGCTTAAGGCATAATTCATATCTCCCGGACAGACAGGATAAAATCCCATCATGCTATATACCAGCCAGGTGGAGAGGGTGCCTGTATCATCATTACCGGGTAATCCTGCTGGTTCATTTTTGAAGTAGCTTTGGATTAACCTTCTAACTTCCTTTTGTGTCCGCCATTCCTGGCCTTTCACATAATTAAAAAGGTATGGATAGGTTATATCCGGTTCATTTGCCATATCAAAAAGGCCATCGTCAAATACTTTCTGAAGTTTATTTACAAATGCTTTTTTGCCACCCATTAATTTTATCAATCCTTTGGTGTCAAAGGGGACATAGAAAGTATAATTCCAGGCTGAACCTTCATGAAAACCAGGACTGGGTGTAAAATTTTCTCCCTGTTCTGGATCAAAAGGGGTGAGGAAGCTGCCATCAGGAAGTTTGGGCCGTATCATACCATATTCTTTGTCAAAGTAGTTTTTATATCCCATGGCTTGCCTTAAAAAGCGGTCATGATCTTCTGTCTTACCTAAAGCTTTTGCAATTTGGGACAGGTTCCAGTCGGCAACATAATATTCTAGAGCGTGTGATACGGAGTTGTCATATGGTTGCTTTAGGGGAACATAGCCTTTCTCAAGGTAATCATCAATATCCGGTCGTAATTTATTTTCTTTACCGGGAGTGGTGGCTGACTTGTACATTGCTTCATAGGCCAGATCAATATCGAAATCACGAATACCTCTCAACCAGCTGTCAACAATTACCGGGATAGCCGGATCCCCTTCCATAACATTTGTTTCCCTGCTGTAGAGTTCCCATTTTGGTAACCATCCGCTTTCACGATACATATTCAGCATAGACCGAACCATATCAAGTTGCTTTTCCGGATACACTAAAGATAAAAAAGGATGGACATTCCGGTAGGTATCCCAAAGGGAAAATACAGTGTATCGGTTTCCTGTTTGCTGGTTTAGGATCAGGGGAGATTCCATGGTCGGATAGTCACCGTTTACGTCCTGAAGAATGTTTGGATGCAGCAAAATGTGGTAAAGGGCTGTATAGAAAATAGTCTTGTCATTTTTAGTGCCACCTTCCACCATAATCCTTGATAGTTCAGCATTCCAGCTATCATAGCTGTGTTTGCGAAGCATGTCAAATGAACTATTATTCTGCTCTGTTCGCAAATTATCCCGTGCATTTTCAATACTAACATAGGAGATACCAACCCTTACCTCGATCTGTTCCCCATCAGTGGTATTCCAGCTAAAATATGCACCAATATCATCACCTGCAATTTCTTTAAAATAGCTTGAGTAGTGTTTATATTTTCCGCTGGTTTTACTCCACTGGCTTCTTGGTCCGGGCAACTCTTTCATTTTCTTCCAGTAGCCTCGTTCAACAGGTGGCTTGCCAAATTTCAACACGAAATATACTGGAAATACAGCCTCGGGATTATAACAGAAAGTACCCAGCAATTTAAAGCCTTCCACTTCCGTTTCGGAAACCATTCTTAGCATGGCCCCGGATTCATTGGTGAGCCCATGGCCAAGGTTAAGTAAAATATGGGATTTACCTTCAGGGAAAGTATAACGACTGATGCCACTTCTTGTGGTGGCAGTCATTTCCGTTTTTATGTTGTAACGGTCAAGTTTGTTTGTGTAAAAGCCGGGAATTGCCTGCTCTTCAGAATAGCTGGTACCGTATTGACGATAATCCACCTCCAGTTTTCCATTTGTTGGCATAAGGAGGATGCTGCCAAAGTCAGGACAACCAACACCGCTGAGGTTCACATGACTGAAACCTGTAAGAACCTTATTTTGGAAAACGTAGGGATTTGACAGCCAGCCAACATCGGTATTTAGTTTATTGTCCTCGTTCATTGATACATTATAGGGTACAACAGATACCATACCGGTAGGGGACACTGCTCCCGGATAAGTTGCCCCATAGTTGGATGTACCGATAAAAGGGTTTACATAATCCGCAGGAGTTTGAGTTTGAGCCTGCAAAAAATAAGTATAAAGGATAAATGGTAGGATAAAAAACTTATTCATAGAAATATTGTGTGTGCCGTTTAATCTATATCAACAATAATTTTGTCGATTTTACCAGTAAATTTAGTTTCTGCAGGACCATATCCAATTCCTTCGGCAACAGGTGTTTGGTTGTCAAGTCCTACATCAGCAGTTTCATCAGCAGAGAATATATTTGGTTGCGTTTTTTCAACACGTCCTTTAGCTACAGCTTTACCATTCACGTAAATTGTTGTTTCCCCACCTTTTCCAAGACCATCACCATCATAAATAAAATCAATTTTAACGGTTACAGCCCCATTAACAAGTTCCTCTTTACTCGAAATAACATATCTTTCAAGACCAAGGAAGTTGTAGGTAAATTCTGGTTTTCCGTCTTTAATATATACAGACCATCCACCAAATCTACCTCCTTGTGATAAAATAACTCCATTAGCACCACCTTTTGGAATGACTAAATTAGCAGTAATTGAAAATGATTTGTTTTTAATGTTAATGAAAGTGTTTTCCATCATACCTTCCATCCCCTCATATAAAGTAAGTGATTTGCGACCACTTAGTAGATCAGGTCTTCCTGCTAATTCTGCATTTGTTCTTTCAATTGTTCTGTCATCAATTGGTAAAACGTGATATTTTTGTGCTTGCCACATAAAAAGACTTTGCATTTCTTTTAACTTCTCAGGATATTTTGCTGCTAAGTTATTCGTTAAACTAAAATCTTCTTTTACATTGTACAAATCCCAAACATCGTCCTCTAATGGCGGTAAGTTAATCGTTTCCCATGCTGCACGGTGGATTGTTCGAGCAAACCAACCGTTATTGTATATTGCTCTGTTACCAAACATTTCGAAATATTGAATAGTATGTCTTTCAGCAGCTTTCGCATTATTAAAAGAATATGCTAAACTTGTACCCTCAATAGGTGTTTGAGGCACTCCGTTTACTACCTTAGGTTCTGGTAGTCCAGCAACTTCTAAAACAGTTGGTGCAATATCAATTACATGTGAAAATTGTGTTCTAATTCCATTTTTCTCTGAAATACCTTTAGGGTAATGAATAATCATTCCATTACGAGTACCGCCAAAGTCAGAAGCAACTTGTTTTGTCCAAGTAAAAGGAGCGTCAAAAGCAACTGCCCATCCAGCAGCCATATGCGGAAAAGTATTCTCTAATCCCCAGTCATCAATCAGAGGAATAAGGTCTTCTACTTTTTCTTCAACGCCATTAAAGTAGGTCATCTCATTGTACATACCAACCATACCGCCTTCTGCACTGGTTCCATTATCTCCTGCAATAAAAATGATTAAAGTGTTATCCGTTTCACCAATTTCTTCAATAGCATCTATTAATCTCCCAACTTCGTGGTCTGTCATTTCCATAAAACCAGCGAACACTTCTGCTTGACGTGCAAATAGTTTTCTTTCATCATCTGTTAATTTATCCCAGTCTTTAATGTCTTCTGGTTTAGGTGCAAGATTTGTGTTCTCAGGTATAATTCCAATAGATTACATCTTCTTCACTGTTTCTTCCCGAATCGCATCCCATCCTTTATCAAACTGTCCTTTATACTTATCTGACCACTCTTTAGAAACGTGATGTGGAGCATGTACTGCACCTGTAGAGAAATATACAAAGAAAGGTTTATCAGGAGTCATTGATTGCTGAGCTTTTACCCAGTTGATAGCCTGATTTGTCATATCTGTAGTAAAATGGTAGTTTTCCATTTTAGGAGGGTTGATTTTTTTTGTTCCATCATAAATTAACGGAGCCCATTGGTCAGTTTCACCGCCAATAAAACCATAAAACTTATCAAATCCTTGGTGTGTTGGCCAACGGTCAAATGGACCTGAAACGCTGGTTTCCCAAGCTGCTGTTTCGTGCCATTTACCAAAAGCTGCTGTACTATAACCATTTAATCGTAGCATTTCTGCTAAAGGAGCTACACTTGGTGATAATGCTCCTGTATTTCCAGGATATGCTGTAGCAGTTTCCATAATAGACCCTGTGTTACAAGTATGATGGTTCCTGCCAGTTTTTAGAGCCATGCGTGTAGGTGAACATAATGCAGTGGTATGCATGTTATTGTAACGCAAACCATTACTTGCCAACTTGTCCATTGTAGGTGTTTTAATAGGACCTCCAAAAGTATTTGTAGCACCTATTCCTAGGTCATCTATCAAGATAATTACAACGTTTGGAGCCTCTTTTGGAGCTGTCACTTTAAAAGGAACAGGCGGTTTTGTATTTCTAACATCTAATTCTGAATAAGTTTGAGCTTCTGGTTCCACAATTGGGAGAATCTCTCTATTCAGGTTTTTTTGAGCAAATGACGCTGTCGATAACAAGACTGTCATAGCTAATATGCTTATTAAATCAATTTTTTGTTTCATTACTTTCAGTTTTAATTACTATTACGTTTTTTCTAATGTCATACAAGATTTTGATAAAGATCATAAAAGAATGCGAATTTACAAAATATGACAAGAAAGCAAATAAATACCAGTCCTAAAAAAATGCAAATATAATCATAGATTTTAAGCATTTCGTGTTTGTCAAATAACAGAATCAATTACCTGTTATAAGACTAATATTATTGATTGGCTATCTCTGATTAAAACTTATGATTTACTTCCGGTCATTTTTTTTGTTTCCGGCCAAAATTACCAGCAGTGCACCGAAAAGGACTACAAACGCACCAACCAGACTTATGAGGTTAAAAGATTCCGGCTCGATCCAGGACACTTTCATTTTCCCGAGGATTGCCATTGATACGAATGTGATAATAGGGTTCATTGTGATAATAACACTTACTTTATTTGCTTCGGTATATTTTATTGCCAGAGCAAGTGAACCATAAGCCAGTACAGTATTGAATCCCAGATATGTAAGCAAGACCAGGTCACCCGATGTTAGTACCCCAATTTCTGAAAACCGGGCAAAGGGAAAAAGGAATAGCGAGCATAAACTGTATATAAACAGGTTTAGCTGATTTGGAGTATATCTCCTGACCAGACTTTTTTGCAATGAAGCAAAAACAGTCCAGGAAAGTCCAGCTGCAATAATCAATAACATGCCCCTGGTGAAATGATTACTCTTATCAGTTAAATTTGCAAGCTGTTCTGAATAAAATATCAGGATGCCTGCAATTACCAGGCAAAACCCAATGATATGTCGCCAGTTTACCTGTTCTTTAAAAAGAACAATCCCTGAAAGTGCGAATGTTACCGGAGCAATCATAATGAATATCTGGGAGGAGGACGGACTGACATATTTGATACCGGAAATAAACCCAAGGTAATTCAATCCAAGAAAAAATGCTGCAAGGATCAAAAGCCAGGGTGGTCTTCTGAAAATACTAAAATCACTTTTTTTGAATATAAAAGTTAATATAGCGAGTATTAAAAATGCGGTAGTAAACCTGAACCAGACAACGGTTACCGGTGACAGGTTTGTAACAGCGACCTTTAAAGCGATGGCTAGGAAACCCCATAGAGAGGCAGTTATTCCGGCATAAAGCAGCCCTTTTGAATTGTCTGTCATGTGATAAAAAATGAAGGACAAAGATAGTTGAATATCATAGATAATGAATACTCCGTGAGATAAATGATTCCTAACCGGGATTTGTAAGCGGATGCAGAAGTTTAATCTAATCCCATTTAAAATACAGGTTCTATAGAAAACTTAAAATAGTAATTTCCCGCCGGTAGGGAATATTGAGGATAAGGTCTGGCACCCCAGGAATTAACACCGGCTACACCCATCATTTTCAGATCAGCATTTACAAATACCCCATCACGCTTTATGATATCATTTGTATGTTTGTAGTCATCCCGGGTTTTCATGTCAAAATCCTCAATTGGGTTATGATGCGTTGAAAACCCTAATGAGCCTGAAGCTGTTACCCTTATCCCAAAACCTTCTTCATTCCTAAGCTCAAACCACCTCACATCAGTTTTGTAGCCATTTTCCTGAGGCCGAACATATTTGAAATACTGATCAGCTACTTTGCTTTCATAGCTGCCAACAAATGCTCCACGGTTCCTGTCAATATAATTTTCATGTGGGCCCCTTCCGAAATACCTTAGATTGTCAAAATTTACAGGAAGTACCCATTTCATACCAAAACGGGGCATATCAGCTAATTTTTCATCTGTTTTTAAATCCAGTTTATTTTCCACATCAATCTTTCCATTTCCATATATGGTGTATGTTACTTTCTGTGTGGCATTTACCTGTTTAAGTTCGTATGTGGCGATAATGCTAATAATTCCTGTTCCGGTTTGCTTTGTTTCAATTTTGCTAAGCTGGGCTTCATCAGTGACTGTTCTCCAGATCCCAAGCCGTTTTAACATGTTACTACCCTTATCATTATCGACCTGTGCCCTCCAGAAATTAATTT
>Ga0164313_10001851_pt1 | contig 18955 bp, 13 predicted proteins | sample GuaBasSedimGuay4_FD_113735 | JGI IMG/M metagenome (GOLD analysis project Ga0164313, IMG submission 113735) | Subseafloor sediment microbial communities from Guaymas Basin, Gulf of California, Mexico - Guay4, Core 4569-4, 0-3 cm | ecosystem: Environmental > Aquatic > Marine > Hydrothermal vents... | reverse complement strand
GTCAGTCACCTCGACCAGGGGCCGATGTGACTCGGCTCGAGAGATCGATCGCGAAGCGCGGCACTTCCCAATCGATCTCACTTCACCGAGAAACGTGCCTCCGGCACTCCTGACCGGCCTCGATGATCTGGAGGACATCGGGTGATCATCCCTGATGGATTGTCCGGCTCACCTTCTGTTCGGTAGTGGGAGGGCAAAGATGCGAGCGACCCGCAGGCGGAGCCGGCACGGTGAAGGCATGGCGACTCCGCCTGTGTCAGAGATCGCCTGAAGATCTCATTCTTCCCGACGAAATTGGTCCGCCCGTCCGAGCAATCGTGTGGGTTTCCGTGGGAATCCAGGTAGCTGAGACCGACAAGGCGTGCAGTAGGTGCGATGGATCCGTGAAATCCGCGCTCATCCGTGTTCATCCGTGTCCAAAAAATGCGATGGCTGCGATGTCTTTGTGATTTCTTCGCGTCTTGGCGTCTTTGTGTTTGCGACGGTGCGATGGAATGCGACGCTTCGCGGTCTTTGCGCCTTTGCGGTTGACACCAGAGGGCATCCGGCGTGTCATGGTGCTGGAGAAACCGGAATGCCACTGGAACCGACCGCCCACCCGGCCCGCTACTGGGTCCGGCTCGAAGACGGCCGCGTGCGGTGCGAGCTCTGCCCACGGCTGTGCAAACTCAAGGATGGTCAGCGCGGACTCTGCTTCGTCCGACAGAACATCGGCGATGAGCTGGTCCTGACCACCTACGGCCGGTCATCGGGATTCTGCGTCGATCCCATCGAGAAAAAGCCCCTCAACCATTTCCACCCGGGCAGCGCCGTGCTCTCATTCGGCACCGCCGGGTGCAACCTCACCTGCCGCTTCTGCCAGAACTGGGACATTTCGAAGTCGCGGCAGGTGGACACGCTTGCCGATGAAGCCTCACCCGAGACGATTGCCCGCGCCGCCGCGGAACTGGATTGTCGTTCGGTGGCCTTCACCTACAACGACCCTGTCATCTTCCTCGAGTATGCGGTGGATGTGGCGGCCGCCTGCCGCGCCGCCGGAGTCTCCACTGTCGCTGTGACTGCCGGTGAGATCCTTGCCGAGCCCCGGGTCGAATTCTTCGCCGCCATGGACGCCGCCAACGTCGATCTCAAAGCCTTCACCGAGGATTTCTACCAGAAGCAATGCGGCGGCGAACTCGAGCCGGTCAAGGAAACCCTGATCCACCTCGCGAACGAGACCGATGTCTGGGTCGAGCTCACGACTCTGCTCATCCCCGGACTCAACGACTCGGATGCCGAACTCCACGAGATGACGACGTGGGTGGTCGACGCCCTCGGTCCCGATGTGCCCATGCACTTCAGCGCCTTCCATCCCGCCTACAAGATGATGGATGTGATGCACACACCCCCGACAACGCTGATTCGGGCGAGGACCATTGCCATGGACAACGGCGTCCGACACGCATACACAGGGAATGTCCACTACGAAGAAGGCAGCAGCACCGTGTGTTCCCATTGCGGCGAGGTCGTCATCGGACGAGACTGGTATCGGCTCACCCGGTGGAATCTCACCGACGACGGGCGCTGCGGCATATGCGGCACCACCTGCCCCGGACGCTTCGACGGCCCGGCCGGCACGTGGGGCGCGAAACGGCTACCCGTTCGGCTCAGCGACTACGCGTCGGAGAAGTGAACCGCAAAGGCACGAAGAACGCCAAGCATCGCATTTTTACCACAGAGACACAGAGACGTCGCACCATCGCACATCACAATTTGGACACGGATGAACACGGATCATCGCAGTTGAAACACCCAGATGCCGAGCCATTGCACATCGCAAATGGGACGCGGATTTCGCGGATTTCACGGATCGGGCTCCTCACCGACGTAAATCACATCGAGCTCTTCAAGGCCAATCGGCCGGTCAGTCACCTCGACCAGGGGCCGATGTGCCTCGGCTCGAGAGATCAATCGTGAAGCGCGGCACTTCCCAATCGATCTCACTTCACCGAGAAACGTGCCTACGGCACACCTGACCGGCCTCGACGTTCCGAAGGACACCGGGTGATCGCCCCTGATGGTCTGTCCGGTCCCATTCTGTTCGGTAGTGGGAGGGCGAAGACGCAAACGACCCTCAGGCGGAGCCGGCGCGCTGAACTCGTGGCGACTCCGCCTGCGTCAGAGATCGCCTGAAGATCTCATTCTTCTCGACGAAACTGGTCCGCCCATCCCATCATTGGTGTGGTTCTCCGAGGAAATTCCGGGAGCTGAGACCGACAAGGCGTACCGGAGGTACGACCGTGACGCGGCGATGATCGATCGAGAAGGGCTCGCACTTGGAGATCGATCTCGGTGCGTCGCGCGACTGCGGCCAGGGGCCGCGGTCGCTTGGCGGTCGTTTGGCCTTCAACTACGGAATGACTCAGCAGTAGGTGCGATGAATCCGTGAAATCCGTGTCCCATTTGCGATGTCTGCGATGGCTCTGCGGTTTCTTTGCGATGATCCGTGTTCATCCGCGTCCACTGCGATGTGCGATGGAATGCGATGAATCCGTGAAATCCGCGTCCCATTTGCGATGTTGCGATGTCTTCGTGTGCGATGACTTTGCGTCTTCGAGTCTTCGTGTTTGCGACGTTGCGATGATGCGACGTGCGATGTCTCTGTGTCTCTGTGTCTCTGTGGTAAAAATGCGACGCTTCGCGTTCTTCGCGCCTTTGCGGTTGGTCAGCCGACTGCGACGGGCAAACGAACGGTGAACGCGGTTCCCCTACCGGCCTCACTCTCGGCCGAGATGGTCCCGCCCGACTCCTCGACGATGCGTTTCGAGATAGCGAGACCGAGACCGGTCCCGCCCTGGGTCTTGGTCGTAAAGAACGGGTCGAAGACTCGCGCCAGCAAATCCTCCGGGATTCCCTCACCGTTGTCGTAGACCTGGAGTTCGACCCACCCAACATCGTGCCCCGGCGCAAGCCGAACCCCGACCACGCTCTCACTCGGCTGCTGATCGGGCACGGCCTGCATGGCGTTGACCAACAGGTTGATCAGAACCTGCCCGAGCTCCCGAGGTGACCCCTGGACGATGGGAACGGATTTCTTCTCAACCTCGAGCCGGGCGCGTTTGAGGAGAGCGGCACGCATGAACTTGAGGGTCAGCTCGAGGATTTCGCCGAGATCCGCGGTCGACTCCTGGTCGCGTCGGCGATTGCTCAGCTCCAGACCCTCGGCGATCTTTTTGGCGTTATCGGCCGCAGCTTCAATTTTTTCCAGGGCGTTGCCCAACGAGATCAGGTGGGAGGGGTTCACCGACTCTCCCCCGGCAAGACTCCGATTCATGGCGTCGAGTCGCATTCGGGCCAGCTCGAGATTCATGCTCATGGCGGCCAAAGGGTTTCGAAGCTCGTGCGCAACCCCCGCAGCCACGACACCAAGGGCGTACGTGCGTTCGGTTTCCAGTAGCCGGGTCTCCAGATCGGCGATCTTCTTCCTCGTTTGGAAGATCTCCACCGCCTCCCGCAGAGCGGCCTTGAGTTCCTCGGGCTCCCATGGCTTTTTCAGATAGCGGCGGATGTGACCTCTGTTGATGGCTGAAATGGCTTCGGTGAGATCAGTGAAGGCGGTGATCAGGATCCGAACCGCGTCGGGGTATCGCTCCTGGGCGACCTCGAAGACCTCGACGCCGGTCATGCCCGGCATGCGTTGGTCGACCAGCAGAACCGCGACCTCCTGTTCGGCGAGGATCGCGAGACCTTCGGCTCCGCTCGATGCCGTGATGACGTTGAGCTCACCGGAACAGGTCGCTTTGAGCACCAACAGATTCGACTCATCGTCGTCGATATAGAGAATCGTGTCATTCATCTCGAAAGGTCCTCAGCCACAGCATCCCGCCTTTGTCTTTCGAACGTTGAGAAAATAGTACGCTTCTCCGGGCTCCTTGACCACTTCGATCTCGGCCGACTCCGGCAGGCGATCCCCGAGCCTCCTCACCTGATCGCGGGTGCGGTAGATCATGGTCCAGTCGCCGAGGAATTCCGGTGTCCAAAAGCAGTCTTGTGGTCCGACAGCGTTCCCCACACTCATCATCCCACCGAGCGCAAGAAGATCATAAAGAGCACAGATCAAGACCTGGGCCCGTGATTCCTTGATGTAGTCGAAGAGCCCGGTGCAGTAGATGTAGTCCTGGGATTCAGGCTCGTGGAGGGGCACTCCCTCGTTGATCATCTGGATAAAGGAGAGATTGAGAAGGTCGAGCTGCGCCGGAGTGTCCCACTCGCCGATCTCCCGCTTGCAGGCTCTAAAGGCGATCCCCAGCGCCTCTTCCTCTTGATCGATGAGCGTCCAGATGGCGGTTCCGGGCCAGGTCTGCCTCTTGGCAACGTAGTCGGAGACCTCCCGGGCGGGCCCACACCCGAGGCTTGCCACCCGGAACTCACAATCGTCGCCGTGCAGCGCGAGGACCCGGTCGTGCTCCGCCTGCATCATTTCGACGATGAAATCCTTGCGAGTGCAAACTCCGTGAGCCATGGGATGCTCGATCCCGATCCGGTGAAAGACCTTGGCGAAGACCGAATCGCCCTCGAAACTCTTGTTGTAGTAATAGAGCATGATCTGATAGTCGCCGGGATAGCCCAGCGGTTTGAGGTACGCACGGTTGTTGAGCGGGATGTCGAGGGTCAGAGGTACGAGAACCGTCTCGGTGTATTCCTTGGCCGCGACCAGCACCTCTCTATCTCCCATGAACTCCAAGGCCGCGGTGGTAGCTTGCCGGTGGAGCTCGAAATAAGGCTCAAGCAGCGCCTCGTACGCTCGTTGAGCAAACGCGAGCAGATCGCTGTCGGTGGCGCCCTCCGACCGAAACCGGCGCTCGTGGTAGTCCAAGGCACGCCGGTAGTACTGGATGAAGTGCAGGATCTCGGTCACCTTTTCGCGGTAGGCGCGCGGGACCTTTGCAAACAGACCCTCGGCGCCCAGGTCCATCTGTTCCTCGAGGAGCTTCTGATCATCCTGCCGACGGATTTCCGGAAGATCGAGAAAACCGGTCATCAGGCCGACGCCGACACGAGAACCACGTGGACCCGGCTCGACCCGAGCGACGTGAGCGGTCCCGTGGTAGACCGGCTCGTCGTGCATGAGCAGTTCGAGATCGATGGTGGTGCCGATGTTCCACTCGTGCTTGCCGTTGAGGGTGAGGAAGGAAAGCCCGTTCATCGACACATCGAAGAGCGGATATTCGAATCCATTGATCAACAACTTCGGCCGGGCGTCCCGAGAAAGGAGCTCCCGAACCCGCTGTCGCTCCGGTCGAAAAAACATGGCTCTCCCAAGCGAGCCCATCAGCGCCTCGTACGGTTTGACCATTTTGCCCTCCAGACCATCACGTCCACCGAAACGATGATCTCACCGGTGGCGAAGCGTCAGCGACCGATTCTCAGTCAGTCTACTGCTGGCGCCCTCTCCGGCTCCGTCTCCAAGGGTAACGCAGCAACCCTCAAGACAAACAGAGCACCGCCGCCGGATCGATCCTCTATCTTCAACGTTCCACCGGCTTCTTCCACCATCCGTCGCGACAGGAAGAGCCCGAGACCCGTCCCGTCGCCCTCCGGTCGATCTGTGAAAAACGGATCGAAGACCCGGTCTTTCTTTTCCTTCGGCACTCCCGGCCCATCGTCCCCGACCTTGACCACAAGGTCTTTGCCCTCGGCCTGAAGACTCAGCCAGAGATTCTCAGCGCCCATCCGCACAGCGTTGTCGATGAGATTGAGTAGGACCTGGTTTATTGGCCCGGCCGGAGCTTTCGCGAGACGATCGGTCCCAAACTCGCTGTGAATCGTGACTCCGTCGAGCCGGTGTCGGATGAGCTTGAGCGTCGCATCGATGCCCGCCTGGAGATCGCACACCACCGTCTCTCCCGCTTCGGCCGGCCGAGCGTGGGTATCCAGGGCGGAGGTGATCTCCTCGATACGAATCGCCGCATCCCCGATGACCTCGAGGAGTTGTTTTTCTGTTGTCTCGTCCAGCTTCTTCGACGCCAGAGCCCGAGACGCGTTCAAGATGGCATTCACCGGGTTGCGGACCTCGTGCAGGATTCCGGCCGACATGGTCCCCACTACCGCCATCTTCTCCTGCAACGCGAGGTGAATCGCGAGAGCGCGAAGATTGAGCTGAGCCCTGATCCGCGCCATGAGCACCCGGGGGTGGAAGGGTTTTGCGACAAAGTCATCCGCGCCGTGGGCGTACGCATCGAGGGTCGCCTCCGAACCCACCTTCGCCGTCAACAGGATGAGCGGGATCGATCGCAGCACCGGGTCGTTCTTGACCGCTCGACAGAGTTCGGTCCCGGTCATCCCCGGCATCATGATGTCCGAGACGATCAGATCCGGGGCGTCTTTCTGCACCATCTCCCACGCCTCGGCGCCATCGACGCTCAACCGAACCTCGTACCGCGGTTCGAGCAGGGTCCGGATAAAGTCCCTGACCTCGGCATTGTCCTCCGCCAGCAGAATCCTGGGCTTCCGACCCGCGACAAACGGCACGGCTTCGAAGCAGTCCGAGAAATCCTCGGGGCGTTCGAGTTCAATCACCGGTCCGTCATCAGCGTCGAGGCTGTCGCCCACCGGTTCCGGATCGGCTCCGTCTTCCGCACGGCGGCGAACGGCGGGTTCTTCGAATTGCTGCCGCCGCTCGATGACTTCGGGCCGGATGTGGTCGCTTCCGAATGGCAGATCAACCGTAAACATCGTTCCACTGTCCCTGCCGTCACTGGACACCTCGATGGACCCACCGTGGAGTTCGACCAGTTCCTTTGCCAGGGCCAGACCGATCCCCACTCCGCCCTCGCGACGACGATCCGTCGGGCTGACCTGGAAGAATCGTTCGAAGACGCGCGGGAGATCCTCTTTGGGGATGCCGATCCCGGTGTCGCTGACCCGTACCTGAACACCTTCGTCAGAATCCCCGATCACAATTTCGACCCGCCCCCCGGCCGGGGTGAACTTGAGCGCGTTGGAGACCAGATTCGTCATCACGATTTCCAGCCGGTGCGCGTCACCCCAGATCAGTTTCGACGGAGTGTCGGTGGTGATTCGAAGATCGATCTTGTCGGCCATCGCTGCGGGCACGCTGTTCTCGTGCACCGAAGCAGCCACCGACCGGATGTCCATCTCGGCGATGTTGAGTCGCAGACCGCCGGCATCGAGGCGGGAGAGGTCCAGGAGATCGTTGATCAGACCGAGCAGCCGTTCGGCGTTGCGCCGGATCACCCGCACCTGTTGGCGCGCCTGCGCATCCGTCACCGTCGCCCCGAGTTCGCTCAGCGGCGCGAGAATGAGGGTCAGGGGCGTCCGCAGCTCATGCGAGATGTTGGCGAAGAACCGGCTCTTGAGTCGGTCGAGTTCCTTGAGCTTCTCCAGCGCATTTTGGAGATCCGCCGAGGTCTCTGCCAAGACGATGCGGGCTTCCGACTCTCGGCGGGCCACCGTTGCGAGCTGGACCCGGCTTCTGAAGTCGCGTCGGGCCAGATCGTATTTAAAGACTGCAGCGACCACGGCCAGTCCGAACGCGGTGATCATGACGAAGCTGTTGGCCACCACCTCGCGCATGGGGGGTTCGCCCGTCCACGCGGGAAAGAAGAATGCGGCGTTGACTGCAGCGCAGACGATCAAACAAGTGATCGGCCAACGAGGACGCCAAACGGGGATCACCCCTGCACCCACCATGGTGACGGACAGACCCATGATGTACTTGGAGAAATCGTCTCCGGCAAGGGGCAGCATGGGCGCGATGAAGGTGCAGTAGACCACCACCAGGAGCCAGAAGCCCTCGAAACTGTACTTCCTGAATCGTGGCCGGAAGATCATGACAACCATGGTCGTGGTGATGGCCACGGCGATGACCCTGAGGACAAAGAAATACGACCACAGTTCAGGCAGAAGGATGTAGTCGAAGAACCCCCACGCGACATAAGCGGTGTTGAAGACCACAGCGGTCCACAACAGCATGGGGAGGTTTCGTTTTCTCAATTCACGATCGAAGGCGCGATCATCGAGCACGCCGCCATCCATCATCAACGCCGGGTCGGAGTCGTACGGCGCCGCGATACGGACACCATCCGAAGAGTCGCCATCGAGGTATGCGCGCTTTGTCTCTGATCCTTGAGAACTCACCCTAAACCCCACTGTTGCTTAGAATTCTACCACTCGACGACGTCGAATCGGCATTCAGCCTCGGCGGCTGGCGAGCAGTCGTACGACACTGGATTCGCCGCGGTGATACCTCCCCTCGGCGAGTTCAACAGCGCGCGGCTGCAATCACGAGGGCGGTTCCGCCGGGCCTCATTTTGAAAGTTCGGCCTCCGCCTCGATCTCCACCCGCCACCGCGGATCGAGCAACCCCGCAACCACCACCATGGTCGCTGCCGGAAAGACCTCACCAAAGCTCTCGCCATGGGCGCGACCCACGGCATCCCAGTCAGCGGCATCCACCACGTAGATTCGGGTCCTGATGACGTCTTCCCTGGTGCCACCGAGCGCCTCGACCGCCTCGAGGATGACCTCGAAACAGCGCTTCGCCTGCTCGTAGGCGTCCCCTTCAACAGTCTGGCCATCGGGCCCGATCGGGGCCGTTCCTGAAACGGCAATCCGACTTCCGTGCCGCACGGCGCGGGCAAACCCCACGAGACCCTCATAGGGCGATGACGATCGGTAGTGGTCCCTCATCCACCTCTCCTCGCCCGCAAACCTCACCGGTCAGGGTCTTCCTCACGACCAAAACCCGCGAAATCTCCGAGTTGGTTTTTCGCAGCACTTCGATTCTACGCGGAACCACCACCGCGACAAAACCGCCGGAGAATCAGTCGAATTCAATCTTGGAGATCTTCTGCCAGGGAACGTGGGCCGGTTCACCATCACCCTTTGGAACCACAACCAACCCTGAATTGTCTCGATCCACGTCCTGGCTGTCTTCGAGCTCGAGCTCTTCACCGTTCCTCAGGCGGACGAGACACCCGTCACGACCCTGGGGTTCGATGGAGGCCACCAAGGCGAACGGCACGGTGTAGTCGATTTTCTCCGACGAGCCGTCGAGCATTTCCCAGCTCCACTCCTCGTCGAGATCAAAGACCAGCTCTCCCTTTCGCCAGTCGCCACCGGTCAGGGTGACCGTGCCCGAGAGGTGGACGGGCCGCGCGTAGTCCCCATAACCGGGGCCGCTGCTCCCCGGATCCGAGAACACGAGCTTCTCGAACTCGTCCCAACTCACTTCGACCCGACCGAATCGCTCGTCCTCGATGTGGATACCCCGGATGTCGTGATTCACATCGTTGGTCCCCGAAAGCACCAGCTCCTCGCCGTCCTTCAACACCACCAGCGAGCTCCTCCGATCGCGTTTCTCGATGGAACGGATCTCGCCCATCTCGATGCTCACGTCGTCGTCGGCGGTATCGCCGTCGAGACGGTCGGTGCTCAGACTCTCCTCGTTGTCCCACTGAATGAACCCGATGAACTCACCTTCAGTAGTGGAAACCGTGCCGTGCAGGCGGAAGCTCCCCGGTACAGCGTCAGGTGGGGTTTGAGCAAAGGTGATCGTGTCGATCTTCTTCCACGGCACTTCGACCCGACCCGGTTTTTGGTCGAAAACCACGACCGTGGCGCTGACATCGTTCGCATAGCCGCCGACCTCGATTGTGGTCCCGTCTCTCAGGGTGAGTTCTGCATCGTTGCCCCCGGTGACCTTCACCTGCTGCAGGTCTCCGAAACGGATGGCGATGATCCGGGTCTGGTGGTTGATGTTCAGATCGCCGGCAATGGTCACCGCCATTCGCTCCCACCAGGTGGTGTCCTCATCATCCTCGGGGTCCTGGGCATAATCCTCGAACGGCAGTTCCTTCTTGGATGAATGGAAGATGTCGTCCCAGAAAGCCTCTTCATCATCCCAACGAAGTATCCCGGTGTGGGTCTTTCCGGTTTTGGTTTCGACCGTCCCGTAGATATAGCCCTCAACCGAGGGTTCGGCGGCCGAGACGACGCCTCCACCGAGCGTTCCAAAAAAAGCGGCGAGCACGAGGCTCGCCGCGATGATCAATCCAGTTTGCTTGGTCATAACGATCCCCCTGTAGATAACTACGAGAGGATCGCCCAAACGGTTCGCTTTTCTCAGCGCGAGCGAACGTTGATACGACCGTTCACCGTTTCCAGTTCAACTTCGGGACCACCGCCACCGATGCTTCCGTTCATTGACGAACCGACGTACTTGCCCTTTTTGACTTCGATCCCGAAATCGTTGCTGATTCGCCCGTTGACGGTCTCGGCTCGGATCTCGGCCGAGCCGGTGAGGATGAGGTCGATGGTCCCGTTCACCGAGCTCAGGGAGATCTCGTCGCTCACAGCCGAACCCAATTCGAGCTCGATTCCGCCATTGACGGTCTCGAGTTCAATCTCGCCGCTCGCACCTCGAACCACGATGGTGCCGTTGACCGTGTCAGCTTCGACGCTGCCCTCGACCCCGTCGATCAGAAGATCGCCGTTCACCAACTCGACGCCACCGATGGAGGCGAATCTCGGCACGGTGAGGGTGTACTCGACCTCGGAGTGGCCATGGCGATCCTCCATGCTGAGATCGCGGGAGTTAGGATAGTGGGTGTCGATGAAGACACCGCGCGAAGACGTGTCGACATCGATCTTCAGGGCCTGCAGCCGCTCCGGAGAGCTCGCACTCTTGACGGCGTAGACCCGAATCTCGGCCTGGTCCCAGACTTCGATGGTGCAATCACCATTGATGTTTTCGAGGCCAACCTGCGCACCGTGATCCACGGAATACGTCTGATCGAAGGTCTCGGTGTAGTCACCGGCCCATGCAGCGCCCGCTGCCAGTAGTACGAATGCGGCCAGGATCATGGTCTTCCTCATCTGAAGCTCCTTTTGAAGTGGTTGTTGATCTCGCTTATCCACGACCGTCAGATGCCGGCGGGGCGCAAAGGGTTTGGATGGGAGCGCAATTCCGGATACTCGATGCTGGATGAGTGTTCGCTATCGGTATCGCAATCGCTATCGGTTTTCGATGGATCGGAACCGAGTCAGGACACGCGCTCCAGCGCGTCGGCATTTTCTCTCCGAAACAGACCGAGCGATTGCGTTTCGCCGATTTCGAGTTGCGATTGCGATTGCGATCGCCTGGGCTGCTTGATATGTCACTCCATAGGTAGGTGCCGCCCGGCGGCGTGGCGGTGCTCAGGGTCACAACCCACCCTGTCATTCTGAGCGAGCGGAGCGAATTCGGGAGGGGATAAACCCCTCCCGCAGAACCGCTGGATGTTGCAAGGGGCTCAGCTGAGAGCTATCTGCGATGTCTTTGCGTCCTTCGCGCCTTTGCGGTTCAACCCTCCGCCGGCTGGTAAAAACCCCGTAACCGATACCGGCTCCACTTGCACACCGGGCGGTTTTCGCGATAGGGTCTCCCGCATGAAATTTCTCATCCTCTTCGCACTCGTCTGTCTTCTTCCCATGATGGTCTCGGCAAATCAGGTCGAGGCCCCACCGGATGTTGCGGCGCCACCCGCCGACGCCGAGGTCACCGACTCCGGCCTCTCCTCCAAGGTCCTCACCGAGGGAACCGGCACCGTCCACCCCGACGCCTGGGACACGGTCACCGTCCACTACACCGGATGGACCACCGACGGCAAGATGTTTGACTCATCAGTCAGCCGCGGACAGCCGGCGACCTTCGCCCTCAATCGGGTGATCCCGGGTTGGACCGAGGGCGTTCAGCTCATGGTCATCGGTGAAAAACGCCGGTTCTGGATCCCCGAGGACATCGCCTACGGGGGACGCCCCGGCGCACCGGCAGGGATGCTCGTCTTCGACGTCGAGCTCTTGGAAATCACCGAAGCTCCCGATCCACCAAAGGCCCCGACCGATATCACGGCGCCGCCCGCCGATGCCGAGGTCACCAAATCCGGCCTCTCCTCCAAGGTCCTCACCAAGGGGACCGGCACCGTTCACCCGGATGCCTGGGACCAGGTGACCGTCCACTACACGGGATGGACCACCGACGGCAACATGTTTGACTCATCGGTCAGCCGCGGCCAACCGGCGACCTTCCCCCTCGACCGGGTCATCCCGGGTTGGACCGAAGGCGTCCAGCTCTTGGTTGTCGGCGAGAAACGCCGTTTCTGGATCCCCGAAGAGCTCGCCTACAAAGACCAGCCGCAACGCCCCCAGGGCATGCTGGTGTTCGACATCGAGCTCATTGAAATCAAGGACCAGGTCGAACCGCCCACGGCCCCGAGCGATGTCGCCGGGCCGGCGGCCGATGCCGACTACACGAAGTCCGGGCTGGCATCAAAAGTGCTCCAACCCGGGACTGGAAGCGACCACCCGAAGGCCACGAAACGGGTCACCGTTCACTACACGGGCTGGACCACCGATGGCAAGATGTTCGACTCGTCGGTCACCCGCGGCCAGCCGGCGACATTTGCACTCAACCAGGTGATCCCCGGTTGGACCGAGGGCGTCCAGCTCATGGTCGTCGGTGAGAAACGCCGGTTCTGGATCCCCGAAGAGCTTGCCTACAAGGGCCAGGCGGGCTCCCCGGCAGGGATGCTCGTCTTCGACGTCGAACTGCTCGAGATTCAATGATATCGCCAGTCGACAGTTGACAGTTCACAGTTGACCGTCCCACCGCCCACCCGTGACCCGGGTGGGCGGTTTTCTTGAATCGTGAGTCGTAAGTACGTAGTGAGTAGTGGGTAGTGGGGGCATCCCACATGCACAGGGAGGCGTCGTTTGGAGTTCGTGTTTCCGGATTCCGAGCACCACGGGAACACCGCTCACCGGGGCGTGCCGGGGTCTCCCCTGGATCCACACGATATGGCGCTCCCCGGGGCGTGCCGGGCACGCCATTGTGCGGTACGACCTTCCGGCTCCGCGGCGCGATCCACACAATGGCGCTGCCGGGCAACCCTCGCGGTAAAGCGTTCCGGTGCATCTGTTTCGGTTCGGAGGGAGGCCGCCGGCGCACCATCTGCGTGGTCGCAGTTCTTCAATCGTCCTCCGCGCGACCACGCCGATGGTGCGACGCTGGGTCGCCGGAGGCGGACCAGAAGGCCGGGGCTTCGGAACGCCGTATCCGCGACCAACCACTTGCGGGTTGCCCGGTGATTCGGGTAGCGTGCTTGAAGTGGCTCAACCTGATATTTCCCTGGTGATCCCGATCTACAATGGCGAGGCCTTTCTCGCGGAGAGTCTGACGAGAGTCGAGAAGTTCTTCGACGACGCCGGTCTCGACGCCGAGATCATCGCGGTGGATGACGGCTCCACCGACCGAACCCCCGATATCCTCTCATCCCACCCGAAAGGGCGTCTCGAAGTCGTCCCCCTGGCCGTCAACCGAGGAAAGTTCGCCGCCATCAAAGCGGGGATGGCGACGGCCCGAGGAAACTCCCGAGTTTTCACCGACGCCGATCTTCCGTACGATCTTGACGCCATCCCCTACATGGTGAACCTCCTCGCGAACGGAAATTTCCACGTCGTGGTCGGCGATCGCACTCTGCCCGAGTCCGAAATGGGGATCGATCAACCGCTGCTGAGACGACTCGGTACCCGGATCTTTTCGTTTTCGGTTCGAATGCTCGTCACCGGCGAACTCTTTGACACCCAGGTCGGTCTCAAGGCATTCCGCGGCGACGTGGCGTCGGCTCTGTTCCCGCTGCTCACCGACGACGGGTTTGCCGGCGATGTAGAGCTGCTCTACATCGCACTGAAGTACAACCTCGCCATCCGACGGATCCCGGCTCGGCTCCTCCGCACCGGGCCCTCCACGGTGAGCGTCGCCGGTCACTCGATTCCCATGCTCACCCGAATCGCCGGTCTTCGCCATCGATGGGCCTCGGGCATCTATGATTCAGATTCGCTGAAGACGATCGCCAGCCAACGCTACTGGAGCCCGGAGACCGGCGCCTGATGGGCGAGCACGAGTCCCGCTGGTTGCAGGTGCTCCACACGATCCGCTGGCCGTTGGTCGTTGTGGTGCTGGCCCTGCTCTGTCTGCTCGCCGTCCACGAACTCCGCGAAACGGCTCGCGAGGGCGGGCAGGCCACCGCCGAGGCCGTTCGCGCGGTGGGCGAGAGCGCCGCCGAGATCGCGAGTCGCTTTCAGACCGGCACGATCACGACCACCTTCATCTCGGCCATCCCCCGGCTCGTGCCCGATGGCGGAACGCTGCTCGAACTCGCGGCCTTCGAAGCCACCGAGATCATCACACGGACCGACGACAAGAGGATCTTCTTCGACATGGTCCCCCTCGGCTCCACCGTGAGCGAGATCCGCGTCCCCGTGACCTATCGCTATCATCTTCGCCTCGATGAGGAGTGGCGGCTCGAAGTCGCAGATGGAAACTGCGTGGTCTACGCCCCACCGATCCGGCCCACCCAACCACCGGCGATCCACACCCACCGGATGGAGAAGCGCTCCGAGAGTGGGTGGCTGCGCTTCAACGAAGACGAAGAGATGGAAAGCCTGGAGCGAAGTTTGACTCCGACCCTCGTGGAACGCGCCGAAGACGACGATCACCTCGAGCTGGTCCGCGAGCGCTGCCGTGACCGGGTGGCCGACTTCGTCCAGTCCTGGCTCCTTCTTGAAGAACAGTGGGGCACAGGGCGTTTCACCCACGTCGACGTGGTCTTCGCCGATGAGGCTATGAACGAACCGTCGAGCCTGTCTCCGTCGGTGATCGGAGAGGTCAACTGACCCGCCTCTCAGTCAAAAGTCGCCGAGACGGTCATGGAGAGTTCTCCGGGATCGGGTCCGCCATCGATCGATCGCACCACATCCGCGAAGTCGGCCGCATCACAAACCCCATCGATGATCCAATCGCACGTCCCGGGCGGATAGCCGGCCCAGAGCTCCCACAGCGCTTCGGTGAATCCGGTCGACGCCACCGGCACATCAACCGAGACCGCTGCTTCGTCGGTTTCCGCGCCCCAGAGCCCTACCAATGACTCGCGTTCTCTCCAGCGCCGATGCGGGTTGGAGCCCACCCACTCAAAGGCCAGCGCGAGTCCGCCGTTGATCGAGGCCGTGGCGCGCTGATCACCGATCCCCGCGTCAAACCTCCTGCGAAGGGTGACCCGCTGCCCCGGCAGGACGCCCCGCATCACGAACGAGGCGTTGCCCTCGTCCCGACTGCAAACCCGGCCCACGAGCCCGGTCGGCGGTTCATCCTCGAAGAGTGCGTCGAGATCAACGCACGTTTGATTTCCGTTCCAGCTGTAAAAGTGGGACAGTCGCGAGCCCGGGTCACCGAGATCGACGAGATCACGCCGTCTCGTGGGCGGTGTCGACCGGCGATAGAAGTAGGAAACCGCCCGAAAACGAACCTGAGTCCGGTTGACGGGCCCCCCTTCGAGACCGACATCGAGTCGCGCCCCGAAAACCGGTGCGTCGGTGAGCATGAGGCGGTACATCCCCATGGCCCTGCCGGTGGAATCGGTCAGGTCGTAGGTCATCCCGTGCAGGGCTCGTCGAAACGGGGTCGAAGTCGTACTGTCGATTCGGTAGTAGAAACCGCCGCCGAAGAAGTCTTCCACGCCCGTCCCGTAAAAAGCAGGGTGTGGGGATCCATCGGCGAAGATCCTCTCGTCTCCCTCGAGGAATGCCTGGGACTGGGACCCGATGGATCCGGCTTCGAGAAAAAGACCGACCCAGCGACCGGGACCCTCGATGGTCGCGATGGAGCTGTCCCGCCCGGGGATCGTGGGATCCACAACCCGGAGCCGGGCGCCGAAGATCCCACTGTCACGGGGCGGAACCTGATCGCGTCGCCGAACGACAAAGTCGATATCGATGGGGTCGGCAGTCACCTCGGCCAGGCTGAGCTCGACCCTCGCCGTTCGAAAGAAGGGCATAGGGAAATAGCTGTAGAGTTCCCCGTTCTCACCGGCGCCGATCAGCAACGCGCGTGTGGCCTGGGTTCCCGCGCGACCGATGGCGAAGAAGTCTTCGAGGGTGAGTTCGGTGAGCTCGGTCTCGTCGAAGACGAGAGTGAGCGTGATCTCGCTCCATCGCGAACGCGGAAGATCGAGCGTCAGGGCGGTCAGGCTGTCCGGACCGATGAGATCCGCCACGATCTCGGTCTCACCAGGATCGAGGCTGACCGTTCCCGAGATCGACGGATGCGATGCTCCATCGACCCACGGGTCCTCACCCGGCGAATCGAGAAGCCCGCGCCAGACCGAGAGGTCTTCGCCTCCGGTGAAGCTCGTGACACCCTGGGGAGAGGCGAGACGGTGACCGCTGATTTGAAACCAGATTCGTTCGGACTCCGCCCCAACCAGCGACAGACGGCAGCCGTCGCGAAAGGCCATGGGCACATAGCCGACGTTGCCGCCGCTCGAGACCAGGCGATCGACAGCCAGCGGCGGAGTGAAGGGCGCTCGGGCGCCGAAGACCTCGGGCAGCGGCAGATCGATCACAGGGGTCGACGATCCATCGAGGGTCAGCCGCAAGCGGATGCTCGGATCGAGGGGTTCGCTGATTCCGCCCTCCCCCTGGGTCATCCACATTCGGGTGATTGCTCCCGCTCCCTCGAGTTCGAAGATCACGCCTTCATCACCGAGGGTGCGGATGAACCTGCTGTCGCCATCCGAGTGGCGGTCGTAGGCGCACCCGTCGGGACACCTACTGCTTCTCATCACGACCTGGTGATCGAGGCGGAGCCTGGCGATCTCGCCGAGGTCGTGCCAGATCTCCCACGGGAGGGGTTCATCCGCCGCCACGACCCCAGCGGTGAGCGCACCAAGCAAGCAGAGAAGGACCCAGCCCTTCCGAGCGCCGTCGGGAATCCTCGCTATCACCTACCCATTCTCCCACCGCCAGAGGCACAGGTCTGCGAGATTTCTACCCCGTGGCACGGGAACCTGGCGGCACACTACCGTACAATCGATGACAGCCACGGCGCGTGGTTCGACTCAGACGAACTTGCCGCCATCCTCCGCTGGATCCGCGAGGGCGGCGCCCGGTTGGCCCGGGGTTACCCGCAAGATTTCGTGGGCTCATCTACAATGACTCCATGACCCCGACATCTGATCTCACCTCGCTGCTCACGGCCAACCGGAGCCGTTTCCGCCCGGTGATACCGTTCAATCTCAGTGCGGGTGGTCTGGTGGTCTTTGATTTCACCGAATCCAGTCCGGACTTCGCCCAAATCGACATCAACGATGTGACCGGTTTCACCGAACGGCTCTTCGTCAGGATTTCGGAGGCCGATTTGCCGGTCGGGATCGGGCGATACAACGAGGACCGGATGATCTACCGCCACTCGCCTCTCTTCGACAGCGAGGCCGAACGGCGGAGCATCCACCTCGGGATCGATCTCTTCATCATGGAGGGAACCGAGGTCATGGCGCCGCTGCCGGCCAAGGTCCACTCGGTGGCCGACAACACCGGACTCGGAAACTACGGACCGACTGCGATCCTCGAACACGAACTCGAGGGAACCACCTTCTGGACCCTCTACGGCCACCTCGGCCGGCACTCAGTGGTCCGCCTCGAGATGGGCCAGCCCATCGCCGCCGGCGAGGATTTCGCCTTGGTCGGCGACCTTTCGGAGAACGGAGGTTGGCCGCCCCACCTCCACTTTCAGATCATGGCCGATCTTGGCGGGCACTCCGGTGACTTCCCCGGCGTGGCAGCCCCCTCGGAACGAGACCAATGGCTGAGCATCTGCCCCGACCCGAACCTGATCCTGAAAATCCCCGCTTTGTGAGCACCCGAACCCCAGCCGAGCGCCACCGAGTTCTGATCGCCCTCGCGCTGATCGTCCCCGTCCCGAGTCTTGGCACAGCAGCGGCGATGATTCTCTTCCCCGGAACCGTGGGCCAGTCGCTCTTTATGGCGGCGAAGATCTGGCTCCTGACCTTTCCGGCGTTCTGGTACCTCGTGGTGGAACGTGGCAAGCCGAGCTGGTCGCCGGCAACCGAAGGCGGTCTCGGGGTCGGGGTTCTCACGGGCCTCATCGCCGGCGCCGTCATCGGGCTAGCGGCCTGGTTCTTCGGCATCTTCGACATGGACATGGGGTCCCTCGCCGGCGAGGTCGATGAGATGGGGTTGGATTCGCCCCGGGCGTACCTGATCGGCGCCGTGGGTTGGACCTTTGCCAACTCGTTGATGGAAGAGTACGTCTATCGCTGGTTCGTCCTCAGCCGGTGCGAACGCCTCATGCGGCCGTTTCTCGCGGTCCTCGCCTCGGCGGCGGTCTTCACAGCCCACCACGTTGTGGCGCTGAGCACATATCTTCCCTGGCACCTGACCGCCCTCGCCTCGCTCGGTGTGTTCATCGGCGGCGTTCTGTGGGCGGTCCTATACAGCCGCTATCGATCCATCTGGCCGGGGTGGATCAGCCACATCATCGCCGATGTCGCCATCTTCGCTGTCGGGTGGGAGTTGCTGTTCGGGTAGGCCGTTCAGCTCGGGAATGACCTGCCAAGGCGCGAAGGACGCAACGATCGCGTTTTTACCACAGAGACACAGAGACGTCGCACGTCGCAACCACGAAGACTCAAAGACGCAAAGTCATCGCCCACAAAGCCATCGCAGCCATCCCATTGCTGGACACGGATGAACACGGATCATCACAGAGTTACAGAGCCATCGCAAATGGGACGCGGATTTCGCGGATTTCACGGATCGGACTCCTCACCTACTGATGAGGCACCCGATTCTTGGGGGCAAAACGACCGCCAAGCGACCGCGGCCCCTGGCCGCAGTCGCACTACGCACCGAGATCGACCTCCAAGTGCGAGCCCTTCTCGGTCGATCTCGTTGCGTAGCGGTCGTGCCTACGGCACGCCTTGTCGGTCTCAGCTCTCTGGATTCCCACGGAAACCCACTGCAATGCTCGGATGGGCTCAGCCTCGTCGGGAAGGGTGAGATCTTCAGGCAACCTCTGGCGCAGGCGGAGCCGCCACGCCTTCAGCGCGCCGGCTCCGCC
>Ga0164313_10001850_pt1 | contig 18967 bp, 14 predicted proteins | sample GuaBasSedimGuay4_FD_113735 | JGI IMG/M metagenome (GOLD analysis project Ga0164313, IMG submission 113735) | Subseafloor sediment microbial communities from Guaymas Basin, Gulf of California, Mexico - Guay4, Core 4569-4, 0-3 cm | ecosystem: Environmental > Aquatic > Marine > Hydrothermal vents... | reverse complement strand
CGCTTTAATATTTTTTTCTTTTTCATAAATATTTTTAGCATAACTTTCAATCACTTCCCTTGCAGTGATTTCTTTGTTCTTGAGTTTGTTAGTAAGGCTGTATCTGGAAACAAGCCCATATGTTGGTTTTAGTCCTACAATGCCGCAAAATGCAGCAGGTTCTCTTACTGAACCTCCAGTGTCGGATCCAAGTGCTGCTAACGCTTCTTCACTTTTTACCGAAGCTGCAGACCCTCCGGAAGACCCGCCAGGGACGTAATCATAATTTACCGGGTTATGCGTGGGGAAAAATGACGAATTTTCATTTGAAGAGCCCATTGCAAATTCATCCATATTTGTTTTGCCTATAATAATAGCATTTTCTTCTTTTAATTTTTTAACAACTGTCGCGTTGTACGGAGATATATATCCTTTTAATATTTGTGATCCTGCTGTTGTTTCGCAGTTCTGTACATTCATATTATCTTTTATGGCAACAGGCACACCGAAGAGAAATCCATTTTTCTCATCCATTTTATCAAGCTTTTCTGCTTTTTTCAGTGCCTTTTTTATATCTAAACTGATAAACGCTTTAATATTTTTTTCTTTTTCATAAATATTTTTAGCATAACTTTCAATCACTTCCCTTGCAGTGATTTCTTTGTTCTTGAGTTTGTTAGTAAGGCTGTATATTGATAAATCAGTAATTGTCATGTTATTCACCTATAATATGCTTAACTTTATAGAAATTTCCGCTGGTAAGCGTTTTATTCTTTTCAAGGTCTTCTTCATTAAGGCCGTTTTCTATTTCATCTTTTCTTAAAAAAAGTTGCGCTCCTTTTGTGTATATCTGTGGTTCTACATTTTTGGTGTTTACTTCTTTCAATATTTCAAAGTAGTGAATGATTTCTTTTAGATCATTAAGTATTGTTTCTTTTTCTTTCTCTTTTAGTTTTAGCTTAGCGAGTTTTTCAATTTTATCTATATCAATCATATTTGCCCTCCTGCAATAAGCTTTTTGAATTCGTCTTCGCTTATTATTTTTATTCCGAATGCTTTGGCTTTTTCGTATTTACTTCCAGGATTTTCGCCGGCAACAACGATTGTTGTTGCTTTAGTAACGGTTTCAAGTGTCTCTCCACCTAAATTTTTCACAATATCTTGTGCTTCTCCACGTGAAAAACTTTTAAGAGTGCCAGTGAAAACGATTTTTTCTCTCCTTAATGGTAAATTTTGTGTTTTTATTTCTTCCTCTTCCATTTTTATGTTTGCTGTCTTTAATTTTCTTAAAATTTCTATATTTTGCTTTGAGGAGAAGAATTTTTTTACACTCTGTGCGGTAATCGGGCCAATACCATCTATTGCAAGAATTTCATCTTCTGTTGCAGCTTTGAGTGCATCAATGCTTTTAAATGTTTTTGCAAACAGACTTGCAGTGTATTTTCCTACCTGAAATATGCCAAGTGCATAAATAAGGTTTGAGAGGTTTTTATTTTTACTTTGTTGAATGTTTCTTAATATTTTTTCTGCAAGTATTTCTCCCATCCTTTCAAGTTTCAGAAGGTCTTCTTTTTTAAGGTAATAGAGATCGGAATAGTCAGATATTATTTTTTTGTCTACCAATTGGTCGATAATTTTATCTCCCAGTGCATCTATATCCATTGCATTTCGCGAAGCAAAATGTATAATACGTTCTTTTACCTGCGCAGGACAGGATACATTAATGCATCTTGTTGCTGATTCTCCTTCGAATCTTACCACAGGAGCGTTACAAGCGGGGCACTTATTCGGCATTTTAAAGGGTTGTGTATTTTGTGGGCGCTTCTCCTTTAGTACTCTCACTACTTCAGGTATTACCGAGCCTGCTTTTCGTACAACGATATTGTCATTTATTCTTATATCCAATCGTTTAACCTGGTCTTCATTATGCAACGTAGCGCGAGATATTGTGCTTCCTTCAAGTTTAACCGGGTCAAAAACAGCAACTGGAGTGAGGATTCCTGTTCTGCCAACCTGCACAATGATGTTTTTTACAGTAGTTTCTGCTTCTTCTGGTGGAAATTTGTATGCAATTGCCCATCTTGGCTCATGTGATGTCGCCCCTAATTTTTTTTGAAGCGCTATCTCATTTACTTTTATTACTATGCCGTCGGCTTCAAATGGATAGTCGTTCCTATGGTTTTTGTAATAGTAACATTGTTCTATGATTTCATTTATTTCATTACAAGGGGTAGCTTCTGGGCTTGTTTTAAATCCAAGTTTTTTTAGGAATTCAAGAATCTCAAAATGTGTTCTGAAACTGATGTCTTCTACTTCCCCTATACCATATGAAATCATCTGAAGTTTTCTCTGTGCTGTAATGCGTGAATCTAACTGTTTTAATGAACCTGCTGCAGCGTTTCTTGGATTAGCAAAAGGAAGTTCCCCATTTTTTTCTCTTTCTTTATTTAATTCTTCAAAATCTTTTTTGTACATAATTACTTCCCCCCGGACTTCTATGACAGGAGGAATAGTATTGCCAAATAATTTCAATGGTATGTTTTTTATTGTTTTTACATTTAAGGTAACATCTTCTCCGTTTACTCCGCTTCCGCGCGTTGCACCTTGAACCAGTATACCATTTTCATAACGAATTGATACAGCAAGGCCATCCATTTTAAGTTCAGTCACATATTGAAATGTCTCTGTCTCCAATTCTCTTTTTATACGCTTGTCAAAATTTATTAAATCTTTGTTGTTAAATGCATTACCGAGTGATAGCATAGGTATTTTATGATGCACTATTTTAAATTTTTTAAGTGGAGGCGCTCCTACGCGTTGCGAAGGAGAGTCAGGTGTTACAAGGGAGGGGAATTTTTTTTCAAGGGCAACAAGATTTTGAAACATTTGATCATATTCATGGTCTGAAATTTCAGGTTCGTTGTATGCGTAATACAGATAATTATGATGTTGAATGGTGTGCCGTAATTTTTTGAGAAGGGTTTTTGCCTCTTTATAACTGACAGCAGAAATGTCTATTTTCATCTCTTAATAAATGAAAATCAATTTGTTTCCATCTATAATAAAAATCAGATCTTCTTTGCTGCTAAGGCAAACTGACGGGATAGAATCGGAGGGGAACAGATATTTTAAAATCTCTTTATTATCCTTAATTAATGAGATATAGTATATATTTTTTTTATTTTTTTCCGAAAGACTTTTTTTATAAAAGCAGAGCTGGACATCATTATTTGATGAAAAATTAAGGGCAGAGAAACCTAATTTCAGCATTTTGTTAAGTTCTTTGCCATTTTGATCAAAGGTGATAAATTCATTTTCTGTTGCAAATGTGACGAGATTATTGTGCAGAGAAATATTATTGATTTTGCTATTTAGCAACACTTTTGTGACAGATTGAAGATCTGCACTGTAGAAAAACACTGGAACTGATGTATTTTCTTCTTCAGATAGTCTAAAGCCTGCTACTATACTGTCTTCTACAAAATAGCCAAAGATAGAGTGAAAGTTTCCTTTTTCAGTTTCTATTAGAGCGCTATTTTCAACCATATCTTCGTTAATAAGGTAAAGCTCTCCTCTTTCGCCAGCAAAAAGAAGTTTTCCGCTATTGGAAATATCTATTTGTGAGGACTCACCAAGATCGGGTATTTCTTCTTCGAACAATGTTTTCCCTGTTTTATCTATTGTAACAACTATGTATGAAAGGTCTGTGAGTGATTGGTACACAAGTTTTATATTTCCATTTGAAAGAAACTTCCCTTTTATTCCTATGTAATTTTCCAATTCCTTTTTTAAAACCTCTTCACCTTTTTTGTTAAATATGTAAAAGTTTACTCCGGCAACAATTAGCATTTCTTCTTCAGTATTTTCGCTTATATTAAAAATAGAAGAATCAATTTTTGTTTCCCACTGCGTATCTCCCTGCGTATTCAGTGCAATAATTTTTCCACCATGCGTACAAATAATGATAGTATCTCCCAAGCTTGCTAATCCAGCAATGGGTGTGTCTGTTTGTAGTACATCTTTTTTTATAATACTGCTCTGCGTTGTTTGTATGTATTTAATTAAAAAATAAGCGATGCCGGCAGCAAACAGAATTAATACTAAAACAATTATTATTTTTTTTCTCATTGTGTTTTATTGTACAAGTAACGTGTCTTTTTGTCAACAGTTGCTGAATAAGAAAGTAAGTTTTGCCCAATTCTACTTCATATGCTTGAGTATTGATTTCTGGAATCAAACCCTAAAATTTTTTTACTTTTTTAATTTTAGGAAAATATTTTATTAAAATTATATCTTTATTAAAAAAAAATTAATGTTATACTAAATTTTATGCAAAGGAGGAGATTACTATGCAGGAAATAGTTGAAAGCGCGCTTTTTACAGCAAAGAGAGCCGGCGCCTCTTATGTTGATATACGGTCTATTCAGAGAGAGGAAGAAGACATTACCACGAAAAATGGTGCAGTTGATGCAATAAAACACACTGGTTCCAAAGGATTTGGAGTGAGGGTTATTGCAAATGGTGGATGGGGTTTTTCATCTTCATTTATAGCTACCCCAGAAGAAGGAGAAAGAGTGGCAAACGAGGCTGTTCAAATTGCACTTGCGAGCAGCAAGACAAAGTTAGAAGATGCAAAAATGAGTGATTCAAAAGTTTATCAAGATAGAGTGCCACAACCAGTCAAAATTGATCCGTTTGAGATGCCTATTACAAAGAAAATTCTGATTCTTCTTGAAGCAGATAAGGCAATGAACGTCCATGGTATTGTTGTGAGAAAAGGATCTATGCACTTTTCAAAAGAGTGGAAAACTTTTGCATCATCTGAAGGAGCATACATAGAACAGGAAAGAATTGTCAGTGGCGCAGGAATATCAGTTGTTGCAACTGATGGAAAAGAGATGCAGGTGAGAAGTTACCCTAATTCATTCGGCGGCGACTATCAAAGAAAAGGATTTGAGTTTATTGAAGAAATGAACCTTGTTTCTCATGGCAAAGAGATTGCAGAGCAATCCATAAAGCTACTTTCGGCGAAGCAGTGTCCTTCTGGCACGATGGATATTGTATTGGAAAGTCCGCAAATGGCTTTGCAGATTCATGAATCAGTAGGACATCCCACCGAACTCGATAGAGTGCTTGGAGAAGAAGCATCTTTTGCTGGCACTTCATTTCTTACAACGGATAAACTCGGTACATTTAAATATGGGTCTGATATAGTGAACATTACTGCGGATGCAACAATTCCTGGAGCTTTAGGAGGATTTGCATATGATGATGAAGGTGTTAAAGCAAAAAGGGTTTATCTTGTGAAGAATGGAATATTTGTGGGATATCTTAATTCGAGGGAGACAGCGGCAAAATTAGACCTCGAGGTTATGGGCGCGATGCGTGCGGACAATTGGAATAAAATGCCTATTATAAGGATGACAAGTATTAATTTAGAGCCGGGCGACAAAACATTTGACGAATTGATTAAGGGTATCGACCACGGTATTTTGATGGGAACAAATAAAAGTTGGAGCATTGATCAAAATAGACTGAATTTTCAGTTTGGCACCGAGATAGGATGGGAAATTAAAAATGGAAAGATCCAGGAAATGGTAAAAAATCCAACTTACACAGGAATTACGTATGAATTTTGGCGGAAATGTGATGGCATAGCAAGCAAGGATTTTTGGCATGTTTGGGGTGTACCAAATTGTGGAAAAGGGGAACCAATGCAGGTGATGCAGGTGAGTCATGGTACTGCTCCGGCACGTTTCAGAGATATACAAGTAGGGGTGTTGAAATGATTGGGAAAGAAAGAGTGCTGGATATATTAAAAAATGTAATTTCTTTATCTAGCGCTGATCAGACTGAAGCCTTATTTATGGGAGAAGAATCTTATCTGACAGGTTTTGCGAACAATTATATCCACCGAAATGTTGGTGGGAAAGACTGCAGTCTTTCCGTGAGAGTCGCAATTGGTAAAAAGGTTGGTTCTGCGATGGTAAATAGTTTTTCGGACGACGCTGTTAAAAAAGTCGTTCACGATGCAATTCTTATTGCAAAGAATCAGAGAGAAAATCTTGATTTCGTCTCATTCGCAAAACCGGAAAAAAGAAAGGATAAAGATTTTTTCGTGGAGGCAACAGCTAATTGTACTCCAGAGTTCAGGGCAGAGTATGTAAGTAAGATATTAAGTAAAACAAAAGCGAAAGGGTTTATTGGTTCAGGTAAATTCGAAACAAATGCATTAGAAGTTGCAGTAGCCAATTCGTTAGGTGTGGAAAGATATACTAAATTAACGATAAGCACACTAAAAAGCGTTGTGTTGACAGATACTTCAAGTGGTTATTCAGAGTATTCTTCTATTGATGTTAATAAAATTCCTCTTGACGATATTATTCGAGAGAGCGTCGAGATTGCAGAAAAAAGTCAAAGTCCTGTACCAGTTGAGCCGGGGAAGTATGAAGTAATTCTTACGCCATATGCACTTGCAGATTTAATAGGAAGCCTTAGTTATATTGCATTAAACGCAAGGGCGATGAATGAAGGTATGAGTTTTCTCATCGGGCAGATTGGCAAGAAGGTAGTTGGTGAAAACATTACAATGTATGACGATGGTTTTTCTCGAGAAACAATTTCTCTTCCATTTGATTTTGAGGGCGTGCCAAAGAAGAAAGTAATGTTCTTTGACAAAGGGGTTGTTAAGGGTGTTGTGTATGACACGCTTTCGGCATATAAAGAAGGAAAGAGATCGACCGGGCATTCACTTCCGCAGCCAAACCCGTACAGCCCATACCCAATGAACCTTATTATGGAAGGCGGTGAGAGCAGTAAAGAAAAAATGATTTCTCATGTGAAGAAGGGGCTTTATGTCCAGCGATTTTGGTATACAAACCCGATGGATCCAAGAAATACTATCATTACAGGGATGACAAGAGATGGATTATTTCTTATCGAAAAGGGAAAAATCACAAAACCCGTCAAAAATATGCGTTTTATTGAAAACATTGCAACTATGCTAAATAATGTCCTGGAATTAAGTAAGGAGAGAAAAATTATTTATGACACGGCATCTGTTACCGCGCCGTACGCGCGGATAAAAGATTTTACTTTTACAGGCAAAACCGAATTTTAGGAGGTAATTGATGAAGAGATACGGGGTTTTATGTGATGGTGGAGATGCACCTGGCATTAATGCAGCGATCAGAGCAATTGCACGCGAAGCATTTGAAAAAGATGATGAAATGTTAGGTTTTATAGATGGTTTTATTGGTTTGATAAAAAATGATGTCAAAATTATTACAAAAGACGTGGTTTCAGGTATTTTGCCTCTCTCCGGGTCTGTATTAGGGATCTCTCGCATCAATCCATTTAGGAACTCCCAAAATATCCAGGCAATTAAGGAAAATTTTAAGAAAAATTCATTAACTCTTTTAGTGATCATTGGCGATAGAGATACAGTAGATTTAGCTAAGAAGTTTTCTGATGAAGGCATTCCTTCTATTGTAATACCAAAAACAATTGATAACGATGTATATGGCACAGATTTTGCTATAGGATTTGATACTGCCGTAACTACAATTAGTTCTGCATTGGATAATCTTCATGCTACTGCATCAGTACACCATCGGGCAATGATTGTGGAAACAATGGGCAGAGAAACCGGATGGCTCGCTTTATTTGGAGGAATATCAGGTGGAGCAGATTATATTATTATACCTGAAATTCCTTACAAATTAGAAGAAGTTGCATCGCATCTCGCGAAAAGGAAAAAAGAAGGTAAAAATTTCAGCATTGTGGTAGTAGCTGAAGGAGTTTCTCTTCCAGAAGGAAAAACTGAACAAAAGGAGTATGATGAATTTGGACATCCAATAAATAGCAAGAAGATGGTAGGGTACACAATTATGGAAGGACTTGAAAAGATTACCCATATTAAAGCCCGTACGACTGTACTTGGATATATACAGAGAGGCGGCATACCCACAAATACTGACAGAATTTTAGCAACAAGGCTTGGAGCAGCTGCAATAGAGTTTGCAGATAAAGGTAAATTTAATGGGCTTGTAGGGATTTGCGGAAGGGATATTGTGTTCAATCCTCTTCAAGAAGTTGCTGGGAAAATACATAGTGTTGACCTGGAATTTTATAGACTAGCTAAAACCTTCTTTTAGGTACAAACAACCGCATCTTGGAAAATTATATTAATGAACTTGACAGCGCAATAAATATAAATTATAATTTAATCATATCATTGAAAGGAGGAGTAAAATGAGAGTTAAAAAGTTGTTGGCATTATTGCTTGTTGTTGTGATGGTCGGGGTAGTATTTGTAGGATGTGCCCCAGCGGAAGAAGAACCGCCAGTTGAAACGATTAAAATTGGACTTGTTACAGATGTCGGCGGAAGAGGCGACAGGTCGTTTAATGACTCTGCCCTTCGTGGTTTAGAAACATGGGCAGGAAAAGTGAAGTATGTAAAGGGTGGTGGTTACGAGGCAATTACAGATGCGGAGTTTGATGCAAGCATTCCCGAAGACCTAAAAGACAGGAACATTCAGCCATTAGGTGTTTCTGCCAAGGTTCTTGAGTCAAAAGACAAAAAAGATTACATCCCAAACATTGCATCACTCGTTGAACAAGAGAAATGTGATCTTGTCATTGGTGTAGGATTTATGCTTGCAGGCGCAATTGGTGAATCTGCTGTGAAATATCCTGATACAAAGTTTATGTTGATTGATGCGCCTCCTGTAGATGAAGATGGCAACATGATAGACCCGCCAAATGTAGTAGGCTATTTGTTCAATGAGCATGAATGCGGATTCCTCGTGGGAGCAATTGCAGCTTATGCAACAGAGGCTGGCAAAGTTGGCTACATTGGCGGAATGCCAATTCCTCCAGTATTAAGATATGAAGCTGGTTACCGAGCTGGTTTAAAGACAATAGATCCAAGTATTGAGATTATTGGCCAGTATACTGGCAGCTTTACGGAACCTGCATTAGGTAAGAGTGCTGCAGAGTCTCAAATTAGTCAAGGCTGTGATGTATTATTTCATGCTGCAGGTGCAACAGGAAACGGAATGTTCCAGTCAATTTGTGAAAGAGGAGCACCTTACTGGGGTATTGGTGTTGATGTAGATATGGGTCTTGACGAAAATCTTTGCCCTGCCAGAACACTCACTTCTTCTTTAAAACATGTAGATTATGCAACATATCTTGCGATTAAGAGCGTTGTAGAAGATACATTCCACAGTGGTCTTATAATAATGACTCTAAAAGATGGTGGTGTGGGCTATGCCCCGGATCATGTGGCAGATGCACTTACTCAGGATCAAATTGATAAGGTTGAGCATTTAAGAGAGATGATGATAGATGGTGTTTTTGAAGTTCCAACAGATCCCCCTGATGTAGATAACTGGACTCCTCCAACTGATTTTTAATAGTAGAAGATAATTCATTTACACAGGGTGGAATTACTCCACCCTGTGTATTTTAATGAGAGGTAAAGATGAAGGCATTGGAGGTTAAGGGTATTGTTAAGCAGTTTCCAGGCGTTCTTGCAAATGATAACATAAATCTTTCCATAAATAAAGGGGAGATTTATGCTATTGTAGGAGAAAACGGAGCGGGAAAATCGACTTTAATGAAAATTATCTATGGATTATACACCCCAACATCAGGCGAAATTTTTGTATTTGACAAGAAAGTCGACATTAAAACTCCCTATGATGCAATTGGATTAAAAATTGGCATGGTACATCAGGAATTTATGCTTATACCCCGTTTTACTGTGACGCAGAACATTGTGTTAGGCGATGAACCCAGCAAAGGAATAGTTTTTGACTACAAGAAGGCGTTAAATGAGGTAGAGGAGTTATCTGAGAAGTTTGGGCTAAAAGTAGACCCGGCAGAAAAAGTGGCAAACCTTCCTGTTGGTATCCAGCAAAGGGTGGAAATACTAAAAATATTGCGAAGAGGAGCAGAGATACTGATTTTTGATGAACCTACTGCAGTGCTTACCCCAGAAGAGACAGAAGATTTGTTTAAAACTTTAATGAAATTAAAAAAGAATGGTAAGACGATTATATTTATTTCCCATAAACTCAAGGAAGTAATAGCTATTGCGGATAGAATTGCTGTTTTAAGGCGTGGAAAATTACAAGGAATCGTGGAAAGAGGAAAAACAAGTGAAGTAGAGCTTGCACGAATGGTTGTTGGTAGAGATGTTGTATTAAAAATCCCAAAAGCCGAAGCAAAAGTTGGAGGGACGGTAGTTTCAATTCGTGATCTTACAGTAAAAAGTAAAAGAGGAATTATAGGACTAAAAGAAGTTTCTTTCGATGTTTGTGCAGGTGAAATTGTTGGCATTGCTGGAGTAGAAGGAAATGGGCAAGCAGAATTAGTGAATGCATTGATTGGGTTTACTCGCCCTATTAAAGGCACTATTGCATTTGATGGCGAAGAAATTAGAGTAATTACTCCGTTTAACATAAGAAAGAAAGGGATGGCATACATTCCTAAAGACAGGAAAATGAGAGGCCTTGTACTGCCTTTTAGGTCAAGAGAAAATATTATTATGGGTCAGCATACTCTTTACCCCTTTTCAAAAAATGGAGTACTAAATAATATTGAAATAGATAAGTTTACAACAAAAAAATTGGAAGAATTTGATGTAAGACCAAGGGATATACACACAAGAGCCAGGAACCTTTCGGGAGGGAACCAGCAAAAACTTATTCTTGCCAAAGAAATGTCTATGGAACATAAGTTTCTTCTTGCTTCTCAGCCTACGAGAGGGCTGGACATTGGTGCTATGGAATTCGTGTACCATAAGCTCATAGAAGAGAAGGAAAGAGGTATGGCGATATTGTTAATTTCTCTTGAATTGTCAGAAATTATGGGGCTTTCAGACAGGATACTAGTGCTGTACAACGGAGAAATTGTTGGAGAGACAACACCGGATAAAACAACTGAAGAAGAATTAGGTCTTATGATGCTTGGATTGAAAAAGCAGAAGAGGGTAGCACAATGAAAGATGTATTAAAAAGGATTGTTTTTGGAAAAAGAGAAAAATATTGGTGGATGAATGCTTTAGTTCCTTTAATTTCTATTTTACTTGCATTTATTGTAGGGGCGATTTTTATAAAAATTACGGGCAGGAGTCCAGTTGTTGCATATAAATTATTGTTTGGGGCATCAGGTTTGTTTCCTGGTCCTTACTGGAAAAGCCATTTTGCAGAAATGCTTCTTTCTTCTTCTATGTATATCGCGACTGGCCTTGGATTTGCAATTGCTGCAAAAGGAGGCCTGTTTAATATCGGGGCAGAAGGCCATTTTATTGTTGGTGGCATTGCTGCTGCTTACCTTGGATATGCAAAGCCATTTGCGGGTTTACCAAAATTTATTCATTTGCCTCTTATTATTGTGGGTGTTATGCTTGCAGGAGGTATCTGGGGGGCCATTGCAGGATACTTGAAGGCAAAACGGGGCATACATGAGGTTATTACGACAATTATGCTGAATTGGATTGCCTTATATCTTATTGAGGCGTGGCTTGTTATTGGGCCTATGGAAGCAGCAGTTGAAACAGGTATTTCAGGTACGCCATATATCAGTTTGTCCGCCAAATTGCCTAAAATTCTTCCCCCAACACGGCTTAATATCAGTATTATCATTATCTTGGCAGTAACGTTTTTGATTTGGTATTTGTTTTATAAAACAACATTTGGATACGAAATACGTACAATGGGCCATACATTAATGTTTGGTATGGAGGCCCCAAAAGCAGCTGGAATAAATGTTGAGAGAAGAACTATTCAAACGATGTTTATCGCAGGTGCTGTTGCAGCGCTAGGCGGTGCATTTATGGTGTTAGGCGTTCTCTTCCAGTATCCTCCTATATTTGAAGGAGGATACGGATTTGATGGAATTGCTGTTGCTTTGATTGGTCAGAATGAACCGTTGGGAGTTATACTTGCAGGCATATTAATAGGAGCGTTAAGGACAGGCGCTACTACTGTTCAACTCGCTCATATTCCAAAAACGTTTCCTTCTATTATAGAGGGTTTTACTGTTGGATTTATTGCTCTTCAGATGCTTATAAGGTATTGGATTATGAAACTTATACAGGGAAGGAAAAAATCCGTTCAAACTGAAATGGGAGGAGGCGCAAAATGAACAGCAATATTCCTTTTTTAAATGCTTCTATTGCGCAGGCATTAGATTATACTGCCCCCATTCTTTTTGCTGCTTTAGGTGGCGTAATGTCTGAAAACGCAGGTGTTGTGAATATCGCACTCGAAGGAATGATGCGATTTGCTGCTTTTTTTGGCGTGTGGGGATCGTTTGTATCCGGTAATGCCTGGGTTGGGTTACTCTGGGGCGTTGGGATTGGTATTGTGCTCGGTGCTTTACATGCGTATATTACGGTTAAATGGGCAGGCGATCAGATTATTTCTGGTGTGGCAATTAATGTTATGGCAATGGGTATGATCACATATCTCCTCGAATCAGTTTTTAAAACGACAGGTTATTCTCCGCCAGTAGCCTATTTTGGGGCTCCAGCTAGCAAAATACACCTCGCGTTTCTTAAAGGTATTCCTATTTTAGGTGCGTTTGCTGAGCTTACAATACTTATCTGGTTTGCGCTAATTTTAGTTGTTGTCTTACATTTTGTTTTATACCACACAGTACTTGGATTAAGGATTCGTGCTGTTGGAGAAAATCCTCATGCTGCAGAAACCTTGGGAGTAAATGTATTTAAAATAAAATGGTTTGCTGTAATTTCCGGTAGTGTTCTTGCAGCATTTGGAGGTTTAGCGCTTTCACTGGGGACACTGTCTTCGTTTACTAACTCAATGGCCATGGGAAAAGGTTTTATTGGATTAGCTGCTATGATTTTTGGTAAATGGACACCTTTTGGCGCGCTTGGCGCGATACTTATTTTTGCTGGCGCACAGGTACTGCAGTTATTTATGCAAGGGACAGCAACTGGGTTTGCAAAGTTAATTCCACTGGGATTCTACCTTTCTCTTCCGTATATGTTAACAATTGGTGCATTGATAGGTGTTGTCGGAAAAGCAGTTGGTCCTGCTTCAGATGGAGTACCTTATAAAAAAGAAAGTTAGTTAATCTATATTTTGGGACGATTTAGTGCCTGATTTTATTAAAAGACATCAGGCATTTTTTATGGTAACAGGAATAAAAATAAATCTTTTCCGTCTGTTTTATAATCTGAATTTAAGTCAGCAAAGTGGTTAAATTCTTTGTCCATGTAAGTTTTACCAAAATTTTCTATAAGAATTTCTAAATCATTGCTATCCACGCGTTCATCCATGTTGATGTCCCGTATATCATATCCATTTATTGCAACATTGAATGTTTTATCTTCTAACAAGTCTTCGGTTGTGATAGAATCTTTTATTATTATTTGTCCTTTTATATTTCCTCTTACTATACCACTAAAAACTATTTCTCCAACAGCATTGTTTAATCGTATTATTCCAAAGGCATTATCGATTATTGTATTTTTCACCGAGGAAGATTTAATATAGATACCAGTGGGTAGCAGTATAAAGAGACTTGTTTTTTCAGGAATGTTTAATGTAATTTTTATATTTTTTGTATTATTTACATGTAAAGTTATAGGATTTTCGGTTTTTTTTGTTGCAGTGTATTCTTTTTGTTTTTCCACAACGTTCCATGTAATTGCCGGGTCTCCATATAGGTTATAATCGTATATGTTCATTAAATTGGCTTCTATAGGATCTTCTATGTTGTTATAAAAATCATTTTCAAAAAATTCTTGCAATGCCGTATAAAGGGATTCACCAACAGTTTTTCCTGCAGTTAGATTTTTTACAAAATAGCAGTTGATGCTTCCTGTTCCTCCATCATGAGGAGCAGCAAAATAAGAAGGTGAATAGCTTATCCCGGTTGATCCGATGAAAGCAACCCCTCCTTTTTTAAGTATGGTTTTGCCCAGGTTACTCGCGCCATTTTCATTAAGGCAACTGCCGGAGAAAAAGATGCCATTTGCCTTAAAAGCGTCGTCTTTAGTGATAAAACTTTCGAATTGAAATTCACCATCATCTGGAATGCCATTTTCATTTTTATCATTCCAGATTTCTCTGTATGCTGCAGAACTGCTTCCGTGAGCTACCCAATTCACAAATCCTGCAGCAGGTAGAATTGAATAAAAATTTTCTTTTGTAAGTTCAAAATCTGCATCATATATTGAAGGGAAAGAGCCAGATTTTTCATACAGCTTGATGACATTTCCGTTAAGAAAAGTAGCGATGAGTTCTTCTTCCCTTGCTCCATCACCGTTGAAGATCCTTGCTCCTTGATAAATTTCTCCTGGATATGCGATAAATGATGCGGCAAGCACAGCTGTTTGGGGAGGATTTTCTTCAAATTGAATTGTTCGGTTAAAAATTTTTTCGATCTCTTTATTGCTGTCAAATGGAATTCTTCCTACGAAAATATCAGGTGCTATATTCATCCGATCGTCATAAAGCTCTCCCGGAAATAAATCTCCGTCTTCGTCTAACTCTTCGTTCAGCAATGCGTAATATAGGTCTGTTTTTGTTTCTGAAGGTGTACTATACGAAGGTGAATGTACTGTGCTTGATGGGTACATTGAAGGACGCGGGATTGTATTTTCGCTTCCAAGAATGAGCAAATATCCTTTACTAGCGGCAATTTTCTTGAGATAATTTCTTATTTCTGATGGGCTATTTGAGCCGATGTCCTCAACTGTGATAATTTTTACATCGTATTTTTTGTTTCTTGTTTTGGCAATAAGCTGTGCACTTTGCACAAGATTATTCGTTGTAAGAATAATATACTGGGTTTTGTGCATTATTGCCGTTGCTTTAGCTCTATGAATATTGCAAATGGAGAATATTAATACAAGAATAATAATGAAAATGAACGGTTTTTTGTTTTTTACAACATTATTTATCTGCATTACATTTGCACAAATGAACTTATGTGGGTGATAAATATTATTAGAAACGAGCTGAATAGTAGTTTAAGGAAGAGTTGTTTTTCAAAATCTTTTTTCCTGTAAAAATATAGAAGCACGCAAAAAATTGCCGAAACTATCACTATGATAAGGTTAAGATTAAAAGATCCGGCTAACAGTGAAACAGCATTTGTAAAGAAAAGTAGAAATAGCGCAAAGTAAAAAAATCGTTTTTTAAATTCATTATTTTGCCAGATGAGAAAGAGTGGAAAGAGCATAAGAGCAAGCCACCCCCATATGTTGAATGAGAGCATTCCTGCAATTGATGGTGTGATAAAAAGGGAGAAATACATCAGGATTGCGGATATAGAAGCAAAATAAGATTCCTTGCTTCTATATTTGGTACGATTTGATGCTGTATAGAAAAAAATGCTCAGCAAAAAAAGCACTAACGAAAAAATGAGAAACTTAATAACTCCCATAGAAAGTACATTAAACAGAATAAGATAAACGATAAAGTATGATGCAACAATTGTTAAGGGTAATTTAAAAAAATCTTTATCTTTTTCCCGCATTTTTTTTAAGAGATTTTAAAATAGAGGAGTAAGACCTGGGATATTTTTGGGGAGTTTCTTTTACTTTTTCTATACAGATGAGATAACTTTTGTGTGAGGTATGTGGCAGTTGATATTCCTTTATATTTTTGATGTGTCCTCCCAATTTTTCTATAAATGGCACGCACTTCTCTATTTGTTCTATCTCTTTACCTCCTTTCCAGAATATTGCGTTTCCACCAATTTTTAAAAGGGGAAGGGCGATTTCAGAAATTACAGCAATTTTACTTACCTCTCTCATTGTAACAATATCAAATTTTTTTCTAAATTCTTTTTCTTTGCCTAATTTTTCTCCTCTGCTGTTGATGAGTGTTACATCCTCTATTCCCAATCGTCTCAATAACATACCTATAAAGAATACCTTCTTTTTTTGTGAATCCACGAGAGTAAGATTAAGTGATGGGAAAACAATCTTAATGGGAAGGCCAGGAAAACCGGCGCCAGTTCCAACATCGATTAATTTTTCATTGCCCTTAATTGGCATTGCTTGGACAAGATGAAAGGAGTCAATAAAATGCTTTATAGCTATTTCGTCATCATCTAAAATAGAAGTAAGATTGAAACGAGTATTGTTCCATTGCTGGAGCAAGTTTTTATATACTTTAAATACATTTAGCATCTCTGGTGTAATTTTTAACTTTATTTTTTTAGTTTCGCTTGCTATAATTTTTTCAAATTTCATTTTATTAGTTCGAAATTTATCCCTCTTTTTTCTAGACATCCCTTGATCTTTGTTCCTTTTTCTATATCGTGCGAAAGGATAAATGAGGCAAGGGGGTTTTCTATGTATTTTTGGATAGTTCTTTTTAACGGCCTTGCGCCATATACTGGATCAAATCCTTTATTTGCAAGGAATGTTTTTAATTCATCTTCTATGATTAGGTTGATATCTTTTTCTTTAAGTTTAATTAATGTTTCTCCAAGCAGGATATTTACAATTTGTTTAATTTGATTGATGCCTAATGGATTAAATATGATTGTTTCATCAATTCTGTTCAGGAACTCTGGCCTGAATATATGACGCATATCTTCCTGAACTTTTTCTACAATTTTTTCATACTGGTCCATATATTCTTTTGTACTGGGGAGCGCATTAATATCCGAAATATATCTACTTCCAATATTGGAAGTCATTATGATAATTGTGTTACGAAAATCTACGGTCCTCCCCTTTGAGTCTGTAAGTCGTCCATCATCAAGCACCTGTAATAAAATGTTGAAGACATTGTGGTGTGCTTTTTCGATTTCATCAAGTAAAACGACAGAATATGGATGCCTTCTTACTGCTTCTGTAAGTTGTCCCCCTTGTTCATATCCAATATATCCTGGAGGTGCGCCAATAAGGCGAGAAACCGAAAATTTTTCCATGTATTCCGACATATCAATTCTAATCAGAGCCTTTTCTGTGTCAAATAGCTCTTTAGCTAATGCTTTCGCAAGTTCTGTTTTACCAACGCCTGTTGGGCCAATGAAGACGAAAGAGCCGAGTGGTCTATCGGGATCTGATAATCCAGCTCTTGCACGCCTTATGGCATTTGAAATGGCAACAATTGCTTGTTCTTGCCCAACAACTCGTTTTTTTAAATGGTCTTCGAGATGCAGTAATTTTTCTTTTTCAGGAGTAAGCATTTTTGATACAGGTATACCTGTCCATTTTGAAACTATAGTAGCAATCTCTTCTTCGCCTACTTCTTCTTTGAGAACTGCTCCATCTTTTTGTATTTCTTGTAATTTTTTATTTACATCCTCCAGTTGTTTTTGAAGAGAAGGTAATTCTCCATACAGAAGGCGTGCTGCTTCATCTAAATCTCCGTGTTGTTCCGCAAGCTTTGCATCCGTGCGCACTTTGTCTATTTGTTCTTTGATTGTTCTTATTTTATGAATTGCATTTTTTTCCTGAGTCCATTTTGCCGTTAATGTAATATCTTTTTCTTTTAGATTGGCAAGTTCTGCTTCAATTTTTTTAAGTCGTTCTGATGTATCTGGATCATTTTTTTCTTTTTCAAGTGCTTTCTTTTCCATTTCTAACATTCTAATTTTTCGCTTTAATTCATCAAGCTCTACAGGCATACTGTCTATTTGCATTTTGAGAAGAGCTGCTGCTTCATCCATAAGGTCTATTGCTTTATCTGGAAGAAATCTATCAGTGATATAGCGAGCAGAAAGTTTAGCAGCAGTAATAAGTGCAGAATCTTTGATTTTGACTCCGTGATGTACTTCATATTTTTCTTTTAATCCTCTTAGTATGGCAATTGTTTCTTGGACAGAAGGTTCGTTGATTAATACTGGCTGGAATCTTCTTTGAAGTGCAGCATCTTTTTCTATATATTTTCTATATTCATCAAGTGTTGTTGCACCTATAGTACGGAGCTCTCCACGAGAAAGTGCGGGTTTTAACATATTTGATGCATCGAGCGATCCTTCAGCTGCCCCTGCTCCTACTACGGTATGAATCTCATCTATAAATGTAATAATTTTTTCCTGGGATTGCTTAATTTCATCTATTACCGCTTTTAATCTATCTTCGAACTCTCCTCTAAATTTTGCACCGGCAATTAATGACCCCATATCAAGTTGGAATATTTCTTTGTTTTTAAGCGATTCAGGTACATCTCCAGATACAATTCTTTGGGCAAGCCCTTCTGCTATTGCAGTTTTGCCTACACCTGCTTCTCCTATAAGAATAGGGTTATTTTTAGTTCTTCTTGAAAGAATCTGTATTGTATGGCGAATTTCTTCGTCTCTTCCAATAACTGGGTCCATTTTTCCTTTTCTTGCTATTGCGGTCAGGTTTCTTCCGTATTTTTCAAGGATTTTATACTTGATTTCTGGAGTTCTATCTCTCACTTTTTTGTCTCCACGTATTTCTTTGAATGAATTTAATATATTTTTCCTTGTTATTCCATATCTTGCAAGAATTTTGCCTGCTTCCTCCGCATCAGAAATTGCAGCAAGAAAAAGATGTTCCGTACTTATAAATTCGTCACCTATATTTTGGGCTTCTTTTTCTGCTCTTTTAAAGAGTTCTTCTAATCTGGGCGTGATATAAAATTTTTCGTTGCTTATACCCTGAATTTTGGGGAATTTTTCAATAACACTGTATATATTTCGCAGAAGCAAATCTTTATCTATTTTTAGTGTATTTAGAATCATAGGAACTATTCCATCTCGCTGCTGAATAAGAGCAGCAAGTAAATGTTCGACGTCTATTGATTGGTTATTTTGTGATGTAGCAATTCCCCTCGCAACCATTAAAGCTTCCTGCGTTTTTTCTGTTAATTTATTGGGATCCATAGAAAATCACCTCCTAACTTCTTAGTTTAGCACAAAAATATATAAAAATAAATATTTTGTAAAAAATGAACAGAAAACTGTTTGTTTTGATATAATATAAAAAGTATGGTAGCTGATTTTTCCCATTTATTT
>Ga0164313_10001849_pt1 | contig 18968 bp, 14 predicted proteins | sample GuaBasSedimGuay4_FD_113735 | JGI IMG/M metagenome (GOLD analysis project Ga0164313, IMG submission 113735) | Subseafloor sediment microbial communities from Guaymas Basin, Gulf of California, Mexico - Guay4, Core 4569-4, 0-3 cm | ecosystem: Environmental > Aquatic > Marine > Hydrothermal vents... | reverse complement strand
GTGTTATCCACTTTAAATCAAAGGGAAAGCCGCAAGGTTATCTGAGCCACCAGGTTCCCTGAGACAAAAAGTTCCCTGAAACAAAATGTTACCTGAAACAAAATGTCACCAAAGACAAAAGACCACCTGAGACAATCAGCAAGCTCGTTGCTAACGCAATGGATATTAAACTGCTAGATTTGAGGTTCGGATATACTACTTACGAAGCGCTGTATTATGAGCAGCTAAGGTGTTGTAGAGAAATATACCGGTTGTGTGAATATGCGCATGGTAGTGGCGCGAATATGGCCAGATAATGAGAAACACAGGTTAAATCGATCCATCGACCAATCCTGAATTGCGCATAATGTATATTATGTTAAATTGAGGTAATAGTAGTAGTTATTAAAATATAGGTTATGATCCCAGCTACCATACTTCCTTCGTTTAATTTATTTAGCCATTGCACAAATGGTTCGTGGCATTTGGTTTCGTAGTACCTGGTTTTGTAGCACCTGGTTTTGTAATTCGTGGTTTATAGCATTTAGTTTGTGCCATTACCCCATTCATTAATGAATTGAGAAAATTTTACATATGAAAAAAGCTTCCTGCCTGCTCTTTTCACTTTGCATTGCCTGCCTGGCGAATGCGTCGTTAGAACCCCTTGAGTACACGAATATTCAAGCTCAGACCAGCAAAGAGATCATTGCCAAGTTATCGAAGAATCACTATCGGAAACTGAAGGTTGACGATGAGCTGTCTGCTCTTTTATTTGATAATTATCTCGATAATCTAGATCCCTTGAAAAGCTATCTAATGCAAGCAGATATTGATGAGCTTTCGCCCGCACGGGCGACCCTGGATGATGCTTTATTAAAAGCTGATCTGAGCCTGGGTTTTGAGATATTTAATCGCTTTCGTTTGCGTATGGACCAGCGCCTGACTGCAAATATCACTCTATTAGAAAGCGATTATAAATTTGATTTCAGTAAGGATGAAACGCTGTTGCTCGATAGAAAACAACGTCAGTGGGCAGTATCGAAAAAAGCCGCAGATGACTACTGGCGCAAACGTATGAAGGATGGATTGCTAAGGCTGACGTTATCGGGCAAAGACTTACCGGCGGCCCGAGAATTGCTTATAAAGAGATATCAAAGCCAAATTAATCAGCTAAACCAACAGGATTCTGAAGACGCCTTCCAGTTCTTTACAAATGCATTGACGGAAATTTATGATCCGCATACCAGCTATTTGTCACCTCGAACATTGGAAAATTTCAACATTACTATGTCGCTGTCGCTCGAGGGAATTGGTGCAGTTTTACAACGAGAGGACGAGCTCACCAAGATAGTGCGCATTGTCCCTGGAGGACCTGCTGACAAGGAGGCTACTTTACGTGCCGGGGATAAGATCATTGGTGTTGCCCAGGGGAAAAAGGGTGAAATGTCCGACATTATTGGCTGGCGACTGGATAAGGTTGTTGAGCAGATACGCGGGAAAAAAGACACAGTGGTGCGTCTTGAAATACTTACCGGTGCAGTCGATTCGGCAGACAAAAGCCAGATTGTAACGATCATAAGAGACAAAGTACGGCTTGAGGAGCAGGCTGCGCAAAGTGAGGTCATTGAATTATCGGCTGACCAAAACGAGTTTCGCGTAGGTGTTATTAAGGTGCCGGCCTTTTACATGGATTTTGAAACTTATCGTAAGCGTGACCCCAACTTCAAAAGCACCACGAGAGATGTACGCCAGCTACTTCTGGAACTTGAAGACGATAACGTACAGGGGATTATTCTGGATTTGCGTAATAATGGCGGCGGCTCGTTATTAGAGGCAACGGCCCTTACCGATCTGTTTATAGCCCCCGGCCCTGTGGTGCAGATCAGGCATGCAAATCAACATATAACGCGTAATCAACGCTCACACCGACGACCTTTTTACGATGGGCCACTGGTTGTTCTGGTTAACTGCCTGAGCGCATCGGCGTCAGAGATCTTTGCCGGAGCGATTCAGGATTACGGACGAGGGCTGATATTGGGTGGGACCAGCTTTGGCAAAGGAACAGTTCAGGTCATGGCGCCCCTGAAACACGGGCAGTTAAAGTTTACCGAATCAAAATTTTATCGTGTCTCCGGAAACAGCACGCAGCACCGTGGTGTCATTCCGGATATAAAGTTTCCCTCATACTGCAATCGCGATGATATCAGCGAAAGCAGCCAGGAGTACGCCCTCCCCTGGGATAGTATTCATGCAGTCCCACATGCTAAACATCATAATATTAAGCCGCAACTGGCTGAACTCAAAGTACTGCACGATAAGCGCATTTCCGGGGAACCCGACTGGCAATTTATGTTGGCTGAAATAGATCTTCTCCATCAACAACAAAATATCGAGCAACTGACACTTAATCAGGAAAAGCGGAAAGGTTTGCAAGATGAGCGAGAGCGTAAAATGTTGTTGATCGAAAACAAACGCCGTAAGGAGCTTTCACAGGAGCCCTTCTCTACTTTTGTGGAGTTGCGAGAATTCCGTAAGGAATCGAAGGACGACGATGACAAGGCCGACCCGATGTTAAAGGAGGCTGGTATGCTGTTGCTGGATTTCGTCAGCACCAATTCTCAATCCTCCTCTAGAGTCGTGAGTAGCGATGCAGACGGTCAGGCAGTGGTTTATTAGGAATTTATTAGTGCTTTATTAAGGCAATCCTGATCCATTTGCTTACCCTTCCCGCCTTCAGGAAATATCCGATCTGCCCGCCTGTTCCACAAATAGAATCGGCACCCCTGCTTGCGTTACAGTTTTCGTGATTGTCGACACCGTCGGCATATACCAACGGGTCGAGTTACTTAAATCGCCTCGAATGTAGACTTATTGCGTAAAAAATACATAAAAAAGCCGGTCGTTTTGACCGGCTTTTTTAGCTGGAACGCTTTGTGAATCAGGTGCGCCTACAACCCACTATCAAGCTCAGGTAAAGCCTTGAACAGATCCGCAACCAGTCCATAATCGGCCACCTGGAAAATAGGTGCTTCTTCGTCTTTGTTAATGGCTACAATTACTTTCGAGTCCTTCATGCCAGCGAGGTGCTGGATCGCGCCGGATATACCGACAGCAATATACAGATCTGGAGCAACAATTTTTCCAGTTTGCCCTACCTGCATCTCGTTGGGTACGAAGCCGGCATCAACGGCGGCTCGTGAGGCACCCACCGCTGCGCCCAGTTTGTCCGCCACTTTGTATAATAACTCAAAGTTTTCGCCGTTTTGCATACCGCGGCCACCGGAAATAACAATGGATGCCGCAGTTAGCTCAGGACGGTCTGATTTAGCAACTTCTTCGCCGAGATATTCTGAAATTTCAGCATTGTGTACGCTATCAACGCCCTCTATGCTGGCACTACCGCCTTCTTCGGCGACCGGGTCGAAAGCCGTGGTGCGTACGGTCATGACTTTGATCGGATCACTGCTCTGTACTGTCGCAATAATATTGCCAGCGTAGATAGGGCGCTGGAACGTATCAGCGCTCACAACTGCAGAAATTTCGGAGATTGACTGGGCATCCAGCAAGGCACTAACCCGAGGTATAATGTTTTTACCATTGGTGCTAGCCGGAGCAAGAATATGGCTATAGTTTGTCGCTAATTCAACTATCAACGGCGATACATTTTCCGTGAGCATAAACTCATAGGCTGGGTTGTCAGCGACCAGTACTTTATTGATGCCAGCAATTTTTGCGGCAGCTTCTCCCGCTGCTGAACAGTTTGCGCCAGCGATCAAAATATCTACATCACCACCAATCTCTGCAGCTGCGGCGATAGTATTGAGGGTCGCGCCCTTAATGCTTGTGTTGTCGTGTTCTGCAATAACCAGAATGCTCATGAAATCACCTTGGCTTCGTTTTTCAGTTTTTCGATTAGTTCAGCAACGTCTTCGACTTTAACTCCGGCCTGACGCTCGGCTGGTGGCTCCGCTTTTAGCAGGATCACACGAGGCGCAGTATCAACTCCAAGTTCTTCCGGTGTTGTCTTATCAATAGTTTTCTTCTTCGCTTTCATTATATTTGGTAGCGATGCATAACGGGGTTCGTTAAGGCGTAAATCTACCGTGACAATAGCGGGTAATTTTAACTTCACGGTCTGAAGTCCAGCATCAACTTCTCTGATTACCGTAATATTGCTATCGTCTACGGTGATCTCGGAAGCGAAGGTGGCCTGTGCCCAACCGGTTAATGCGCCAATCATCTGACCGGTTTGGTTATTATCACCATCAATAGCCTGCTTGCCCAACAAGACCATGTCCGGGTTTTCTTTGTCACAAATGGCTTTGAAGCACTTGGCTATAGCCAGTGGTTCAAGGTCGACGTCAGTTTCTACCAGAATACCTCGGTCAGCACCCAGCGCAAGAGCTGTGCGTACCTGCTCCTGGGCAGCCTGGGGGCCGATAGACACTGCGATGATTTCTGTGGCGATGCCATTTTCTTTCATCCGCACCGCCTCTTCTACAGCAATTTCGCAGAAAGGATTGATGGCCATTTTGACATTGGCTAAATCGGGACCGGTATTGTCGGATTTTGCCCGTACTTTCACGTTGTAATCTGCAACGCGTTTTACGGCAATAAGTATTTTCATGAATTACCTATGCTAACTTGTTGAAAAATATTGGTATTTTATGGGTCGCAAAGAGCTAGCTCAGGAGTACCCTGTTTTTCGCGACGCGCCATAATGCCGTGCTGATGGTAAGAAATCAACTCTTGCTGGTGGATGCATAGTCGAAGGTGCCAGGGGAACCCCTAATCCGTAATTAGCGTAGCGGAGAAGCGCGGAAAAAGCTAAAATTCGCGCCGTAAATTTGATACCTATTACGTAGTTCTGTGGAGGGCATATATAGTGACAAGAGAATATATGGAATACGACGTTGTTATTGTCGGTGCAGGTCCTGCCGGACTGTCTGCGGCATGCCGCCTGCGACAATTAAATGCCGAACTAACAGTATGTGTTGTCGAAAAAGGTTCTGAAGTGGGCGCCCATATCCTTTCCGGCGCAGTATTCGAGCCGAGCGCCCTCAATGAGCTATTCCCTGACTGGGAAAAGGATAATGCACCTGTAAAAACACGAGTAAACAGGGACGATATCTATGTGATGATCAGTGCCAACAAAGCCATTAAGGTTCCCTCCTTGTTTGTGCCCAGCACAATGCACAATGAGGGCAATTACATTATCAGCCTTGGCAATCTGTGTCGTTGGTTAGGAGAACAGGCTGAGGCTCTGGGCGTGGAAATTTTTCCAGGTTTTGCAGCCTCAGAGGTCATTTATAACGACGACGATTCCGTAAAAGGTATTGCCACCGGTGATATGGGTATTGGCGCCGACGGTGAGAAAAAAGATTCTTACATGGAGGGCATGGAGTTACACGGTAAATATACACTTTTTGCGGAGGGCTGCCGGGGTAGCCTGGGCAAGCAACTGATTGCTAAATACCGTTGTGACGAAGGCAAAGATCCGCAACACTATGGTTTAGGAATCAAGGAGATATGGAAGATAAGTGATGAAAAACATCATGAAGGATTGGTGGTTCACAGTGCTGGTTGGCCGCTTGATGAAAGCAAATCAGCCGGTGGTGGTTTTCTTTACCATATTGAAGATAATCAAATAGCTTTGGGACTTATTGTCGATCTGTCCTACAGCAACCCTCACGTTAGTCCATTTGACGAATTCCAGCGTTACAAACACCATCCCGTTATCAAGCAATACATAGAGGGCGGTGAACGTGTAGCTTATGGTGCCAGAGCACTCGTTAAAGGGGGGCTGCAATCACAGCCGCGCATGACTTTCCCTGGCGGCATGCTGATTGGCGATGATGCCGGCACCTTGAATTTCGCCAAAATCAAGGGCTCTCATACTGCGATGAAATCGGCAATGATTGCCGCTGAGGTGGTAGTAGATGCCCTGGCCAAAGAACGTAGCAGCGATGAACTGGTCGAGTACAGCAAAGCCTATGAAGCTTCATGGGCCTGGCAAGAGTTGCACATGCAACGCAATTTCGGACCAGCCCAGCACAAGTGGGGCAATATCCTTGGTTCAGCTTTCGCGTTTATAGATATAAACATATTCAAAGGTAAACTCCCCTTTACCCTGCGGGATCCAAAACCTGATTATGCGACCCTGAAACCCGCCAGAGATTGCAAGGAGATCGATTACCCCAAACCGGATAATCAGTTAAGTTTTGATAAACCTTCCTCAGTATTTCTTTCCAATACCAATCATGAAGAAGACCAGTTATGCCATTTGACGCTAAAAGATGACAGCATTCCTTTGGCTCACAATTTGCCTTTGTACGATGAACCGGCGCAGCGCTACTGCCCTGCCGGAGTTTACGAAATAATTGCAAATGAAGCAGGTGAAAATATTTTTCAAATTAACGGGCAGAACTGCGTGCACTGTAAAACTTGCGATATTAAGGATCCCACCCAAAATATTGTCTGGGTTTGTCCTGAAGGAAGTGGCGGTCCGAATTATCCGAATATGTAGGCATGGGCGGTATCAGCCGCCAATACCTGCTGCCCCAGACTAATTATTTGTACGCGAGATAAGCACACCCTGTTCTGCCAAACCAGCGATAGCTTCTTCACTATAACCCAGCGTGTCGCGGAGAACCTGCTCATTATGCTCACCCAGAAAAGGTGCTTCGAGGGGTAGCAGTTCAGGGAACTGAGAAAACCGCAGGGGGACTCCGGGTATTTCAACCTCACCGAATGCGCGATCAGATACAGTTCTAACTGTTTTCCGCTCCTTCAGATGAGGATGGGCCATCGCTTCGGCAACCGACAGCATCGGTGCAACAGGAACTCGGTGTTCCTCGAGAACCCGGATGGATTCCTCATCACTGGGCATTGACGCCAGCCAGGCTTCAATAATATCGACCAGCTCAAAGCGATGCTTTACCCGCTCCCTGATATCCTTGAAGCGTGGGTCAGTAGCCAGCTCTGGCTGCCCCATAGCTTCACATAAATTTTTCCACTGGGTGATCATAGCGATAATGACTATTTGTGTGGTCTTGCCGTTAAACAGGCCCAGCGGCGACACAGCAAAATGATGTTGGCCAGACCGACTCGGCTCAACGTGACCTTCGCTAGCGCTATACATCTGTACGTTTATTTCGTGACAGTGAAAATAGGAATCCAGCAATGATATATCCAGAAATTGACCGCCGTGCCCACGTTCTCGATGAAACAGGGCTGCGTTAATTGCTGCCAGGGCGTGAACCCCGGTATTGACGTCACCAAGTCCCAGCATGGGCAGGTAGGCCGGCCCATCTGCCTCGCCTATCATGCTCGTAACACCTGAATATGCCTGGGCGATGTAGTCAAACCCAGAAAGCCGGGCGAGCGGACCCGTCTGACCAAAAGCCGACAGGGAGCACATAATGGCCTCCGGGTTTATTTCATGAACAGTGTCCCAGTCAAGTCCAAGCCGGGCGATGACGCCAGGCGAAAAATTCTCCATAACAATGTCCACATGAGGAACAATCCCTTTAATAATTTCACGCGACTCTGGTTTGTTAAAGTCCAGGCATAGACTTTGTTTGCCTCTGTTTTGCTGAATATAGTAGGCGCTGCGTTTGTCTTTAATGTAGCCAACTCCGCGCACCGGATCTCCATAGGGAGCCCACTCTACTTTAATAATTTCAGCACCCATTTCTGCCATCAGCCTGGTCGTTGTTGGTCCAGCCAGGTATTGGGTGAAATCGAGAACCTTTATGCCGTCGAGCACATGTTTTACAGTCATGGTATCTATCTCCTGATTATTAATATGTTGCGAAGTGTAAACGGATAATTCGAAAGCCTTTTGGTGACCATAATTTCGAATAATTAGTGCGTTTTCTCAGTAAGCGCGTCACTGGTAGTCAGTTCTTTTGCCCGGCCGCTTCTTATGCCGGGCGCCATTCACGCCAGCAGAAAATACAGCACAAATAATAAATAGCTAATCGAGAGCAAACGATAGCAGATTTAGATACTGGAAAAAGCAGGATATAGTCAAAAAAATAGCAGTGAGATTACCAGGAAAATATTTGTTGTCTGGTAATTGTTGCGCACAAAAGGCTGTCGTGCTGAAAGGCATTAACCGATTTGCTGATTGAATTCCCTGCTTTGCTGGTCTAGCTCTTCACTGAGTTCTAGCCAGCTTGATTCCAGGGCATCAAGCTTAGCTTTGCCCTCACCGTGGTTTTTCGTCAACACGCTGACCTGGCCTGGCTGTGCGTTCTTGTAGAGTGCACTATCGGTTAATTGAGTAGCCAGGTTGTCCAGTTCTTTTTGCTGAATGCCGATCTGTTGCTCCAGCTTTTGCAGCTGTTTGCGGTGAGCGGCAGTGTATTGTCGAAACTCGGCTTCAAGTCGCTTACGCTGCTGGCGGTCTATTCGCTTACCGTCGTTAGTATCGACCTGTGTCTTTGCATCTAATGCTGATAGTGGCGGACCATTGTCGAAACCCCGTAGCTGCAGGCGCTGATAATCGTCGAGATCTCCGTCAAAAGGAGAGACTTTGCCATTGTGAACCAGATAAAGTTCATCGGCGACAGTCCTCAGCAAATGACGGTCATGGGATACCACTACCACAGCACCAGTAAATGACTGTAGTGCAATTATCAGCGCTTCACGCATGTCAGTATCAAGGTGATTAGTGGGTTCATCCAGCAATAGCAGGTTGGGCTTTTGCCAAACTAACAGAGCTAATGCCAACCTTGTTTTTTCTCCACCGGAAAAAGGCCCTACCGGCTCTTTAGCTCGCTCGCCAGCAAACCCAAACTGACCGAGAAAATCTCGTAGTTGCTGTTCCGTCGATGCCGGTGCCAGGCGTTGTAAGTGCAGTAATGGGCTCGCCTGCAGGTCAAGTGCATCCAGTTGTTGCTGATCAAAATAGCCAATGCGGAGATGATGACCTCGTTCCACTGTGCCAGCCAGAGGTGGCAACTCGCCTGCGAGTAATTTTATTAAGGTAGATTTCCCTGCCCCGTTGCGACCCAGTAAGCCAATCCGTGACCCTGGCAATAGATTAAGATGAATTTGATCAAGAATAACGTTATCACCATAACCTGCCTGAATGCCGTCAAAAGCGATCAGGGGTGAACTCAACATATCAGGTTCAGCAAATTCAAAGTGATAACTACCACAGGCATAAATTGGAGCGACCGCCTGAAGCTTCTCCAGCGCCTTGATTCGACTCTGTGCCTGGCGGGCTTTACTGGCTTTATATTTGAAACGATCGACAAACTGTTGAAGGTGGGCGCGTTCGCGCTGTTGTTTATTGTAGGTGCTCTGTTGCTGCATCAGGCGCTCGCCACGCTGGCGCTCAAAACTGGTGTAGTCCCCCTGGTAGGTATTAATCTTGCCATGCTCGATATGGGCGATACTATCGACTACGCGATCCAGATATTCCCGGTCATGGGAAATAACCAGCAGCGTACCGGCGTAACGTAGCAGCCATCGCTCAAGCCAGATGATTGCGTCGAGGTCGAGGTGATTGGTCGGCTCATCCAGCAAAAGTAGTTCTGATGGCCGCAACAGGGCTCTGGCAAGATTAACGCGCATCCGCCAACCTCCGGAAAAGCTGGCTACCGGACGCCCCTGAGCGGCTTCATCAAAGCCCAGGCCAGCCAGTAAACTAGCAGCCTGAGCTGGTATTGAATAGCCATCAATCACTTCAAAATCGTGATGCCAGTGCGCGAGACAATCGCCGCCCTCCCGCTCAGCGTCGGCTCGTTGCTGTTCAAGCCGGCGGTATTCTGTGTGGCCGTCAATTGCATGGTCGAGTACTGAACACTCTATACTCGGTGTCTCCTGAGCGACACTGGCAATACGCCAATCCTGGGGTAATGTCACTTGTCCGCGATCAGCGTGTAATTGCCCCTGCAATAACTCGAATAGCGAAGACTTACCGGATCCGTTAGCGCCGACCAGGCCCATTTTCTGGCCACTGTGAACCCGCAGGCAAGCGCCATCAAGCAAGCGCCGTCCACCCCGAAGCAGCTCAACATCACTAAGCAAAATCATTGATGGTCCCAGTCAGCAAGTGCTCGCCCGGCGAGAAATGAATGTATAAAAATGAAAAGTTAGAACCGCCAAATATATATTAGACCATCATTGTTTGACAGCTAGCCGACTATCCGGCTATAACTGCGGGGCACACTATACGCCAGTTTGTTATCACCTGAAAATTACCTGGCCATTACCTGCGGGCAATAAACACCCGACAACATAAAAATCATCACCGAGCGCTAACAATCAACAATCGAACACTCAGGGGAAAAGTCGCCGTCGCCGGTGTTGGCGAAACAACTTATTATAAAAGAGGCGGTTCGCAAGATCCGGAATTCGTCCTCGCTCTAAAAGCTATTTTAGCCGCCTGTGAAGACGCAGGTATCGATCCCCGCAGCATCGATGGTTTTTCCTCTTTCAGCAATGATCGTAGTGACCCTTCGCGGCTTTCTGCCGCACTCGGAACGCACGAATTAAAGTTTGCCAATATGCAATGGGGTGGCGGCGGCGGCGGCGGCAGCGCGGCAGTTGCCAATGCTGCTGCAGCTATCGCGGGCGGATTAGCTGATTGTGTAGTGGTATTTCGAGCTCTTGCGCAAGGCCAGTTTGCCCGTTTTGGGCAGGGGCCTAAATCCTCTGGGGTATCCGGCGACCCGGCCTATACCATTCCTTACGGTGTTATGTCGCCAGCACAGATGTTTGCCATGCGTTGTACACGGCATATGCATGAAACCGGGGTTACCCGCGATACCTATAAGGCGATATCGTTGGCCACCTATTATCATGCACAGAACAATCCACGAGCAGTTATGCACGGTCGTCCCCTAAGCCCTGAAAAATACGATCAGGCCCGTTGGATCGTCGAACCGTATCAGCTTTACGACTGTTGCATGGAAAACGATGGCGCTGCAGCGATGGTACTTGTGTCCGCCGAACGAGCCAGAGATATGCAACAAACTCCGGCCTACCTGCTAGGCGCCGCAGCCGGCTCTGAGCATCGCAATGCGGCGCCCTGCCACAACGCTCCCCTCTATGCTACATCGAGCTTCACTTCGCTGGCACCTCGCCTGTACGAGATGGCTGGCGTCAGCGCCGAGGACGTAGATGTATTGCAAAGTTATGAAAATTTTACCGGCGGCGTCGTTATGTCGATTATTGAACATGGCTTTTGCAGTCATGAAGAAGCCAATCAATTTATCAGTTACGACAACCTGGTGGCGCCATCTGGCAAACTGCCACTCAACACCAGTGGCGGTAACCTTGCCGAATGCTATATGCATGGACTGGAGTTAATCGTCGAGGCGGTGCGGCAAATCCGTGGCGAATCGACTAATCAGGTACCTGGAGCCAGGGTATCCATGGTCACCTCGGGACCCATGGTGACACCGGTAAGTAATTGCATCTTCGGTAGCGAGGAGACACTGTGAGGAGGTACTGTAATGAGCAATAACACTTTCTATTTACCCGAGGGCCTGCCCTCCCCCATGGCCACTCGTGATGGCATCGATGAGCCCTATTGGCAAGGCCTCAGAGACAATCAACTAATGGTGCAACGATGTAATGATTGCCAGCAGTGGCAGTGGGGTCCGGAATGGATCTGTCATGCCTGCCGTTCTTTCGACATTGCCTGGAGCGAAATCGAAAGCAAAGGGGTCATTTACAGTTGGGAAAGGGTGTGGCACCCGGTGCACCCGGCTTTGCAGGAGCACTGCCCATATATAGTTGTACTGGTTGAATTACCTCACGCAAACAATATTCGCATGGTTGGTAATTTGCTGGGCGATGCGCAACAGGATATAAATATAGGCTCACCGGTAATAGGTGTATTCGAGCATCACCCGAATGCCAAAAACCCTTTTACCCTTTTACAGTGGCAGACAGTGTAGCCACTTACACCGCGATGGATAAAAATTGCGAGCTGGTGGGCTATTTACTATTCCTAAAAAAGCCTGTCTCTAAAAACCGCCCACCTTTAAAAATGCTGTTTGTCGAAATTACGGCTCTGGCTCCGCGCTTGAGTCTGCCCTGTGCGTGCCCTACATATCGTTTAAACGAAAAGCGCTACGCGCAACGGTGTGACGTTCATTATCTTCAAGCTTTATAAGGCTTTTGAAAACTTCTTTCACCTCTTCAGTATCAGTATGATCGACGATCTCACCGTACAGACTGATCAGATAGTCATCTACCTTCAAGGCTACGGCGACAATACTATTTACATCGTTGAGATCTACATTACGCACTTTTTCAAGCATTCCTTCGGGATGAAATTCCGGCACATACTGGAGCCATGTACGCAGGAGCCCCGGGTCAGCATCATTCAAAAACTGATCGGTAGCCCGAGCCAGATTCTGTTCGTGTCTGTTGAGGTAATCGAGCATCAACTGCGCGCGCTCGGACGTAGTAATCTGCTCTAACTCGCCGAACTGTCGAGCCAGAGAAGCATGGAACTCTTTAACTACATCGAGAACATCGGCAACGGTTTTAAATCGCATGGGGACTCCTTTAGACCTTCTTTAGGCAGGTATTTTCAATCATTATAGAAAGATTACTATTGAGCGAGATCAAGGGGACATAGTCTTGTCAGCTAGCAAATAAAAGAGCAACGGTTGGCACCGCAACGGCAACCTATTCGCTCACAATATTAGTCAAACCAGGCTTTTATTTACAATTTCGTACACATCTTTTGAAAGCGACGGCTCCCCCAGGAGCTTTTCAAGCTGAGCCCTCATCATATCAGCCCTTCCCGCTGGATATTTACGCCACTTTGTTAAGGGTGTAACTAACCTCGATGCTATTTGCGGATTTAGCTCATTAAGCACAATTATCTGCTCAGTTAGAAACTCATATCCAGCGCCATCACCACTGTGAAAGTTAATACTGTTACCCATAGCAAATGCACCGATTACTGCCCTCACTTTGTTCGGGTTTTGAATATCAAAGGCATCATGGCCAAGTAGGCCGCGAACACGTTTGAGACCGCCAGGCAGCGAGCACCATGCCTGTAACTGAAACCATAAATTGACCACCAGGGGTTCGTTCTGCCAACGCTGATAAAATGTTTGCAAAGCAGCATCAGTATCGCCTTGTTCAGAGGCTAACGGACTGTTTACCAGCATGCTTAATGCGGCACTGGCATCGGTCATATTATGGGCGGACTGAAATTGTTTGTTGGCTAATTCCAGGGCGACGCTACTATTCGCGGACATCAGATAGCCCAGGGCAATGTTCTTCAGGCTGCGTTGCGCTATCTGTTCACCGCTCGCCCGGTATTCGCCGCAATAGCTATTGGCGTGGTAGGCGGCAGTAAACTCTTCATTTAACATTGCCCCAAGGGTGTGACGAGCAAATTGTCGAGCTTTATGTATCGCCTCAACCTCAATCACTTCTGTGACTTCGCTGAGATAAGCTTCAGTGGGTAAATTGAGCATTAATGCCACCATCGCTTTATCTAATGCCTTGTCGACCAACAAGCTTCTGTAGGCCTCCACTAAACGTTGGTCCAGGTATAACTCCGTACCTGCCAGGCATTTGCCCACCAGCTCCTGTAAGACACTGAGCGCCAGTCGATTGCAGGCTTCCCAGCGATTGAAACCGTCGCTATCATGAGTCATCAGGTGCACCTGATCATCACGAGAGTAGGGGAAATCAAGTTTTACTGGTGCAGAAAAACCCCTCAAAAATGATGGCACAGGCTGCTCGTTGACCCGCTCAAATGTAAAACTTTGTTCACTATCACTTATCTCAAGAACGGTCTCGTTTTCTCCTTCGACAATGGCGTCAATATACAGGGGCAGATCTCCCTGACTACCCACCAGACCCATACGCAAAGGAATTAGAAAAGGTTCCCTGGTTTTACTTTCAGGTATCGCTCGACAACTTTGTTTTATATCGATGCGATAAGTCTTCTGTTGCGGATCGTATTCACCTTTAATCCAGATTCGTGGCGTTCCTGCCTGACGATACCAGTTAAGAAATTGTGTGAAGTCTCTACTGCTAACCTCCCCCATGGTGGCCACGAAATTTTCAATGGTGACTGCCTGCCCATCGTGTCGTTTAAAGTAAAGATCGCTGCCTTCACGAAACTTATCTTTACCCAGCAGGGTATGGATCATACGCACGATTTCGGCACCTTTTTCATAAATGGTCACGGTATAAAAATTTGAAATCTCCATAAATGATGCCGGCTGCACGGGATGGGCCGTCGGTCCACCATCTTCGGCAAATTGCATAGTGCGCAGCAAGTTAACATCTTCGACTCGTTTAACCGTTGCAGAGCCCATGTCGGCAGAAAATTGCGCATCGCGAAATACGGTGAAGCCTTCTTTCAGGCTTAACTGAAACCAGTCACGGCAGGTAACCCTGTTGCCGCTCCAGTTGTGGAAGTATTCGTGGGCGACTACCGCTTCAACCCGTTGAAAGCCCGCATCTGTTGTAGTTTCCGCCTTGGCGAGCACACAGGACGTATTAAATATATTAAGGCCCTTGTTCTCCATTGCACCCATATTAAAATCATCTACGGCGACGATCATAAATATGTCCAGATCATATTCGCGACCGTACACTTGCTCATCCCACGCCATAGCTTTTTTAAGCGAGACCATAGCGTGTTCGCATTTATCGAGGTCTTTTTCCTCAACATATATTTGCAGAACAATTTCCCGGTCGCTGATGGTAGTAAAGCTATCCTTGATACAGTGCAAATCACCGGCTACCATCGCGAAAAGGTAAGCAGGTTTTTTAAAAGGGTCATGCCACGTGACCCAGTGTCGATTGTCGCCAGAATCACCCTGATCAACCGGATTACCATTGGAGAGTAATACTGGATAACTGGTTTTGTCCGCTTCTATGGTCGTGGTGAACTCGGCCATCACATCTGGGCGATCCAGGTAATAGGTGATCTTGCGAAAACCCTCGGCCTCACATTGAGTGCAATACATTTTGCTCGATTGATACAGGCCCTCCAGAGAGGTATTGCTTTGCGGTTTTATGGCCACTACCGTTTCGAGCTGGAAGGTGTCTGGCACCGAAAAAATAGTCAGCTGATCCGCCGAGACACGGTAGTCCTGGGAACCGAGTTTAACGCCATCGATAGCAATTTTGCGCAACTCCAGCTGCTGGCCATCGAGTATTAGCTGAGAGGCTTTACCTTTGCTCGCCGGCTCCGCACGACGCATAGATAATTCCGCTGTTACCAGCGTTTCTTCATCGTTGAGCTCGAATCGCAATATGGTCCGGTCGATAAAATAATCCGGCGCACGGTAGTCTTTGAGGTGGATTATTTTGGGCTGTGCGTCGCGAAAGACCATGGTAATGTTCTCGAGATTATTTATGCGAAAAGAGCTGTTATGAAAAGAACTATTGTGAAAAGAGCCGTTGCGCAAAGAACCGCCATCATCACTGCAAATTATGCTGCGATATCAGTGCCTGACATTTACCTGATAAGCGGTATATTTACGAATATTGACAACACCGGTGTCAAATATCAGATACTGGCCCTTGATACCCATTAGTATGCCTTCTACCATTGGGTTTTTATCAAAATTAAAGCTGCTTACCTTGATGGGAAATTCGATAACCGGGTAACAAATATCAATGCTATCGGCCTCGTCAATAGGACGAATAGCCTGTAGACCAAAGCGTGTTACTAACTCCTCTAATTCTACAGAACATTGCTCGAAAAGTTGATCCCTGACCGCAGAGAGGTCAATGGCAGCTGCGTTACCTTTTAACATGGCACGCCAATTGGTTCTGTCGGCTACGTGTTGGCGAAAAACATCTTCTACCAGTCCTGACTGATAGCGCGTTGCTACACGCATTATAGGCAGGGCCTGAGTGGCCCCCTGATCGATCCAGCGAGTCGGGATCTGATTGCCACGAGTGATACCCACCTTGACGCCTGAAGAATTAGCCAGATAAACAATGTGGTCAGTCATACAATACTGTTGGGCCCACTCGGGTTCGCGGCAGGTGCCCTGCTCAAAATGGCATTTTTCTGGGCTTACCATGCACCTGTCGCAACGCGCCAGTTTTTTAAAACACGGATAACAATAACCCTGATTAAAGCTCTTTTTGCTGGCGCGCCCACAGTGGGTGCAACGAATAGCGCCCGCGAATTCTATCTGCAGCGACTGGCCCAGCAGTGGATTTAAAGGCAGGAGGTGTTCATCAAGAGGCAGCGAATATTGGACAGGATCGGATTGAGTCCCGATAGCGGCCACCATTTTCGACAGGTGGCCTTTGGTTAATTGCTGCATGTTTTCCTGTTTCCCTGCTCGTTACTGTGTCCGCTAATGATCTGGAAGCTTTACCGGCCTGGTTTCCGTCTCGCCTGCATTTTTTGAGTTGCCACAGGCATCACCGATGTTAGCCACATACCCTACCCGCTCTGCTTCAGGCTTATGCTTGACGTCGTAGGCAATAATAGCCTGCATGCAAAGCTCTCTTTGCGGCTGGCTTAAGGCAACACCATTTGGCCACTTACCCAACTCGATGGCGCTGGTCAGGTTTTTGTATATCTCCGGATCGATCATTTCGATAATCTGTGCGATATTCATGCTTTAATTTTTGCCCTGGTTCAAACTGACGTCGTCACATTGGCTACGTCTCAATGTTGCGCTTTCTTCCTCCAAATGCCCCGAAGATCATCCCGATCACCAGACCGCTAACATGAGCGCCATTAGCGACGCCTCCCCGAATCACCATATCGACTATGCCCAAAAGACAAACCAGCAGCCAGACCAGCATAAGTGGCAGAATTGCTTTAGGTAACAATAACAAAGGATCAGGTATCCGCCTGCCGCGAATCCAGATATAGCCAAGTAATCCGTACACTACACCGGAGAGTCCGCCAAACAACCCCGGGCCACTCCAAAGGTACTGGCCAACATTTGCCCCTATTGTCAGCGCCGAAACAAGAACCAGATAAGCTCCACTACCCACCAGTAACTCTATCCTGCGTCCGAACTCCCACAACCATAAACTATTAAATACAATATGGAACACCCCAAAATGCAGAAATGCTGGGGTGACAAGGCGCCACCACTCACCACGAGCAAAAGCTTTCCGCAAGGGTTCAAAGGTAATATCCTGGCCGTTAGCGATGGTGAAATTTTGAAAAGTAACCGCCGGTATCAAATCCGGCATTACACTAACAAGAGCAGTACCCAGAACACCTAGAACCAGGGTAATAATAGTCACCGGCAGGCGCATCAAGTAAGTGCGTACAATAATACCCGTTGGTGGTTTGGCGGCTAATTCTCTACTGTTGGCTTTCGACATGCCGCGCACCCGGCCGAGAATATCTATGACTGTGTCAGGATTGGCTGTATCAGTGACCCATAAACGCGTACCGCCATCCTCCCGGGCAATTTTATGATCAATACCCAGTCGGTTTAGCGCAAGAACCAGCATATCCAGATCCATATCCGGCGACAGATGTTCCATTTCTCGCCACTTTACCGTCATAAAGCTTGTCACCTTTCCGTATGAATATAGCCGGAGTCCAGTCTGGTGCCCCAACCCAGCTTATTACGACATGTTTCATAGAAATTGTGGCCCATTGGATGGATCAAACGTACTGGCTGTTGTTTGCGATTAATTTTAATGACATCTCCCGGTTCAGTATTAATGTCAGTCTGGCCGTCGCAGGTAACCAGTGGGTGCAGTTCATTGCGCTTGCCGACTAATATTTCAAGGCTACTCTGACCATCGACGACAATGGGTCTATTGGACAGCGTATGCGCATTCATGGGCACCAGTACCATGGCATTGAGTTCAGGGGTCATGATGGGCCCTCCTGCGGACAGAGCATAGGCGGTAGAACCGGTCGGCGTGGATACAATCAGTCCATCAGAACGCTGGCTGTAAACAAATTGCCCATCGATATATAGCTCAAGTTCCATCATCCGTACTGACTTGCCCGGATGCAGAACAAAATCATTTAATGCAAGCCCACTGGCGACGGCCTGACCATCTCTTTCCACTGCCATTTCCAGCAAAAAGCGATCCGTGGTACTGAACTTCCCCGCCAGCACCTGGCCAATGCCGATTTCCATTTCATCCGGATGTATGTCAGTCAGAAACCCGAGGCGTCCGCGATTCAGGCCCAGAAGTGGCACATTCAGATCAGATAGTGCACGCGCGGCACCTAACATACTGCCATCACCACCCACTACAATGACTAAATCCACAGTGCCCTCAACCGAACCACGGTTGATCGTTTTGATATCCGGATCACCCAGTAATTCGGCGGTAACGATTTCGGCAAAAACATTACGCCCGTCGGTTTTCAAAAAGGCCACCAGCCGACGCAGGCTTTCAAGCACCTCCGTATGACGCAGCCTGGCGACCACACATATATTTTGAAAACGACTCATGAGATATTCCCGGTTGATGACTGCCGGCGTGAATTATACACGGGTATTTGCAGACACTGCCTAACGCATTGTCCACAGAAGAATTATTCCACGGGATATAACGACATCCTGAAAGCGTATACGCGCCTTGCACTTTTGAAATGCATTGCTGCCGAGAGTTTGCAAGCCCCGTTAACAGGAAATATTTAATGTTCTATTATTATTCGATCAATGCTCTCAAGCAAAAACGGCCACACAAAAGTGCAGCCGTTTTTTTTAGCTTGTATAAGCAGTCAGTTATTTGAGCACGATCAGCGCACTGTTTTTAGTCAACGTCGATTCGCCAATCCCTTTAACGTTTAACAATTGGTTTTTGTTAGTGAAAGCACCGTTTTGCTCCCGATACTCGACTATTGCCTGGGCCTTTGCATTACCGATACCAGTGAGCGAGTTAGCTAACTGGTCCGCTGAGGCCGTATTGATATTGATAGTTGATAAAGCTGATGTGGTCGCACTGCCTGACTCCAGCTGTTCAGCGAGCAAATCACCTGCCGTACCTCCCAGAAAAATCAGCACTACCATAGTTACGCTGAACAACTGGCC
>Ga0164313_10001848_pt1 | contig 18971 bp, 15 predicted proteins | sample GuaBasSedimGuay4_FD_113735 | JGI IMG/M metagenome (GOLD analysis project Ga0164313, IMG submission 113735) | Subseafloor sediment microbial communities from Guaymas Basin, Gulf of California, Mexico - Guay4, Core 4569-4, 0-3 cm | ecosystem: Environmental > Aquatic > Marine > Hydrothermal vents... | reverse complement strand
TGAATAATGAATAATGAATAATGAATAATGAATAATGAATAATGAATAATGAATAATGAATAATGAATAATGAATAATGCGGTTGGAATGATTCCAGGCGTGTGTTTTTTTGCTTTTGTTTTTAATTATTCACTATTCATTATTCATTATTCATTTTATTTTTAAAGCGGAGCGAAAAAAATAATGCTGTGGTTAAGTGAAATTCTAATTCAGAATCCGGAAATGAAAGATTTTGAGGAATTAAAAGAAGAGATTAAAAAGCGCGCAGCAGGTGGTGAGTTGTTCTTTCGTATGGATGTAAAGCCGCAGTTTAATGATACGCCTGCAGACTGGGAAGAAAAGCTGGAGGCGACGTTTACATCAAAATGGTGATCTTCATCTACGGGTAAAGTAAAAATGTATTGGCAAGAAGACGATAAAAGAGATGATATCAGCACCTCGGATAAGGTTGTTGATTTGCATTACAGGATTGATTGTAAGCAAATCCCCACCTGTCATGCCTGGGAGTTGTCGCAGGCGCTGTATCAGGCGATGCCCTGGATAAAAGATGAACCGGAGGTCGGTGTTCATCAAATACACGGTGCAACCTCTGGTAATGGCTGGGAGCGTCCGCCTGATGGTGAACTGATTTGCCTGTCAAAACGCACGCGAATGCAACTGCGTGTGCCAACATCACGAGTTGAGGATGCTGGTGAGCTGGTCGGTAAAACACTGGATGTTGCTGGTCATTCGGTAACGGTTGGTACAATGACGACTAAATCCATTGATCCATTCTCTACTATTTTTTCTCGGTATATAGTGGTGTCAGCTGGCATGACGGAGGATGACTTTTTGCAATGGGTGGTTGATGATTTGAAATTACGCGGCATGCAGCCGCGTAAGTTATTGTGTGGAATGAGTCATGAGTTTGAAGCCAATGGTGAAAAAATTTCAACCAGAAGTTTGATGATTGCCGACCTCGACAAGCCTTCTTCGGTGGCTTTGCAGGAAGTTGGTATAGGTCCACACCGTCATTTTGGCTGTGGTATTTTTGTTCCTCATAAAGGTATAAAGGCGGTTGGAGAGACGGAAGATAAATCACATTTTTCAGGCAGTTAAGACGTAATATTGAAGTTAATTATATATTTAAAACATGGCTTTAAAGCTGTATGAACATACGTTGATGTGAAAAAAACTACCCCATTAGAAATACTGGAAATAAGCAGATTATTCAGCTAATATTCGCGTCACAATTTACAATACAGAATGAAGGGTGAGAATCATGGCAGCGCTAGACTCAGTAGATAGAACAGCAAAAGGTTATCTGGAAAACATAAACGACTGGAACGAAGAAATCGCGGCAGAACTCTTTGCTGAAGAAGACATCGATCCTACAGAAGAGCACTGGGACACAGTCCGTTATGTTCGCCAGGAAATTTTAGAAGGTAATGAGCCGAATGAGCGTGGCATAATGAAAGCCATGGGTAAAAAATGGGGACGTAAAGTCTCATCTAAAGAAATGTACGAAATGTTTCCTGAAATGCCATCAAAGCAAGGTCTGAAAATTGGTGGTTGTCCACAAAGTACACGTAAAGGCGGCTACTGATCTGTCATTAAAAGCGAGCACATTGTACGACGCAGTAATAACAAAAATCTACGTCATACAATGCACTTTCGAATACTGATGAATTTAGTTGGCCTTCCCCTTTGTAGATATATGGGTAAAATAGTGCGCAGGCTAAAATTCCAGACATAGTAAAGATTAAGAATTTACAGGATTATTTATACCTGTTCACACATATAAAGGTGAGAGAGATGAGTAGCAAACAAGAGATGATTAAAGAAATGCTGGCAATGCAAAAGAAATTTTCAGCATATGAGCAGGCAAACGGTGTCGATCCACAGGAATACTTCACACCAGAAGCAGGTTCTGAATTTGACGGTTACCGTGCAAAATATCAGGAACTGGCCAATAAAGTTGTTGATCTGGCCCACGAAGAAGCAGGTTCTGAAAGATAAGTCTTAACCCCGGGCTTCAATAGTAAAGCCGGGCTTTTAAGAAATACCTGGAAAGCCGCGACAATGTCGCGGCTTTTTTTATTTGCTCGGCGAAGCCGGCAGACCGGTTTGCTCAGGGATGGGAGGGATAAGTGCTCATAGAATCAGACCGGCGACGACATCGCGGCCTTCAGTCATCAGGATATTGTAAGTTCGGCATGCTGCCCGGGTATCCATAAAATCAACACCAATACCATGTTCAATAATGCCTGAATAAACCTCAACTGCAGGGAAGATCAATTTATCTCCCGTGCCAATAATAATCAGCTCGGGGTTGAAGGCCAGTATTTGATCTATATGCTCTGCCTGCAATAATTCAACCACGGCCACATCCCAGTTTTCATTGAGTTTTGTTCGGGTAATGATCAGGCTTTTCTTGAAAGATTTGCCATTGATGGAAACACTATTTTCACCATAAGCGGTAATAACGTAGCCTTCATCCTGGCTGTCCTGTGCGAATTTCATGTTATTTTATTGTAAAACCATGGTTAACAACATATGTTACACGTTCTCAGGTGAATACAGTAGAATATGTGCCTTTCAAATTTAGGGTTTACTGGAGAGAGTCTTGGACGCAGTTAAAGTTGGTTTGTTGGGCATGGGTACAGTGGGTGGTGGTACCGCCACGGTATTAACACGAAACGCTGAAGAAATTCAGGCGCGGCTCGGACGAGCTATTCAAATCAGTCATGCTGCTGGTTTAGGCATAAGCTCACAAACCATGCTTGACCCGGCTACAAGCAAATTAACCGAAGATGCATTCGACGTGGTTAACGACCCTGACGTTGACATTGTGGTTGAGCTTATCGGTGGTTATACGCTGGCAAAAGATCTGGTTTTGAAAGCCATTGAAAACGGCAAGCATGTGGTTACGGCTAACAAAGCGCTGATTGCGATTCACGGCCCGGAAATTTTCAAAGCCGCAGCAGAACAGGGGGTAAGTGTCAGTTATGAAGCGGCTGTTGCCGGTGGTATTCCCATTATCAAAGCGATGCGAGAGGGGCTGGCGGCAAATAAAATTCAGTGGATTGCCGGTATCATAAATGGCACGGGTAATTTTATCCTGACTGAAATGCGTGATAAAGGCCGTGACTTTGCCGACGTGCTCAAAGAGGCGCAGGAATTAGGTTATGCAGAAGCGGACCCCACATTTGATGTTGAAGGTATCGATGCCGCACACAAACTAACCATACTGGCCTCACTGGCGTTTGGTATTGAGCTGCAGTTTGACAAGGCCTATACCGAAGGCATCAGCAAAATAACCAGCGAAGATGTTAACTATGCAGAAGAGCTGGGTTACCGCATTAAACATTTGGGTATTACCCGTAAAACCGACAAAGGTATTGAGTTACGTGTTCACCCGACCCTGATTCCAGAAAAACGCTTAATTGCTAATGTTGATGGCGTGATGAACGCGGTGTTAGTTTACGGCGATGCTGTTGGTGCAACGCTGTATTACGGCGCTGGCGCGGGCGCAGAACCAACGGCTTCTGCAGTCGTTGCCGATATTATCGATACCGTAAGAACCATCGATGCACCGCTGCACCATAAAGTTCCCTTACTTGGTTTCCAGAACGATGCTATGCGTGATACGCCGATATTGACCATTGATGATGTCGAATCTGCTTATTACCTGCGCATGGAAGCGGAAGATCACCCGGGAGTATTGGCTGAAGTATCAGATGTGTTTTCGAAAAATAACATCAGTATCGAAGCCGTTATACAAAAAGAACCCGCCACAGGTGAAAGTCGTGTGCATTTAATTATGCTGACGCAGAAATGTGTTGAGTCGAATGTCAATCAGGCGATAAAGGTGGTTGAAGGTTTATCGTCAGTGTTAGGTGAAGTTGTGCGGATCCGTATGGAGCACCTGGATTAAAGTAAGTAACGCGTGGGCACATAAACCGTGCCCACGCGTACTATCAATATTAATCAGTCACAAAAACGAAAGGATTTCTTTCTCAATGTCATCTTTTTCAATAATGGATGAATGCACTATATCTTTCTCAAACAAACCTTTAATAATGGCAGGAATCTCAATACCCGCTTCCTGGGCAATAGAATTCAATGCCTTCAGGTCATGCGTATCCACTTCACCGGTTAAAGCATTCGCTATCACCGGCGAGAACTTGGTCCATTCAGCAGTTGAATAAACAATCGTTTTAAGCGGTTTTTCGCGGCAGGTTTCATAGGTTTTAAAGCAGGTTGCCGTATGTGGGTCCATTAAATAGCCTTTGGCAAAGGCATCTTTAATATATTTTTTACCTTCATCATCTGCACAGAAATCCGCTGCAAAGATAGACTGAATTTGTTTTAGTTCGGTTTCTGTTAACTGGTACTGTTTGTTCTGGTCTAACTGAAACATTAATTCTTTGGTGCGTTGTGGACCAAATAAATCAAACAACACACGTTCGATATTGGATGATTTTAAAATGTCCATTGCCGGTGAGGTGGTTGCTATGACTTCCAGCTTAGTTAAATCATAAGCGCCGGTATTTATTAGTTGCGTTAAAATATTATTTTTATTGGAAGCAATCAGAATTTTTTCTACCGGCAACCCCATCTTCATGGCGTAATAACCGCCCAGGGCATTACCAAAGTTTCCGCTTGGTACGTTCAGGTAAACTTTTTCTCCCATTTGAATGGCTTTCTGACGAACCAGTTCAAGGTAGGAATGAATGTGATAAATCGTTTGAAAAATGATTCGACCAAAATTAACAGAATTAGCAGCGGACAAATGAATATTTTTTTCTTTTAAGGTGGCGTTGAATTCTTTTGATGCTAATAAATGTTTAAGTGCACTCTGTGTGTCATCAAAATCACCCTTAACGCCAATTACTTTCAGGTTTGTTGCGTCTTCTGTCACCATCTGTAAACGTTGTACATCTGAGGTGCCACCATCCGGGTACATGCAGGCAAGCTGTACATTGTTTTTGTTTTTAAATGTTTCCAGTGCAGCAGGGCCGGTATCACCGGATGTTGCTGTCAGTATCAGATAATGTTCGTTTCGATTTTGCGCAATTGAAGATAGTATGCGACCAAAGGGTTGTAACGCCATATCTTTAAAAGCGCATGTCGGACCATGCCATAATTCACTGACGTAAAGGTCATCAAAGACCTTTACTACGGGTACGGGATTATTGGCATCGTCAAAGCTATCATATAAAGACAGCGCTTTATCAATGATGTCTGTCTCAATATCTACCTCAAAAGCGGCCAATACGGCACCTGCTAAAGTTTTGTAGTTTGAGCCAATATGTTCGTTGAGGAATGCTTCACCCAGTTCAGGTAAAGATTCGGGTGAATAAATACCGCCAAAAGATGAAATAGGTGCCAGGATTACTTCAGAAAAGCTGGCTTTTTCCGGGTGCTGACCGTCATTACCGCGGGTTTCAATAAATTGCATTCTAAATCCAGTGTCTGTTACATATATAAATGATAGCGAATTATAACGAAATAATGTGTTTGATTGTTTTAAATTTAACCTGAAGCCTGCATGATTTAGCTTTAAGCAACTACTCAGCGTACACAAAAATCAAAAGATTATCACCACGAAGAGCACGAAGCACACGAAGGAAGGTTTAAGCAGTTTTAATCAATGTGAAAATGCTTATATGAATGTATTATGCTTCAAAAACATATACTTCGTGCTCTTCGTGGTAAAAAGCTTTTTTGATATAAGATAATAAAGTTAAATTCGCTGAATAGTTACAAATTTAAATGATAATCAGTATGGATCTTGATGATGTCGACAAAATCCTGTCTATCAATGACTTCTGCTCCGAGTGTTTCCAGGTGCCTGGAATGTACCTGGGCATCAACCAGGAAGGGTTTGATTTCAGTGCATAGATGAAACATGGCAAATTTTGAAGCGTCTTTCATTTTGCTGAACATCGATTCACCAAAAAAAATATCACCAAGCACCAGTCCGTACATGCCGCCAACAAGTTTATCGTTAAACCAGCACTCAATGGAGTGCGCTACACCCGCTTCATGTAACAGGCAGTAAACATCTAACATTGCCTGCGTGATCCATGTGCCGGCTTCTTCTGTTTTTCCGGTTTCAGTTCGCGGCGCGGCACATGCCAGCATGACTTCTCTGAATGCGGTGTTGGTTTTAATTTTAAATGCTTTACTGTTAAGGCTACGTCTGAAACTTCGAGAAATATGAAACTTTTCCGGGTATAACACGCAGCGCGGGTTGGGTGACCACCATAAAACCGGCTGATCTGCAGAATACCAGGGAAATATTCCTCTTTTATAAGCCTCGATAACAAGTTCAGGCGTAATACGCTCACTGGCAGCAAGTAAACCATCAGGCTCGTCAAGAGCTGTGCTGACATTGGGGAATTGAAAGTTAGTGTCTTCTAACCAGAGAATTTGTGACATTTTTATTTATTAGTCCACAGATGAACGCAAATAAAAACATAATAAAAGTTTATACTTTTTCTTAAAAAACATTTAAGTAAGTCAAAATAGGGGTTGTATTTGCGTTCATTTGCGTTCATCTGTGGATGATAGTTTTCTAAGTTCTGTATGGGGAAGATTCGAGTAGTAATTTACCATGCTCTTTCATAGCAGCCGCTTCCCGTTGTAAGAAATCCTGTATAGCATCATTAAAGCCAGCGTTAGCAATCCAGTGTGCTGATTGAGTTTTTGTGGGCAGGAATCCGCGCCATATTTTATGCTCACCCTGCGCGCCGGGCTCAAAAACCTGCAGTTGATTCTCTATGCAATAGTTTATGCCTGTGTAATAACAAACTTCAAAGTGCAGGCTGTCATAATTGTCGCTGCAACCCCAGTGCCGACCGTAAAGTTTATCTTTGCCTTTCAAGCAAATAGCCGCAGCCACGGTCCTGTTTTCATGGTAGGCGAAAACGGCAAGAAGCTTATCTGCGACTGCCTTAAAAAAATCGAGCGTAAGTGTTGGCGCGCCAGATTTTTTCATGAAAGTCACGCGGTAATAAGCATATAGCTGTTGCCATTGTTCATCGTTTAATTGCAGACCATTTACTATTTTTATCTGTATGTTGTCTTCTGCGACTTTTCTGCGTTCACGTTTTATATTCTTGCGACGTTTTGAATTGAGTTGTGCAAGAAAGTCATCAAATGATTTGTAGTTGTTATTGTTCCAGTGAAACTGATAGTCAAATCGTAACATTAATCCACTTTCTGCCAGTATTTTAATGTCATCATTTTCACAAAACAAAAGATGTGCAGAGGATAAATTGTGCTTCTCGGCGTATGCAATTAAGGCATTAATCAGGCCTTTTTTAATTGTCTCGCTATCGACAGAAATACCGTTCTCATCTTTGTGATTATGTTTTGCAAGTAAGCGTGGTCCCTGTGCAGGTGTAAAAGGTATAGAGCTAACAAGCTTCGGGTAGTAGTCGAGGCCGTTTTTCTGATAGGCATCGGCCCATGCCCAGTCAAAAACAAACTCTCCATAAGAATTATCTTTTATATAAGCCGGGCAGGCACCGATCAGTGTTTCTTTATCGTAGAGCAAACAGTGTTGTGGAAACCAGCCCCATTGCTTCAGGCAATCATGCTGCTCTAAAGCATTGAGGAAGTCGTGTTGAATAAAGGGGTTGGAATCACTGGCCAGGTTGTTCCAGTGTTCAGCTTTTACACTGGCAATCTTGTCGGTGAAAACAATTCTCATTGCAGCGAAGTTGTAAGTTTTAAGTTCTAAGTAGTAAGTTAAAAGATGTAGAGCTAAACGCTTATTACTTAAAACTTGTAACTTACAACTTAAAACTGTCTTTTAGCAGTTGCCGAGGTCTTTACAGATGATTTCATCCAGGTAGCGCTCCGCATCCAGTGCCGCCATACAACCGGTGCCTGCAGAGGTAACTGCCTGGCGATAAATATGATCCGTCACATCACCGGCGGCAAATACACCTTCGATGCTGCATGCGGTTGCATTACCGTCAGTGCCACTTTTAACGCACAAATAACCATTATGAATATCCAGTTGATCTTCAAAAATAGTGGTGTTCGGTTTATGACCAATAGCGATAAAAACGCCTTGTAAATCGATATCTTTGGTACTGTCATCTTTTACATTTTTTATGCGCATGCCGGTTACGCCGCTGTCATCGCCTAGCACTTCATCGAGCACGCTGTCTAATTCCAGGGTAATGTTCCCATTTTTTGCTTTTTCCAGTAATTTGTCAGATAGAATTTTTTCAGAACGAAAGGCATTGCGACGATGAACAATAACGACTTCAGCCGCAATGTTGGAAAGATATAACGCTTCTTCAACAGCGGTATTGCCGCCGCCGATCACTGCAACTTTCTGGCCTTTATAAAAGAAGCCGTCACAGGTAGCGCAGGCTGAGACACCCTTGCCTTTAAAGGCTTCTTCAGAATCAAGCCCCAGGTACATGGCGCTGGCGCCGGTTGCAATAATCAATGCGTCACAGGTATAGGTATTTGAGTCACCATAGAGTTTAAATGGACGGTTTACCAGGTTGACTTCATTGATATGATCAAAGATTATCTCGGTGCCAAAACGTTCGGCATGCGCCTTCATGCGCTCCATGAGTTCTGGTCCCTGTACACCTTCGTTGTCGCCCGGCCAGTTATCGACATCAGTCGTTGTGGTCAATTGACCACCCATTTCCATGCCGGTAATAATAACCGGTTTAAGGTTAGCGCGTGCAGCGTAAACGGCAGCAGTGTAACCTGCAGGACCGGAACCAATAATTATTAGACGTGCGTGGCGCGATTCACTCATGTTTTTCTCCAGCTAAAACTAGTTAGTTGTTGCTATGGCCATATCTTGCCATGACTATATTGTTTGGGTGAGCTATATTAGCAAATCTTAATGACAATTGTTTGCTCTAAAAGTTTGGTTTTTTACTTGATTAGCAGGCGGGAACATCAGTTTAGAAATAATGTCTGAGCTATAACTTACTACTGAAACGGAATACAGGGTATCCTTTTCATGTGTCTCAGTAATATGAACCATAACTAATGGAATAATTAATAACAATGAATATAGGCATTCCAAAAGAAATAATGACAGGTGAAGGGCGTGTAGCGCTGATGCCTGAAGCATGTCAATCACTGGTTAAAGCGGGGCACTCTGTTTTTGTTGAAAAAAGTGCGGCTTTAAACAGTGGTTATACTGACCTGGATTATAAACAAATGGGTGCTGAGCTTGTTGATACCGCACAGCAGTTATATGGGAGCTCACAACTAATCGTTAAAGTGAAGCAGCCACTTGCACAGGATATTGCCTGTTTACGAAGTGATCATGTTTTATTCAGTTATTTGCATCTTGCGGCTGATTTAAGCTTAATTAAAACATTATGTGATATCGGCATTAGCGCTATTCCTTTTGAATCGGTGACGGATGAGCAGGGCGGTTTGCCTTTGTTAGCACCAATGAGCCAGGTGGCGGGGCGTATAGCAGTCATGCGAGGAGCCAGCCTGTTATTCAGAAATCGTGGTGGTCGTGGTGTATTGCTCGGTGGCATTGATGGTTCTGATGCCGGTCGTGTGGTTGTGCTGGGTGCAGGTGTGGCCGGTAGCCACGCGGTTGCGGTTGCTGCGGCATTAGGTGCAAAAGTTGATGTGCTGGATTTAGATGAAAATAAATTAAAGCAATTGAAACGGCAGCACCCTTCAATCAAGACCTATCTATCGACAGCAGAAATTGTTGAGACATTATGTGTTGAAGCCGACCTGGTTATCGGTGCCGTATTGCTCGCTGGCAGACGTGCGCCAGTGGTGCTGAAACGCTCTGTGGTGAAGCAGATGCACGCAGGCAGTGTGATTGTTGACATTGCCATTGATCAGGGCGGTTGCGTTGAGGGCATTCACGCCACTAGCAGCGAAGAACTTTGTTACCTTGATCAGGGCGTGATTCATACCGCCGTTCCCAATATGCCAGCGACAGTAGCGCGCACTGCATCGCAATCATTATCATCGATCATTTTGCCCTATGTTGAGGCACTGGCCGGCTCAGATTTGAATGTTATGGCAGAATCAATATCTCCAGAGTTGACAGCGCTGTACCGGGGCCTGGCGATTTATCATGGTGAGGTGGTTGACGAAGTGTTGTTACATGAGATTGAGACTACGCAAGGTGTCATGGTGTAATATACCTCATTGTTTGTCCGGATTAGATGTCTCCAGTAACTGAAAGATGTCGCTGCTAACGGTGCTCCAGGTACATTGAACCACCTGCTTAACCTTAGGGAAAAAACTGTTTTTCTGACTATACTCTACACAGCCGGGTGACGTTAAGCCTGGTGTATACCCCATGGATATTGAGCATGTATCAGAACTTTAAATTCGGACTTTTCCTATTTGTATTCATACTATCAAGCTTTAATTCACCTTTTGTTCTTGCCCGGGAAACCCTGCACGTTATGGCCTGGCCCGGTTATGTCGATGCTGACCTGGTGCGAACTTTTGAGAAGCGTTACAAGGTTAATGTTGAAGTTACCCTGATTGACTCTGACGATGCCATGTGGCATCGCCTGTCAGCGAAAAAGGACGTTAAATTTGATGTGTTTGCAGTCAATGCAGCGCAGTTACAGCGCTACATTGATCATGGCATCAGTATTCCACTCACCCTCTCTAATATTCCAAATACTGCCAAACAGCTGCCGCGTTTTCGTGATCTCTCAGCCATTCCGGGCCTGACCCGAAAAGGCAGGGATTACGCTATTCCCTATACTTATTCGGAAATGGGGCTGATCTATGATCGCAAGGTATTCCCGAGTCCACCTGATTCGTTCTCATTAATGTGGGATAAACGTTTTCAAGGGCAGGTTTTAATGTATGCAGGAAGCGATCACAACTTTTCACTCGCTGCGCTGGCGCTGGGCATAAAAAATCCATTTCAGATTCCTGATGCTGACTTTAAACGCGTTAGCCGCCATATTACTGCGCTGCGCCGGAATGTCCTGACCTACTATGAAAAACCGGAGGATGCGAGCACGCTTTTCATGCAAAACAAAATAGCGCTGCTGTTTGCTAACTATGGTTCACAACAGGTTACCCTGTTACAAAATGCAGGTGCAGATATCGGTTATGTGATTCCAGAAGAAGGCGCATTAGCCTGGCTGGACTGCTGGTCGATAACACGCTTTGCTCAAAATAGAACCCTGGCCGAAGCATGGATAAATTTTACCCTGGAAGAGCCGGTAAGCCGTGCATTAACCCTGCGGCAAGGTTTGCCCAATACCCTGGAGGACTTGCCTGGCTTGCATAAAACCGACAAAATTATCTGGTTGCAGCAGGTGGAAAATATTTCCAGGCGCAAGTCGCTGTGGGACAAAATCATTTCCGGTGAAGTGCCGGATGGATCCTGGCTATGAGTCAATCATCGCTGAAACAGGATGAACACATCAAATTTGGTATTGGCATCAAGCTGGGTATATTGCTTGCTGTATTTGCTATTTTTGCCAGCGGGCTGACCGGCTATTACACCTTTGATACCACTCGCGATATCCTGTCTAAAAAAGCAACGCAGAGCATGATTGCAGCAACCCAGGTGCTTGGCCAGAGGTTCTCAATCATGGGGCAAAAAGTGGCAGACGATGCCCGTTTTTTTGCGCAGACAAGTCTGGTCCAGAAAGCTGCTGACAAGGAACAGGATGCAGATTTATTAAGAACGACTCTGGCAGATCAATTCAGGAGTTTACTCTCGGTGCATCCTGAATATTTCCAGGTTCGGCTTATCAGCGCAAAGCATTATGGCATTGAGCTAGTACGGGTAGATCGTGATGGCAACAATCTTGCCATCATAGAGGGCAGGGGTTTACAGGAAAAACAGCATTACCCCTATGTCTACGAAACGCTGAAACTGGAAAAAGGCCAGGCTTATTTTTCCAGGATTTTTATTAACCGAGAAAGGGGAGCACACGCCGGTTACGATCAGCCGACAATGCAGGTAGCAACACCGGTAATGAGTAACGATGGTATCGCCCTGGGTGTGATTGTTATTAATGTCGAGTTAAATAGCATGTTTAGCATACTCAAGTCTGATATAGCTCACGAATATCGACTATATCTTACCAATCAGGATGGTGATTACCTCATTCATCCCGATAAATCCCGGACTTTTGGTTTTGATTTCGGTCGCAAGTTTCTGCTTCAGGACAACTTTGAATCCACCGCTAAAATTATTAGCAGAGAGTCTGAAACGGTAGCTGTTCAAGGTATAGATGCCGGAATAAACAAAAAAGTAATCGGTGGTTTTACCCGAATACTTTTCGGTGAAGCCAGGGGTAATCGCTTCGTTATTTTTGGCCTGACCGCGCCGCTGGATTTTGTCCTGGCTGAAACCGATGCTCTGTATAGAAATGGCAGTTTTATCGTCGTGGCTTTTAGTCTTTTTGCCATTATTCTGTCTGCATTATTAGCCAGGATTTTTGTTCGTCCGCTTAAGCAATTAGTGGGCTCAGTGCAGGAATTTTCTGATAAACAACAGCTGACCCCAGTGGTGGTGAAAAGCAAAGATGAGCTTGGCATGCTGGCACGTAGCATCGGCAAAATGCAGTCGCATATACTGACTCAATTGAATGATCTCAATGAACAAAATGAAATATTGAATCAGGAAATCGCCGAACGGGAGCAAATCGAACGTTATGAAAAATTTCGCAGTCACGCTTTAGAGTTACTTACCAGAAATGAGCCACTAGCTGGCATTCTTGAAGCCATTGTCAAAGGCGTAGAGCAAATCAAACCTGATATGCTTTGCAGTATTTTACTGCTGGATAAAACCGGCACGCATCTTGGCCAGGGAGTCGCTCCCAGTCTACCTGACTTTTATAACGCTGAAATTGATGGTGTTGAAATTGGTATGGGTGTGGGCTCCTGTGGTACGGCAGCATTTACCCGGCAGCGCGTCATTGTCGAAAACATCCAGACGCATCCTTATTGGTCCGCTGCCAGTGAGTTGGCAGCGCGAGCGGGACTGGCTTCATGCTGGTCAGAGCCGGTGTTTGCTTCATCAGGGAAATTACTGGGTACCTTTGCCATCTATCATCATGAAATTAGTACACCTACCGATTCTGATATAGATATCATTGAACAATCTGCCCGTCTCGTCAGTATTGCGATTGAACACAAGCAGGTGGAGGACGAGATCAAGAGACTGGCTTTTTACGATCCGCTCACGCACCTGCCCAATCGGCGTCTATTGCTGGACCGGTTCAAGCAGGCTGCTGCATCTATGGCCCATAGCGGTAAGGGAGCAGCATTGTTGTTTATCGATCTGGATAAATTCAAAGCCCTGAATGACTCATTGGGACATGATATGGGTGACCGGCTATTGCAACAGGTTGCACAACGTTTGACTGCTTGTGTCCGTGAAAGTGACACCGTGTCACGGCTCAGCGGTGATGAGTTTGTTATTATACTGCAAAATTTGGGTGATGAAGCTATCGTCACCGCTACGCAGACAGAACTTATTGGCGCTAAAATACTGGCCTCTCTCAGTCAGCCTTACCAGCTTGCCTCGCACAGTTATAATATTTACCCCAGTATTGGTGCTATGTTATTAGATGGCACTCATCAAAACGCAGATGTATTCTTGAAACAGGCCGATATGGCAATGTATCAGGCAAAGAAAGCCGGCGGCAACGCGCTGTATTTTTTTGATCCAGACATGCAGAAAACCATTATGGATCGCGTTCACCTGGAAGCGGATCTGCGCCACGCCATTACAGAGAAGAAGCAGTTTCAACTTTATTACCAGGTGCAGGTAGACTCATTTGGCCGGGTGATCGGTGCTGAAGCCTTAATTCGCTGGATTTCACCACAGCGTGGTATCGTTTCCCCCATCGAATTCATCCCGATTGCCGAAGAATCGGGCCTGATTTTACCCCTGGGGAACTGGGTAATCGCCACTGCCTGTCAGCAACTGGCAAGCTGGGCGCAACAACCGGAAACCGCCCATCTGACTCTGTCGGTTAATCTCAGCGCAAGACAAATAAGAGTGCCAAATTTTGTCGATGAGGTACTGGCATTAGTTGATAGTGCAGGCGTTGACCCTGCAAAACTCAAACTGGAGATCACAGAAAGCATATTGCTGGAAAATCTGCAGGACATTATCGAAAAAATGACGAGACTGAAGGACAGGGGGTTCAATTTCTCGCTAGATGATTTTGGTACCGGCTACTCTTCCTTGCAATATCTTAAACGTTTACCGCTCGATCAACTTAAAATCGACCAGTCATTTGTGCGTGATCTTGCTGACGATAGTAACGACAGGGCTATTGTTCGCACCATAATTGCTATGGCAAAAAGCCTGAACCTGGATGTTATTGCCGAAGGTGTTGAAACTGAAGAGCAATTGAGTAGGCTCAAAAATAAAGGTTGCAGACAGTTTCAAGGCTATCTGTTTGGCAGGCCAGTTCCTATTAAAGAATTCGACGTTGCGCTAAAACAACTTAGTGTTTGTCAATCATCTCTGCCATGAAATAGAGCTGCCCTGGCAGGGGTAGTAAACACGAGTGATTCATCAGGATGACCCGGCTGGAATAATTGGGGTCAGAGTAACATTAATTAGTAAGGGCGCGTTTAATGTTACTCTGACCCCAATTATTCGGTAATCAGGCGCTGCAGCTAAAAGCCTGATATTTTGCCGTATGCGGGGTATAATCCGGCAACACATTGATCAAAACCTGTTTAAAAGCAGGTCTGTATAACAAGTCTGTAATAGCGGGTACCAAGATTGGCTCAAGCACGTCGTACAAAAACAACAAAAAACTCTGAGAAAAGTACTGTAATCACCACGCAGCTGCAACGTGGCCTGCGCGAAGGTGCCATGCTGGTGTTAATGGCTATGGCTTTGTTCCTGTTTACTGCCTTAGTTACTTACCATTCTGCTGATCCCGGCTGGTCGTATACCGGCTCAAGAGAAGCGATCCATAATGCAGCCGGTGTTGTCGGTGCCTGGTTTGCCGACGTTCTCTACAACCTGTTTGGTTACCTGTCTTACCTGTTTCCGGTCATTATCGCTTATAGCGGCTGGTTAGTGCTGCGAAGTAATCATATTGAAGTTGATAAAGATGTCGATTATCACGAAATGGGCATACGCTGGCTGGGCTTCTTTGTCACCGTGGCTATGGGCTGTGCTTTAACCAGCATGCATTTTTCGATGGCTGAGGGCCAGTTGCCGCAGGATGGCGGTGGCATCCTCGGGCTGTGGTTAAGTGATGTTATGGCGGGTTCGATGGGTTTGCTGGGTTCAACCCTGATATTGTTGGCGGTTTTTCTTGCCGGTATCACCTTATTCAGCGGTCTTTCGTGGTTTCGCTTTATTGACGGTATCGGACAAGCTGCATTGTTCGCTTACAACTGGGTTAAAGATGGTGTGCTCGCTTTAATCGAAAACAGGCAGGAGAAAAAAGCCGGAGAAGAGGCAAAACAACAGCGCCAGGAAGTTATGGCTGCCAGTAAGAAAAAACAGGAAGTGCGTGCAGCAAAAGGCAATGCGGATGTTCGTATTGAACCGGTAATGAAAAAAGTTGAAATCTCTGAACGCATGGACAGAGAAAAACAAATTCAATTATTTGACGCGCCAAGCGATTCTGAACTGCCGGCTTTACGTTTGTTAGATCCACCTAAGCCACAGGAACAGGGTTTTTCCAATGAAGCATTAGAGGCCTTATCCAGGCTGGTCGAAATAAAACTGGCGGATTTTGGTATTGAAGTTGAGGTGGTCGCAGTGCACCCCGGGCCGGTGATTACTCGCTTTGAAATGGAACCGGCTGCGGGCGTTAAAGCCAGTAAAATTACCGCTTTATCTAAAGACCTGGCGCGTTCGTTGTCGGTGCCCAGTATCCTGGTAGTAGAAGTGATACCCGGTAAAACCTGTGTTGGCCTGGAAATTCCTAACGAACACCGTGAGATTGTATCGTTAAGTGAAATTCTTATGTCGAAGCAATATGACAAGTCTGCCTCACCGCTGACCCTGGGTTTAGGCAAGGATATTGCCGGTCATCCGGTGGTTGCCGATTTAGGCAAAATGCCGCATTTGCTGGTTGCAGGTACCACCGGTTCAGGTAAGTCTGTTTGTGTTAATGCGTTGCTGATTAGCCTGTTGTACAAAAGTAAACCCGATGAAGTCCGGCTGATTTTAATTGACCCGAAAATGCTGGAACTCAGCGTTTATGAAGGTATAGCGCATTTATTAACCCCCGTGGTTACGGATATGAAAGAGGCAGCGAATGCCTTGCGCTGGTGTGTTGGTGAAATGGAATCGCGTTATGAACTTATGTCCGGCCTGGGGGTAAGAAACATTGCGGGTTATAATCGTAAGGTTAAAGACGCCATCGCTGCCGGTTCTCCTATTGAGGATCCAACCTTTAATCCCGATACTCATGCACCGGGCTCGCAGCCGCAAAAATTAAAACCATTACCTTATATTGTGGTCGTAGTGGATGAGTTTGCTGACCTGTTTATGGTCGTGGGCAAAAAGATTGAAGAACTGATTGCACGCATTACGCAAAAAGCACGGGCTGCCGGTATTCATTTAATTCTTGCCACGCAGCGCCCCTCGGTTGACGTAGTAACCGGGTTAATTAAGTCGAACATACCAACTCGAATAGCGTTTCAGGTGTCCTCTCGCGTGGACTCGCGAACCATTCTTGATCAGATGGGGGCAGAGAACCTGCTGGGGCATGGTGACATGTTGTATATGGAAGCGGGCAGCAGTCTGCCGGTACGTATACATGGTGCGTTTGTTGACGACCATGAAGTCCACAAGGTGGTTGCCTTCCTTAAAAAACAGCATGAGCCGGATTATATTGAAGAAATCCTTCAGGAAAATACCACTGTATTACCGGGTGAAAAACCGCTAGGAAGTAACGGTGAGGATATTGATGCGTTATACGATGAAGCGGTTGCCATCGTTACACAAACCCGTAAGGCTTCAATTTCTTATGTGCAACGCAGGTTGAAAATTGGCTATAACCGGGCCGCCAGGATGATTGAAGAAATGGAATCTGCCGGTGTGGTTTCTGCCATGCAGTCGAACGGCTCGCGTGAAGTGCTGGCGCCGGGACCGCCGGAATAGCAGTGAATAATGAATAATGAATAATGAATAATGAATAATGAATAATGAATAATGAATAATGAATAATGAATAATGAATAATGCACTGGAATCGTTCCAGACAACTCTCAGTTGTAGGCCTGCATAAGGAACGTTGCAGGCAATCCGTATGATATTACAATACATAATTAAAATGAAATTATTAATCAATATAACTATTCTGGCCGTTTTATTTTTTCAAACAGCATCTGCTGGTGAGGCTAACAACTCAGTCGGCGAAACTTATCTGGAAAAATTTTTAGCAAAAACGCAAACACTGGAAGCAAACTTTCAGCAAACCTTGCGCACCCATGAAGGCGAAATTCTGCAGCAGACAGAAGGTAAGTTTTATCTTAACCGGCCCGGGAAGTTTCGCTGGAATTATAAAACGCCGTATGAGCAGGTTATTGTTTCAGATGGAGAGCGCATATGGATATATGATGTCGATCTTCAGCAGGTAACGGTGCAAACACAAAATGCCGGTTTGCCATCGTCACCCATGGCATTATTGCAGGATAGTGCAAAATTGTATCAAAGCTTTACTGTTTCCCCGCTGGATGAAAAGGATGGTGTCTACCGTTTAAAGCTGGAGAGCAAAAGCAAGGAATCTGACTTTACTGAAATTGTTGTTGGTGTTGATGCCAAAGGCCTGCGTTTTATGCAACTGCATGATCAGTTTGAGCAGGTAACGGACATTGTTTTTTCTGAGATAACAACAAATACAAACCTGGCTAAAGAAATCTTTGAATTTATACCGCCCGAAGGGGTAGATGTCTTTGGTGGCTGACCTTGTCCACTGAGCTTTTTTCAGAAGATAAGGTCCAGCCTTATCGACCACTTGCCGATAGAATGCGACCGCAGTCACTTGGTGATTATATCGGGCAGGCGCATATAATCGGTGATGGCAAAACGCTAAGCCAGGCTATACAAAATCAAAGCTTACATTCAATGGTCTTCTGGGGTCCGCCGGGCACCGGAAAAACCACCCTGGCAAAAATCATTGCTAATTCTGTACAGGCGCATTTTATTAGCTTATCGGCGGTACTCTCTGGTGTTAAAGATATACGTGAAGCCATAACACAGGCAAAACAATGGCAGCTGCAGGGTGATAAAACCATTTTATTTGTTGACGAGGTGCATCGATTTAATAAATCGCAGCAGGATGCTTTTTTACCTTATGTTGAAGATGGCACCATTTATTTTATTGGCGCAACCACTGAGAATCCCTCGTTTGAATTAAACAATGCGCTATTGTCACGCGTTAAAACCTATGTTTTAAAATCGCTGACTGTTGATGATTTAAAAACGGTCATCAAACTGGCTTTAAACAATGACCTCCAGCTAAAGCAACTCAATATAAAAATTGAAAAAACTTCACTGGAATTACTGGCACAGGTTTCTGACGGTGATGCTCGCCGTGCCTTGAATTTTCTGGAGATTGCCTGTGACCTGGCAGAGCCTGTATCTGCTAGCGCAACGGATAACACCGCAGCATGTTTTATCAGTCAGGAAATAATTGAGGACGTTACCTCACAAAGCCTTCGTCGTTTTGATAAAGGTGGCGACCTGTTTTATGAGCAGATTTCTGCCTTGCATAAATCAGTGCGTGGCAGTAATCCTGATGCAGCACTCTACTGGTTCGCAAGAATGATAGATGGTGGTTGTGATGCAATTTATATCGCACGTCGCGTAATACGTATGGCGTCAGAAGATATCGGCAATGCAGACCCTCGTGCTTTACAACTGGCGTTGGATGCATGGCAAACTTATGAACGCCTGGGCAGTCCGGAAGGTGAACTGGCTATTGCGCAGGCAATTGTTTACCTGGCATCGACGGCAAAAAGCAATGCAGTGTATGTCGCATATAAAGC
>Ga0164313_10001847_pt1 | contig 18972 bp, 13 predicted proteins | sample GuaBasSedimGuay4_FD_113735 | JGI IMG/M metagenome (GOLD analysis project Ga0164313, IMG submission 113735) | Subseafloor sediment microbial communities from Guaymas Basin, Gulf of California, Mexico - Guay4, Core 4569-4, 0-3 cm | ecosystem: Environmental > Aquatic > Marine > Hydrothermal vents... | reverse complement strand
GTATACCGGCCCAGGTTCGACCGTGAGAGTCCTGCTTTTCCTCCGTGTCCCAGTCTCCGCTCCGGTCGTGGCTCTGCTCATGATTGGCTTGGTTGGCTTGGGTGGCTCCTGGGCCTGCGCTTCCGCCGGCTGTCGGGATGACGGCGATGGAGCTCGGCAGGGCCGTCGTGCTCCCCCCGAGTCGACCCGGGGAGGCCCTTCCGGGCAGTCTTCGGCCTCGAAAGCATCCTCTCCTGTTTTTCTGCCCCAGGGACCCGCCCGGCCTCCGAGTCTCGGTGCGGGACGACCACGGATCGCACCGGCCCCGGTCCCCGATGTCGACTACCAGAGCGACGACCTGGTGGATGCGGTGCACCTGGTCTACCGCGTCACCTTCCGTATTCCCCAGGTCCTCGGCGATCCGCCGGACACCCTCCCTCGACCGACCGCCGAGCTGCACATCGACGTGTCCGAGGACCGTCTCCATGCGCGTTTTGCGGGACCCGGATGGCCGGTCGACCCGGGGTCCGTGGTGCGTATCCGTCGTGACCTCGGTGGGGCGTACGTATTCGACGGCCAGGGGGGACGGCACGTCGGCGCGGGAATGCTCGCTTCCTGGTTTCAGGGGGGCAGCCTGGGTCGCGGCCAGCCGGCGGTCGGGGTGCGCCGCGCGTCGGGTTCGGGGTCAGGGGCACCGGGAGAGCTGATCTGCGCGCTTCTCGCCGAGTGGTCGAGCCGCTCTCGCAGTGAGCTCGAGCGGCGCTGCGGCGAAGGGGGCGCGCCTCTCATTTTTCGAGTGGGTGCCTGGCGCGGTCAGCGCACCGCCGAGGTCCTGGCGCAGGTTCCCCGGAGCACTCTCCGCGCCGACCACGAGTCTCCCCCGGAGACAATCGCTTCGAGCACCAGTCGACCTTTCATGGAGGAGTCGGTCCTCGCCCGGGTGCCCCTCGCGAGGCGTGTGCGCCGGGGTGAAGTGCTCCCCCCACCGACAGGGTCCGTTCGTGTGCAGAACGACGGGCCAACGCGCATCGTGGTGACCGTGGGCGGCATGCCCCTCGGCTGGGTGGACCGCGGTGCGATCGGGACCTTCGGGGGATTGGTGCCCGGGGAGCACGTCGTGGGCGCCATGCGGCCCCTCGGGGGCTTGGCGCTGTCGCCTCATCGCCGAGACGTTCCCCTCGAACTGCGGATTCGCCCGCCTCGCCCGCGCCCCTAATTGGGTTTGGACACGTCGTCGTCGCCGTCGCCGGCGGCCCGGACGAGGCGTGCCGAATTCGCAAACCGGACGAGGTTTTCGTGCACCAGCTGGAGAACCTCGAGGCGCACTGCGAGGGTATAGTAATCCTCCTCACGGACGTCCCCCAGGACTGAGACCGCTTCCCGAACTTCGTCTCGATACTTGGGGGGAACCTGGAACTCCGCTCCCCAGCCATCCGCTGAGCCTGAGATCGCGCATTCGAATACGATGCCGACCGGGTTCAGGGAGAGGGGGCCAGGGTCGAACTCGAGGCGCCAATCCTCGTACTTGGAGCCGAAATCGACCCACCGACCCGTACCGACGTGTCGTCGCGCGACCTCGCCGAAATAGGCTCCTGCCGCTGGGATCACCAGGGCGAGGACGTCATCGTCCGAGTCCGAGGCGATACCGAGGTAGTGATCGAGGAGAGGGAGGGTGTCCTGGGTGTAGTCGAGGTCTACCCCGATGGACTCCTGCACGAAGCGGGTGCACGCCTCGGCCAAGTCGTGGACGACCTCGGGGGGAGGCGGGAGTTCGTCGGTTTGCGTCATTGCACCTCGCTCTTACTGGAGTCGCCCGTTCTGTGCTACTCGATAGCTCCCATGAACGCGCGAGACGACGGGGAGCGGGAGGGCGAGACACAGGAGCCGGCGTACACCGGGCCTGTTGGCAAGACCCGCCGCGAGCAGGTGCATGTCACGATCCCCGGGGGTCACCTGCGCTCCATCCCGATCTACGTCGCCGTCGACGTGAAGAGCGATCCGGGCTTGAAAGAGGCCGCCCTCGGGGGGGCCCTCCACCGCTTCGAAGGCGGCGAAGAGCTTGCCGTGCCCTTCGTCTACCACGACCCCGATGCTCGCAAGTTGGCGCTGGTGATCCCGGAAGCCCTTCGACACCGAGAGCTTCTCGAGCGGGCACGTTTCCTCGAGCGCCTCGCTACCGACACCGATCACGAGATCCCTCCCTACGTCCGGGAAGCGGCGGTCGTCATCGGTGCCCAGGAGCTGCTCGCCTACGTCGAGCGGGAGGCGCCTCAGGATGCGTCCAAAGTGGCGGAGGAGGCCGCGGAGGCGGCCGGGGCCCTCGCCATTCGGGAGAGCGAACTCGACGGTCGCAACGAGAAGCTCTCGGAGCGTGAAGAGCGTTTGCACACGCGCGCCGAAGACGTCACCCGCCGCGAAGACGAAGTGCGCACCGCGGTGGAGATGTTCGAGGTCCAGCAGCGCGACCTCGAGGTTCAGCAGGAGGAGCTCGCGCGCCGCCTCGACAAGCTACAGCAGCGCGAGCGTGAGCTCGCCGAACGGGCGAAGGCCCAGCCGCGTAGGCTTTCGTCGGCGCCTCCGCCTCCGCCACCGGCCGCCGTCGAAGAGGCCGAAGACGACGACATCGAAGAGCTCGACGAGATTGAGGCGATCGCGACGAACACAGCGGTGATCCGCGCCGAAGATGTCGAGATGGTCGATGACGACGACGAGGACGACGACCGCTCCATCGGGGAAGTGGCTGAGGCCGATGACGATTCCGACGTCGGTGACGGCGTGGAGGTCGATGACGACGACGAGATCGAGGAGCTCGACGAGTCGGACATGATGTCCGAAGACGTCACCGGCATTACCCCGGCACCCCAGGCGCCGGAGCCGGATCCGGAGCCGGACGACCCGCAGATCGTGCAGTCGGGGAGCTATCCCCGGGCGGCGGTGACTCCCCCCGAGGCGTTCCTGGCAGACCGCCAAATCGAGATGGTGGCCAAGTGTGAAGAGGCCGTTTGGCTCTTCGCGCGCCTCGACGAAGGCCGCGAAGACGCCTATCGCGGGGGAGCGGAGCTCCTGGTTCAACTCGTCGTGGTGAAGGGATATCCCGTCGTCGTACTGGCCCTCGTCGAGAACCGTGATGAAGGACGCCCGTTCGTACGGCGCGTGGTCCTCGACCCGCGGGATGCGGATGACCGGTCGATCCTGGAAACCCTGCGCGCCGACTTCGAAGCCACGGTGGCGCTCTTCGGGCCGAGCGGGCGCTTCGAGCGCACCGTCGAGGTGGCGGCGCCTCGCCGTGTGAACGTCGCCATGATCCTCAAGCGGGCCTCCCTGGCCGAAGAGAAGGGTGCCCAGATCGACGCCGCCATGGCCAAGGAGCGCGCCCTGGCAGTGCCGCCGCCCATCAAGGATAAGGACCACCCCTTCTTGGAGGAGGTCGAGGCCGTTCATTCGGCCGCCGAAGCGGCGAACGCTCTCGCCCAGCTCGTCGTCTGGACGACCTCGGAGAAGCTCGACACGGCTCTCCTGGTATTGTCGATACCGCGAGACCTGGTCGACACGGCGACCCGGCAAATTCTCGCGAACGCGGTCGACCGAGGCCTTGCACTGACTCCGGAACTCACCACCCGGGCCCTCGCCGTGGGCGTCTCCCCGGACGAAGGCGCCCTCGTCACGCGACAGCTCGAGCGCTTCCGGGAAACGACGGCAGATGAAGATTTCGGGGGGCTGTCTTCCGAGGATGTCGCGGACAACTGGGAGCAGCTCCTCGAGGCCGCGAGCGAGAACGAGATCGCCGTCGATGGTGTGACCCACGAGCGTGCCTGGTCGGCGATTCGCAAAGTCCGGGGGGACGCCACCGGTGAGCACGCCGGCTTAGCCGAGGTCGACGTCGCCAAGCTCCCGGACATGGGCAAGCCCGAACTGGCCATGCTCCTCGACCACCCCAACCATCGTCTGGGAGCCGCCCTCGAGCTCTGCAAGCGCGAAGACCCGGAGATGCTCCAGAGCCTCTACAAGGCTGTGCGCAAGATGCCGCGGGCCGAGGTGGTTCAGATCGTTCCCCGAATCGTCGAATACGGTGAGTCCTCTGGAGATGCCCTCATCGATGGGCTGAGCGCGCGGAAGACCTTCGTGCGCCAGGCTTCGGCTCTCGGGCTGGGCGAGGTCGGTCTCCGCCGTGCCATCGTGCCCTTGGCCCACATTCTCCTGAGCGAGGAGAGCGAGGTTTGGCAGGAGGTTGCCCGGGTCCTCGGCAGCTTCGGGCGCTCGGCGTTCCGTCAGGTGACCCGATTGCTCAAGGACCCGAAGGGGCGGGATGACCGCCTCAAGGTGACGCTCGGGCATCTCGCCAATCACGGATGTGAGGACAAGGTTGAGGCGCTATCCAAGGAAAGCGACAAGGCAACAGCGGTCATTGCGCTCGAAGCTATGACGTTACGTCATGATTTGAAGCACTTGGAGCAGGAAATCCTCGGCGAACGAGACCCCTCCGAGTCAAACCCCGTACTCGACTTCTCTCGTCGATTTTATCAAGAGCTCAAGGGGATGGCCCCCGAAGGCGATCTGGACGCCAGTTCAAAACCGTCCCTGGACGGTGAGAACGAAAGTATCGTATCGTAAGATACAGGATCGTACGCGAGGGGATTTACATCCCTCCCTCATGGTTCTAAAAGGCGAAGACGGTCCGCGAAATGCGATTCGGAGTATTCAGCGACGTTCACGCCAATATCGAGGCGCTCTCGGCCGTAATGGAGTCGTACGAGTCCGAGAGCATCGATCAATTCTACTGCATCGGTGATGTCGTCGGATACGGCGCGAGCCCCAACGAGTGCTGCGACATCATCCGCAACAAGACCACGGCGACCATCCTCGGAAACCACGACGCTGCCGTCGCGGGTCGGATGGACTACTCCTATTACTACGAAGCTGCCCGCCAGGCCCTCGACCGCCATGCGTCGCTCATCAGCGACGAGAACATGCAGTGGCTCAAGCAGCTTCCGTACAAACACGAGATCGCTGGTACCGGCGTGCACCTCTGCCACGGGTCGCCGCTTCGTCTCGAAGAGTTCGACTACATCTTCGCTCCCGAGCAGGCGCGCGAGTGCCTCGCGATCTGGGACCAGCTCGGTGACATCACGTTCATCGGTCACTCGCACCTCTGCAAGGTCTTCGCCCTCCGGCCCGGCGAGGTCGAAGAGCTTCCGGCGAAGGACTTCACCCTGCGCAAGGGTTACAAGTACATCGTCAGCGTCGGTTCCGTCGGCCAACCCCGCGACTACGACAACCGCGCGAGCTTCACGGTCTTCGACAGCGATACCCGCGAGTTCCAGTTCAAGCGCGTCGAGTACGACATCGAATCTGCGGCAACGAAGATTTTCGACGAGAATCTAGAGCGCAACTTCGGACACCGCCTCTTCATCGGCGTTTAGTCGCGCCTTGGGGACGCGTGGTTGCTTAATTGTCTTACGGCCACTGCCGGCGGTGGCACCAAAGGGACGGCGATCCCCTGCCTAGTCGATCTGCGTGTGGCGGATGAGGCCCAGCCAGGGGCTGTGGCCGTCGGCTAGGCTGTCTAGGGGGGGCGTTTGCATGGAGCCGACTTCGCTGACTCGAGGAGCGAGGGGGGCGGGGAGGGCTGCGGCGAGGGCTCGGCGGGCTGGCGTGTCCGCGGCGACGCCGAGGGCCTTGAGGTGCACGCCCAGGGGGACGAGGCGGCGGCCCAGGTCTTCGGCGCTAGCGCAGGAGAGTACGGAGACGTTTCGGTAGCCCGGGCTCAGGCGCAGGGGACCGTCGCCCTCGAAGCTCACGGCGTAACCGTCGCCTTCGAAGAGGTCACCGCGGGCGGCGGCGACGCCGCGCCATTGGAGCTGCTGGGCTCCGCGGTCGAGGGGCAGGCGGCCCCGGGGTAGCGAATCGCGGATGGCTTCGAGGGCCCCCGCGAGGCGTTCGGCGAAGCCCCGGCCCCGACCGGCGTCGCCCCCGACCCAGATGCTGTGGGGCGAGAGGCAGCCGCGCTGGTCGTAGGCGGCTACGTCGAGGGCTACGCGGGCGACGACTTCGTCATCGGCTTCGTCAGGAATCCAGATCGCCCCGAGGCCATGGCCGTGGGGGACGAAGGTGGTCGTGGCTGGGAGGCGTCCACGGATGTGGCCCAGGGTCGTATCGCTTCCGTAGGCCGCCACGACGTCCGCCTGGGCGAAGAGTGCGTCTTCGAGGTGCGTATCGCCGCCTTCGAAGGTGAGGACCGCGTAGCTCGCGGCGACGTCGGGGGCTGCGGCTTCGAGGGCGCGGCGGAAGACCCGGGGAAAGATGTCGTCCCGGGATGATGCCTTGGCGATGACCGGGACCCCGGCGAGGAGCGGCAGCGCGATGGCGCGAAACGGCGCCGTGAAGACGTTGCCCGAGAGCACGACCGCGGCGAGGCGGGCCCGGGCCGGGATCGACCGGGCCGACGGTGATGTCTCGCCCGTCAAATCCGCGGCGGCTGCGAGGGCTTCGAGGGCGTCCGCGGAGGCGTCGCCGCAGGTCGTCGTGAGCCCCCAGCCCACCATCTCCCGGGAGAGCCCCGTCGATTCGACGAGCAGCAGACGCGCTTCGCTACCGATGTCGGACTCGGGGTCCACGAGGGCGGCGGCGGCTCGGGCGATTGCCCCGGCCACGGCCCCCACGCCGATGGCCTCGAGTGTCTCTGCGGACGCCGCGGTCTCGGCGGCCCGGTGACGGATCTCCTCGGCGGCGGTCACGGGCGTGGGTCCCCGAGGGCTTCGTCCATGGCGAGGCTGCATCCCCGGGGGACCGTCCCCGGGGCCCGACCGATGAGCACGATTCCGTCTTCGACGCGCTGGGCGAGATCGGCGGTCTGGATTGCCGCGACGGTGTCCACGTTCGCCACATCGTCGATGCGCAGGATGCCGACCTCTCCTCGGGCTACCGGCTCGAGGCTCTCGGGGTCGACGGGGGTCGCCCGGACCCATCCCGGCACCCAGAGTCGCCGCGCCTCGTCGGGCCGATGGAGAGTCGTTTCGTACATCTGGCTCGAGAGCTCGGTCATGCCGTACTCCGCGACGACGGCGCTCTCTGCCACGCCGTAGCGCTTGGCGAGCATGTTGCGCATCGCCTCCGGGGCGACCTCTCGAGACCGTCCTTTGAAGCCCCCGGTCTGCATCACGAAGCTCGATTCGGGGAGCGCATAGTCTCGGCCTTCGAGGGCGTCGTCGGCATGCACGAATGCGAAGCTCGTGCCCAGGAGTGCCACCGGTTGGCTCGCGGCGATCGCACCTTCGAGGGCCGCCTCGAGGGCCGGGAGGTCGAGGGCGCCGTCCTGAAAGGCCCAGGTCGAACGACCCTCGCCGAACCACGACTCGAAACGGCCGAGCATATAAGACAGCGAAGAGTCCGGGGCCTCCGATGGGTGCGGGGCGAGGATGATCAGATGGCGTTCGAGGTCGTCCCGGAAGAGGCCGCGGCGGGCGGCGGCGCGGGCGGCGCGGTCGTAGAGGGAGAGGTCTCGAAAGTGGTGCTCACCGCGCGCGCCGTGAGTGGTCCCCGAGGTCCGGAAGACGCGCTGGGTCTCTGACTCGTCGAAGCGGGAAACCCGGGCGAACCGGAAGACGTCGGTCGGCAGGGCCGGCACGGCGTCGACGGTGCCGGCGTCCTCGAGGGCTACTCCGCGGCTCGCGACGAGGCGGCGATAGGGCGCGACGACCTCGGCCTGGGCCCGGGCGAGGTCGAGGAGAAGGGCATCCCGCCCTTCGTCGTCCCGACCCCCTCCCGCGAGGCGATCGATGAGCGTGGCGGCCCTCATCGCAAGCTCGTCGAACGGGTCACTCATCGGGCCCCCTCGGCTGCCAATACCTCGTCGAGGGCCACGACGAAGGCTTCGAGCAGCGCGGGGTCGATGGTGAGGGGCGGGACGACCTGCAAGACCTCGGCGTTTTGCCCCGCCGGCAGGGTGAGGTAGCCGCGCTCGAGGAGCCGCCGCACGATGCGTAGCGTGAGCTCGCCGCTCTCGAGCTCGATGCCAGCCAGCAGTCCGACCCCGCGCACGTCGACGATCGAAGCATGGCGTGGGGCCAGCTCGGCGAGGCGGGTCAAGAAGGGCGTGCCCACCCGAAGCGCACGCTCGGCGAGGCCTTCGTCCTCGAGCACGTCGAGGGCGGCGAGGGCGGCCGCCGACGTGACCGGGTTACCGAAGAACGTGCCCGTATGAAGCGCGGCGCCGTCGGGGTCTCCCCAGGCGGCCATCACCTCCGGGCGACCGAGGAGCGCGCTCACCGGCAGGCCCCCTCCGAGGGCCTTGCCCACGCAGATGAGATCCGGGTCGGCTCCATCAGCCACGGACCGGAAACGCGCGCCCGTCCGACCGAAGCCGGTGAAGATCTCGTCGACGATGAGCAGCGCACCGGCCCTCCGCGCTATCTCCCCGACCCCCTTTAGGAAACCCTTCGGCGGAAGAACGACCCCACCGCGGCCGAGGAGGGGTTCGATGAGAACGGCCCCCGGGGCCTCGTCGGGCCAAGCGCGCTCTACGGCGCTGAGGGCCTCCGTGAGGCTCCCGTCTCGCGGAAAGGGTGCAAAGGTTACGTGGGGGTTCAGCTGCGCTCTGAAGGGCGCCCGGAAGGCCTCGGAGTAGCCGCAGGCCGCGAGGGGCCCGTGGGAGAGCCCGTGGTAGCCGCCTTCGAAGGCGACGACCCCGGGTCGCCCGGTGGCGAGGACCGCGGTCTTGAGGGCGGCCTCGACGGCGTCGGCGCCGCCGAGGGCCAGGACGACCCGTCCCCCATCCCAGGGGGAGAGGGCCGAGAGGCGCGCCAGGAGCTCGATCTTGACGTCTGAGGGGTGCAGGTCACCGAGGGCGTGCAAGAGGCGCCTCGCCTGGGCCTCGATGGCGGCGACGACCCGGGGGTGGCCGTGGCCGATGGCGGCGACCCCGAAGCCCGCCGTGAGGTCGACGAAGCGATTGCCGTCGGCGTCGACCACGTTGGCGCCCTGGGCTTCGGCCCACACGATGGGGTCGTGGGGGGCGCCAGCCTGTTCGCTTCGCCGGGCCCGGCGGGTGGTGAACGCCGGGCACTCGGTCTTCGCGAGAGTCTCGACGAGGCCCTCCGCCCGGGGTCCTGGGAGGGGGGCCCCTACCGCTGGGGGCAGCTGTCCGAGGTGGCTCACAGGCCCAGGTTTAGCGAGTGTCGCGGGCCTCGTCGAGGCGGGCCCGGTTGGGACCCTCAGCGCTTCCAGGGATAGAAGAGCTTTGCCTCGGCCCGAACGGTTCGCATGACGCTCGGGTCGTCTAGGAGCAGCACGTCGAGGGAAGCCCCGAGCTCGTCTCCGGCTTCCCGAAGACTCAGGATGATCTCGTTCAGGCGCTGGCGGAACGCGGTGTCGATCTTGAGGGCGACGGTGGGCATGGGGGAAGACGGTCCCCGGGCGATCGCCGAGAGCGCCGCCCACTCGACCTCGGGGTAGCTGCGCAGCACCGCCGCGAGGCCAGAGAGCAGCGCCTCGGCCGGCTCTTCGTTGAGCTTGTGCACGCTCACGCTCGACCCGGAGCCGAAGGTGGTCACGGCGATGGGTTCGTCGGAGACCGAGGCCTGGAGCGATGCCCCGGGCAGCGGTTTCGGCTCGGGCGTCTGACTTGCGCCCCCGATAGGCTCGCCTCCGATGTTGATGTTCATCGCCCCCGAGGGTTTGACCGCCCTGATCATCGATGACGAGAGCCGTCCGACGCCGGCGTAGGGGCCAGAGGACTCGCGCCGGGCGGCGGGGCTCAGGAGGGGCTCGATCTCTTCGCGGTCGATGTCGAGGGAATGGGGGGCCGAGATGTCGACGACGACAAAATGTAGGTCGTGGCCGATGGCGTAGTTGAGCGCGCCCCGTGCTCCGAACTCCTTCGATGCCACCGAACCGTCGGCTTCCCGCCAGCCGAACTGAGTCGCGGCGGCCTCGAGCTGGTCGGCGGTCGAAAAGATGGGCAGCGCCGTCTGACCGTTGGCGTTGGTCAGAGTTCGGAAGCTCGCGCTGTCGTCCTGTCCCCAGGTGGGGAGGTGCACGGTCCGCTGGGAGAGGGCCACCAGGGCATCGACCTTGGCTTGGCCGCCTTGCTGGGCATCTGCGAGGAGTCGCTGAAAGGGGGAGAGTGTGCTGGGGGAATCGGCCACGCGATTAGAATGATGACTGGCCGTTCCGAGCGACCGCAACTTTCCAGACAGACCGTTCGGTCCGCTGGGCAGGCGTCGAAGCGGCAAGATCGCACGCAACTGCGGGCTCGGGACCCCGATAAGCGGACATTCACCGCCGTCGGCGGATCACTCCGGAGAGCCCGTGACTCGTTTTTCACTCCAATTTCTATTCGCTATCCTCGTGTCACTGGCCGTTTCGTGGGCGGCCGGGGGATGCGGCGACGCGCCCTGCCCCGAGGGAACCGACCGAAGCTCTGCTGGGCGCTGCCTCGATGCCCAGTCAGAGATTCCCGGTGATGACCCGACTGCGGACGGGGACATGGCGATGCCGACTGAGCCCGGGTTGCCGGGGATCGAGCCTTCCCTCGAAATAGCGACGACCGAGGCCGAAGTGCACATCCGCGTTGGCGGAGTCCTCGAGTTCGAGGTCGAAGTGCGTCGCTCCGAGGGATGGGTCGGTGCCGTGCACCTCGAACTGACGGGCCTGCCGCGAGGGCTCACGGCGAGCGCCGGCTACGCCTTCGAATCCGAGTCCCGGGGGCTGGTCACGGTCCGGGCGGGGACCGGCGCCCCCGTCGGGCGCACCTTCGAGGTCGACCTCCGGGGAACCCTCGTTGGGGTTTCGGGGGTGAGCGCGACCGTGCCCCTCACGCTCCTGGTGACGGGCCACCCCGGTGACCTCGACGTGAGCTTTGGCGCGGCCGGGGTGACCGTGACTCAGCCCTTCGATGGAAGCTACGACGAGGTGAAAGCCATCGCTCCCATCGACGATGGTGGCTTCGTGCTTGCCGGCAATGGCTACGACGGCTCGGCGATGGTCGCTTTCGTCTCTGCGTACCGCCAGGACGGCACCGCGGTGGCCGGCTTCGGTGCCGGGGGGACCCGGCGCTTCGACCACCCGGCCGTCTCCTCGACGGCGCTGCATTCGGTCCTCGCGACCGACGGGGGCATTCTCGTCGCGCTACGCGAGGACTTTGCCTTGCAGGTGATTCGCCTCGGTGACGCCGGAACCACGGACCCGACCTTCGGCGCGGGGACCGGCGCCGCCGTCAGGCCGACCGAGCGCGGCGGCCTCAGGCTCATCCCCTACGGCGACGGCTTCGTGCTCGCCGGGGCGGCCGACCTCGAGCGCTACGACGCCGACGGCGTCCTCGTCGACGGCTTCGGCGATCACGGCGTATTGCATGGGACCGTGCCCACGGGCAGCGGCCTCGCGTCGTTCCCCGGTGGCGGCCTGGTCTTCGGATGGCACGAGGACCGGGGCGACTTTCTCTTCGAGCGCTTCGACGACGCCGGGCATTCGTTGACCGCCTTCGGAGGCACCGGTCGGGTATCCATCCCCCCGTCGGCGAGCATCGGCAACGTTGTCTCGGTGGTCGCCCTCGACGATGGGGGCATAGTGGCGGCCCTGTCCGTGCCTCCGGTCCCCGACTACGCGGACCCCCACCCCGTGCGCGTGATTCGTCTGACCGCCGCGGGCACCCTGGACCCCGGCTTCGGAGTCGAAGGCATTGCGGTACCCACGGCAGAGGCGGGGGGAACCCTCGAGGCGGCGGGCATGGCCGTCGCCGGCGCCCGGGTGCTCGTTTGGGGTGAGCGCTGGGCCGCCGGGGACGGCGCCCCGTCGGGTTACCTCTCGGCGTTGACCCTCGGCGGTGATGTCGATGCGTCGTTCGGGGATGGCGGCACCGTCGACCTCGGACGCCGCGTGCAGCCGGTGGCGGCGATCGTTACTCCCAACCGCGACCGGATCCTCGTCGCCAGCAACCGCCGCGCCGGGGGCGGCGTGGGCGCCATCCGCGACATCGTCGTCAAACGTCTTTGGCTTTGACGGCGAGGCGGCCGATCTGACGCCGCCCCGGTCCTGACGTCAGGGAGTCGTCCAGACGTAGCCGGCGATCGACTCGTAGACATAGCCGTAGGTCGAAATCGCGGCGTCCCGCTCTGCCGCGCTGGGGGTGTAGAAGTGGTCGTTGCCCCTGCGCAGGCGGTAGAGGGGCGTCGAGCCGCAGACGCTCGCGGACCGGGCGATGTAGCCCACCGTGAGCTCCCGCGTCGCCCCGGCGGAACCTTCGCAGACGGCGGACTGGGTGTAGAAGTGGAAGCCGTTTGCGAGCAGGCACCGGTAGAAGGGCACCAGCCCCGGCTTCGAAGACGAGTAGAGGTGGAAGAAGTCGTAGTGCTCGACGGTGAAGCCGCAGCACACGGCCTCGGTGCGGTTCGTCGTATAGAAATGCTCGCCGGTAGAACTCTTCAGCGAACGGTGTACGGCGCTCCGGCACGAGGCCCCTTCGTCGCAGCTTCCGTCGCAGTCATCATCGACGAGGTTGCAGCTCTCGGCGGCGGACGGCGGCGCATCGCACATCACCCAGCTGCCGGCGCTGCACATCTCGTCGCCCGTGCCGCAGGCCGTCGAGCACGCTCGGGTCAGTCCTTCGTCGATGGTTCCGTTGCAGTTGTCGTCCACGCCGTTGCAGGTCTCGGTCCCGACCGGCGGCGCGTCGCAGCCCACGAAGGCCCCGCCCTCGCAGCGTTCGGTGCCGGCCCCGCAGGCGGTGGCGCACATCTGGGTCACGTCTTCGTCGACGGCGTCGTCGCAGTCTTCGTCTAGGGTGTCGCAGGTCTCCGTCGCCCCGGGGTAGCGGTACGCGTTTGCTTCGTCGCAGTCGGTCTCGGCGCTCACGCCGTCGCCGTCGATATCGGCGCTCCGAGGCAGGCAGAAGCGGTTGCGGCAGATTTCCGTTGCGGCGCATTCGGTATCGGCCACGCAAGCGGGGTAGGGGGCGCAGGCGCCGTCGAGGCAGCGCTCGAGGGCCTCGCAGGTGATCGAGCCGCAAGAGGGGCCGATGATCGTCGTATCGCGGCCCGAGTCTCGCGGGGGCGCCGTGCCCGAATCGACGGGGCCACCCCCGTCGCGGGTCCCGGAGTCCATCACCGAGGTCCCCGTGTCCCGGCCCCGGCCCGTCGGATCCGTCTCCGTGCTGCTGGCGCAGGCGCCCAAGAGCGACAGGAGCGACACGAGAGAGGCCAGAAGCAGGGTGAGGCGCCGGGTGCGCAGCGATGTAGAAGGGCGAGGAGAATGGGCGAGATTAATCAAGCGGGACTGCATAGGCCGTAGTCAGCTTGCGGGACGCGGGGCGATCGAGTCAAACGCCCGGCCCCAACCTTGACACCCCCAGGTCAGGGGCTATCTTCCGCCTCCCCATTGCCCAGATAGCTCAGTTGGTAGAGCAGGGGATTGAAAATCCCTGTGTCGGCGGTTCAATTCCGTCTCTGGGCACTAAGTCATGAGCCCCGCCTAACCGCGGGGCTCAGTTGCATCTCGGGCCCCCACAGGTGGAGTGGCAGGACGTCGCGTTCCGAGGCAGAATCTCCGGGTGATTCGGCTTACTTTCTCGTTGGTTCTCGCGTCGTCCTTCGTCGCGCTCTCCGGCTGCAGCTTCGTGGACGACTTTGGTCGTTTTGAGGTGGCGGATGGCGCCGTCGCCGATTCCGGCGCGGACACGGGCAGCGATGCGGATACCGGGGCGCCGCCCCCGACGGACTCGGGGGCCATGGACTCGGGCCCCGCGGACACAGGCACCCCCGACACCGGGCCGACCCTGCCGGCCTGCGCGACGGCCTTTCTCGTCCCGGGGGTCGAAGCCGCTGCGGACACCTCGACCGCAACCGACGACTACGCGGGTTCCTGCGGCGGAGCTGGCGGCAAGGACGTCGTGTACGCATTCGTTGCGCCGGCTGACGGCTATTACCTCTTCGAGACGATCGGCAGCTCCTTCGACACGGTGCTTTACCTCTACGACGCCTGCGACGGATTGACCGAGCTCGGGTGCAACGTCGATGGTCCGACCGCACCGCAGTCCCAGGTCCCGTATCTGATGACCGCCGGCGAGATGGTAATCGTCGTCGGCGATGGCAACGCCGCCGCGTCCGGCGACCTGCGCGTGACGGCCGGGCCCGTCGCCTGCCCCGACGCCGACCTCGTCCCGGCCATCCTGCCCCTCGAGACGACGACCGTCGGCCGCCCCGATGAGCACACATCGGCCTGCGGCGGGACCGGCGCCGGGGACCGGGGCCTGCGCTACACGGCGACGACCACCGGCTTCCACCGCTTCACGATGACCTCGGAGACGACGGGCTTCGACCCCTTGCTCAGCGTCGAGCGGGGGCCCTTGTGCGGCGGCGAGGTCGTGCAATGCAACGCGTCCGGGGACGGTGTCGCCGAGGTGACCCGCTACCTGACCGACGGCGAGGTGCTCACCCTTCGCGCGGACGGGCGCTCGTCGGGCCACGAGGGTGACTACCGTCTCGAGGTGACCGAGCTCCCGGCCCTCGGCTGCGATACGACGCTCGTCGAGGGTTCGGGGCCGATCAACGGCACCCTCGCCATCGACGACCCGCACCAACACAGCGGGAGCTGCGGTGAGGCTCACCACGTCGCTTCGGTGGCGCCCCGCGTCTCGTACGAAAACCCCGACGTGGCATTTCTGGTGACCGACATCCCGACGCCGCCGGCCCCACCCTGCCGCTTCTCCTGCGTCCTCGAGGTCACCGCCGATTTTCCCTTCATTCTCTCCGTTCAAGAGACGGACACCTGCAACGGCAACGAGATCGCTTGCGCCGCATCGACCAGCTCGGGGGCGCCTTTCAGCGGTTCCGTCGAACTCATGAACATCGAACCCGCCACCGGAAACGCGATCATCGTTCTCGACCGCCAGCTCGAGGACCAGGACGTATCGGGCATTTCTGTGCCCTGGGGTAACAACTACACGGTCGACTACTTCTGCTTCGGCGTCTGCTGAGCGCGCCGGCTCAGAACCGGCCGTCGATCAATACGGACCCGGGCCCTACGCGCAGCGCCGCGGTCGGCGCCGTCGCATCGTCTTCGTCTCCGCCGCCGTCGAGGAGCATGAGCGTCACTCCGGCTCCTGCGGCGATCGCGCCGATGAAGAGCAGCGCCGTCGACGCGGTCGAGAGCGCGCTTCCGCGGTCGATGTCTCCCGCGTACTCGGGGGGGCAGACGTCTCCGGGGCACGCCGCTTCGAGGTCTCCGTAGACGCCGTGGGCGGCGATGCCCGTGGCGAGGGATGCGATGAGGGCCGCGGCGCCGACGCCGGCGGTGCCGACGCCTACCCAGAAGAGCGTGCCAGGCCCGCCGGTGGAGTCTTCGTCGGCGGGCGGTGGGTTGTTCGCCTCCTCTGAGGCGGCTGCGGCGGCTGCCGCGCGTTCGGCCTCGGCGGCTTGCTCGGCAGCGTCCTGCCCTTCTTGCGTTGCTTGAGCTCGCAGTCGCTGGAGCCGCGGAGCGATCGACGGGTAGAGCTCCGAGTCCTGCTCGAGCTCCCGTTCGGCTTGTTCGAGGGCGGCGATCGCGCCCGGGATGTCTCCGTGGGATTCGAGGGCCCGGGCCTGGTTCACGAGCAGGGCCGGGCGTCCGCTGAGGCGGTAGGCCTCGGCGAAGGCTTCGGCGGCCTCTCCGTATTGGGCGCGGTCGAAGTAGGTGCGCCCGGTCTCGAAGAAGTGCCGCGCGAGGTCGTCGTCGGACTGCTGGGCACCGGCCGTCATCGGGGCCGAGAGGGCCAAGAAGAGCATCGAGGACAGCAAGAGCGGGAGGCCGGAGAAGGCCAAGGGGGGGCGGGTCATCGCCGAGAGCGTAGCTGACGAATGGTCCAAGGGCGAAGGAGGACAAGGCGGTGAACGTGGTGAAGGCCTGCTAACCTCTCCCGCAGTGGTCCTCCTCCCCCGACGCCGCTCGAAAGTGACGACTCGCCGTGGGCCCTGAGGCCCTGCGCTTCATCGTGCCCTTCACCGGGGTCGACCTCGCCGCGGTCCAGGTGTTTCCGTTGATCCACGGCCACGCCGCGGTCTTCACTCACCGCCTCGAAGGCTCACCCCGGGACAATCAGGACGCCGCCTTGGTGATCGGCCACGGAGGGGGCCCGGACGTGCTCGTCGTCGCGGATGGGTCCGGGGACGGGTCGGGAGACCCCGACCTCGGCGCAGAAGCCGCGAAGGTCGCCGTCGGGGCGATCGTGCGCGGCGTCATCGGCGGCCTCGCCGACGGCCTGTCGGCCCGACAAGGCGTCCTCGCCGGTTTCGAGGTGGCGAATGAGCGCGTGGTCGCCCTGGGGGCCGGCGCGGCGACGACCCTCGCCGCCTGTGAGATCACCGGCGACCAGGTTCGCACCTATCACGTCGGCCACTCCCGGGTGCTCGTCTGTGGTCAGCGCGGCCGCAACCGGTTCATCACCGCCGTGCCGACGGACGCCGTGAACGTCGTTGGTGACCCGGCGATGGAGGTGCAGGTCAGCCCGAACCTGCGCCTCGGAAGGCGCGGCACCGTCGTGCTCGGCTCCGACGGCCTCTTCGCCAACCTCTCGCACCCCGAGATCATCGAGCACCTCCGCCGGGGCCCCCTCGAGGGCGCCATGGCCAGCGCCATCGCCGCGGCCCGGGGGGCCATGAGCCAGGGGGCCGGCTCCCCTGACGACCTGACGCTCATCGCCTATCGCCCGCACCAGCGTGCGTCGCTGCCTCCGTTAGACCCCGAGGCGTCGATGCCCCCGTCCGATCAGGGCGTGTAGGTCGTCGCGGAGGTACCCATGGTCCCGGCCGGGGCGCCTGCGCCGCCAGTGCCGCCTGCGCCGCCGGTGCCGCCGTTGATCACGGTCGCGCCGTCGGGGGTCGCCGTGCTGGTGCCTCCGAGGACGACGCCGAAGGCCGGGCCGCCGCCGCCGCCTGCGCCTGCGCCGCCGTCGCCGCCGTCACCGCCTCGGCCGCCGGTGCCCCCGGTTCCGGAAGTGCATCCCGACGGGCTGAGGCGTGCCCCACCGGATCGGCCCCCAGCGCCCGTGCCGCCGGGACGGCCATCGGAGCCCGCGCCGCCGTCACCGCCCGAGCCCCCGGTCACGAGGGTGCCGTCGAGCGCGAGCGTCGTATCCCAGAGGAAGATTGCGACCGACGCCCCTCCCCCGTTTCCTCCGTTGCCGTTGTCGCCGCCGCAGGCACCCGAGCCGCCGCCACCGCCGGCACCGCCGCTCACGTAACAGAAGGAGTTGACGATGCACCCCGTGCCGCCGCCGCCGCCGCCGCCGCCGGTGCCCCGGCTGCCCGGTGCCCCCGCGCCCCCCGGCGCTGGCGCGTAGCCCGCACTGGTGAACGCTCCGACTGCCAACCCTGGAGTCCCAGGATCTCCCGCCGTCCCGTCGGTTCCCCGGGTGCCGGTCCTCCCGGCGCGCGAGCCGCTCGTCCCCGCGGCGCCTCCTGCGGGGCCGATGAAGGCTGGGCACGAGGGCACGCCCAGGATGGTTGTGCGCTCCGCGACGGCTCCCGAGCGGCCGTCGGCGGCGTTGATCGCGGCGCCTGCTGCGCTGTCCCAATAGCTGCCGGCCCGGCCTCCGAAACCTCCCCCGGCGCAGGAGCACGTACCGGCGACGTCGCCGCCGCTGCCGAGGATCGGAGGGGAGGCGCTCGTGCCGCCCGGGCACGACGAGCCGCTGTAGACCGCCCGGCCGCCGACGGTGCCGACACGCCCATCGGGGGCGGTGGTCGCGACCGGGGCGCCGTCCGCTGCATCGCCGCCTCGGGCGCCGGTTATCTGCATCCCTCGGAGGGTGACCCCCATGGAGCGCACGATGCGTATCGCGAAGTTGCTCTCGCCCATCGGGCTCGGTTCGGCTTCTACATCGAAGGCCGCGAGGGTCACTGCGGTCAGGTCCGCCCCGTCGACCACCGGCGCGGGGCCCCGGATGGTGGTGGCTTCGCCGGTGCGAGCCCAGGCCGCGTCGGCGTCGTAGCCGCCGTAAATGGAGATTCCATCTGTGAGGGTGATCTGTTCGGTGTAGTTCCCGCTGGCGACGAGAACCGACGGGCGCCCGAGGACTCCGGCGACCGCGAGGCCCCGGCCGATGGTCGCGACCGGTTGACCCGGGTCGGTGCCATCGTTTGCATCGTCGCCACTTCGGGCGACGAAGATCGACGTTGCGGCCTCGCCGTCGATCCCGTCGCAGTCGCGGTCGATGAAGTCGGGGTCCGGGAGATCTGCTCCGGTCGGCGTGCAGGTGTCTGGGGTGCCGGAGTCCCGGGGACCGCCGCTGTCCCCCGCGCCCGAGTCCACGGCCGAGTCGCCGCCTGCGTCCCCGCCGCCGCCATCCCCCGCATCTCCTGCGTCACCTGCGTCCCCGTCTGCGACACATCGCCCCGCGGCGTTCCGCGCCGTCCCCGCCGGACAAGGCGGGTCCCCGCACCCAGTGAGCAGGGCGGTGAGGGTGAGGAAGGAGGCGAAGGTGATGAATGAAAAGCGAAACATGGGACTCGTCGAGGGTGAGTGGGGCTCGGGGGTGTCGCAAGGTGGTGTGCCGGGTGAGGTCAGCCAGTCGAACTTCAAGGACGGCAGTGCTGGGGCCCGCCCCCGCAGTTGAGGACGCTCGCGCAGTCCACTCCGCCCCCACACTGATAGGAGCACAACCCCGTGCCAGAACCCGCCGTCGGGCAGTACCCGTCGGCAACGTCGACCACGCCGCAGTCGGTGTCCAGCGAACAGGCGACGTTCCGCGCATCGGCGATTCCCTGGCAGGTCGTGGTCGTGGGGGGCATGCAATAGTCCGTCATCCACCCGTCGACGCTCATCAGCGTCACGACGGTGGAGTACGGCCGCCTGGCAGCGTCCGTATCCCCACAACCGCCATCCGCGCTGTCCAAGAAACAGAACGTGCCCACGCTGGTGCCCCCGAAGACGTGGTCCACGCAGCGGCGTCCCGCGAGGCACTCGGCGTCGCTCGTGCACGCATCGCAGGTGTCGGCCGTGCGCATCGTCGACGTACACGTGCCATCG
>Ga0164313_10001846_pt1 | contig 18978 bp, 14 predicted proteins | sample GuaBasSedimGuay4_FD_113735 | JGI IMG/M metagenome (GOLD analysis project Ga0164313, IMG submission 113735) | Subseafloor sediment microbial communities from Guaymas Basin, Gulf of California, Mexico - Guay4, Core 4569-4, 0-3 cm | ecosystem: Environmental > Aquatic > Marine > Hydrothermal vents... | reverse complement strand
GATCCAGGAAAGCTGCTGCAACTTGTCAGTATCCATCCCGAACCAATTGATGGGCTGCTCCATCCGGGCAAGTAGGGCCGAAATTTCCTCGAGCTCCGGCGGTAGCACCGGAGGATTCGGTTTCAGGCAGATGCCTATCGGTGGCGTCGGCACTCTCTTCATGTGACCTCCCTGGATCAGCGACAAGGCTGTTGCTCCCTTGTATTGCAAGCCGTGCCAATATTTCGAAAGCTCAAGAATCATACCTGTGGAAAACGTCTATATTTTGGCTACGACAGTACTTATCGCAGAGAAAGCATTAATATCAAGCACTGTTTTCAACATTCTAATAATAAATTATCTTGAATATAATTAAGAAATTTTATACTGTTTGGCAGTGAAGATCCTGATGGCGTGGCTCGGGCAGACCGATCTCGGTGCTTCAAGAGACGAGCAACGAGTTGGCCCGGGGCCCATCGCAGGTGCGCTCGATGACCGGTCCTTTGACCGAGTCGTCCTCCTCAACAACTACCCGGAGGGCGAGGCGGCGCACTTCGCGACCTGGCTCGGCAAACGCACCGGCGGCCACCCTTCGCTCGAGATCCGGCCGGTCGACCTGCCGAGCCCCGTCGACTACAGCGCCATCTACAAGGCAGCCGTCGAGGCGATCGAGACGGTGCGTACCGACCACGGTCCCAGGGTCGAGCTCACCTTCCACCTCAGTCCCGGCACCCCCGCCATGGCCTCGGTGTGGTTGCTGCTGGCCAAAGCGCGATACGACGCCCACCTCATCGACTCCTCCCGCGAGCACGGGGTGCGCGACGTCGAAGTTCCCTTCGAGATCTCGGCCGAGTTCATCCCAGACATCCTGCGCGCGTCTGATCGGAGGATCGCCGGCCTCGCCGCGTCGACACCACCCGATACGCCCAACGAAGCGGGCATCATCGGCCGCAGCGCCGCGATGCAGGTGGTACTCGATCGTGCCCACTCGGTCGCCCCGCGCTCCGTACCGGTGCTCATCGAGGGCGAGTCCGGCACCGGCAAGGAGCTCCTCGCCCGCGTCATCCACGCATCGAGTCCGCGCCGCGACCGCGAGATGGTCACCATCAACTGCGGCGCCATCCCCGACAACCTCGTTGAATCGACCCTCTTCGGCCACGTCAAGGGCGCCTTCACCGGCGCCGACCGCTCCAAGCGCGGCCTCTTCCAATCCGCCGATGGCTCGACCCTGCTCCTCGACGAGGTCGGCGAGCTGCCGCCCGAGGCCCAGGTCAAGCTCCTGCGCGTTCTCCAGGAGGGGGAGGTCACGCCCGTCGGCAGCACCGCGGCCCAGATGGTGGACGTGCGCATGATCGCCGCAACCAACCGCACCCTCGTCAACGAGGCAGCATCCGGCAGCTTCCGCTCCGACCTCTACTACCGGCTCGCGGTAGCCGTGCTCACCCTGCCGCCACTGCGCGAGCGCGAGGGCGACCTCGGCCTCCTCATCGATCACTTCCTGGCCAAGGTCAACGCCGACCAGCGCGACCACGACCCGGGCTGGCGGGACCGCCGTCTCTCGCCTGACGCCCGGAACCTGCTGCTGCGTCACCCGTGGCCCGGTAACGTCCGCGAGCTCGAGAACACCCTCACCCGCGCCGTCATCTGGTGCACCGGCGAGGTCATCCGACAGGTCGAGATGAGCGAGGCCTTCCAGAACGGACTACCCACCAACGGCGAGATGATCCTCGACCGTCCTCTGAGTAACGGCCTTGACCTACGCGAGCTCCAGGCCGACGTCGCCCGTCACTACCTCGAGCGCGCCCTCGATGAAGCCGTCGGCAACAAGTCCAAAGCCGCCAAGCTCGTCGGTCTCCCGAGCTACCAGACCTTCTCCAACTGGCTGCAGAAGTACGGGGTCGAATCGTGAATGGCATGAGTTGTGCTCCGGCTCCTGTCCTATGGATCAACCTCTTCCGTTTTCCGAGTTCGGCGCACGCGCCCCTGACGCAAGGGGGGGCCTGATGTCAGCAGCCGATGCCATACTCTCAAGTGCCAACTTCGGCTACCTTGCCGAGTGCGACCCGGTGCTTGGTCGTTATGGCGCCCTCGCCGAGCACTACTTCGCCCTCGAGCCTCGGGACTGCGTGGCCAAGCTCCGCCAGATGACCGAGCTCATGGCCCAGCTCTCCGCCGCCCGGGTGGGTATCGAGGTACTGCAGGAGGATAGCTTCCTCGACGTGCTCCGCAGGCTCCAGCAGCGCGAAGTCCTGCCAAGGGAGGCCGCCGATCTCTTCCACTTCATCCGCAAAAACGGCAACATGGCCGTCCACGACCACGACAAGGCGGTGAGCCACGGCGCCGCGTTGCACTTCCTCAAGCTCAGCCGCGCCCTCTCCATCTGGTTCTACCGCTTCTACACCGGCACGCCGCAGTTCTCCGCCGGGCCCTTCGTGCCGCCGTCGGATCCACAGCAGGCCGATGAGGTACTCAAAGATGAGCTCGAGGGCCTGCGCGTGACCCTGGCCGAGAACCAGACCGCACTCGAGGCGGCGAATCGCCGGGCGGCTGAGCAGGCGTCGCTCCATGCCTCTCTCCGCGAGCAGTACTCCGAGGCCGTTGAAGAGCGGGAGATCTACTCGGCCCTCGCCGACGAGATGGAGAGCCGCCTCGTCCAGGAGACCGGGCGTGTCGAAGCTTCACTGGTCGAGGCCCGTCAGGAGGCGGCGGCCCGATCCAACGACGAGCTCGAGGCGCGGATTTCCTTCGCCAGACAGGCCGGCGATGATCTCGGTCTTGACGAGGCCGACACCCGCCGCCTTATCGACGAGCAGCTCCGCGAGGCCGGCTGGGAGGCGGACTCCGAGACTCTGCGCCACAAGCGCGGTGTCCGCCCGCAGAAGGGCAAAAACCTCGCCATCGCCGAGTGGCCCACCGCCTCGGGCCCGGCCGACTACGTTTGCTTCTGCGGCCTCAAGGCCCTCGCCATCGTCGAGGCCAAGCGCAAGGCCAAGGACGTTCCCGGCGCTCTCCAGCAAGCCAAGCGTTACAGCCGCGACTTTGTCTTTGACGGCGGCGCGAAACCCGCGGCCGATCCGTGGGGTGATTACAAGATTCCCTTCCTCTTCGCCACCAACGGCCGCCCCTACCTCAAGCAGCTCGAGACCAAGAGCGGCATCTGGGTCCTCGACGCGCGCCGCCCGACCAACCACCCACGCCCCCTCTCCGGCTGGTACTCGCCGGAGGGACTCCGAAAGGAGCTGGAGAAAGACGTCGAGGCGTCCGATCGGGAGCTTGCCGCCACCGCCAGCGACTACCTCCCACTGCGCGACTTCCAGCACGACGCCGTGCGCGCTGTGGAGAAGGCTATCGCCGAGGGTAACCGCACCGCCCTCGTCGCCATGGCCACCGGCACCGGAAAGACCCGCACCGCCATCGGCCTCATCTACCGGCTCATTAAAGCCGGCCGTTTTCGCCGCGTTCTCTTCCTCGTCGACCGCTCGGCTCTCGGCGAGCAGGCCGGCAACGCCTTTAAGGATGTCAAGCTCGAGCAGCACCAGAGCTTCACCGACATTTACGATGTCAAGGAACTGGCCGACCTCGCGCCCGATCCCGACACCCGCCTCCACATCGCCACCATTCAGGGAATGATGATGCGCATCCTCTATCCCTCGGACGACGTTCAGATCCCGCCGGTCGACGGTTACGACTGCATCGTCATCGACGAGTGCCACCGTGGCTACACCCTCGATCGAGAGATGAGCGATGTCGAACTCGACCTTCGCGACGAGCGCGACTACCTCTCCAAATACCGCCGGGTGGTCGAGTATTTCGACGCCGTCAAGATCGGCCTCACCGCCACCCCGGCGCTCCATACCGTAGAGATTTTCGGTGATCCAGTCTATGCCTACAGCTACCGCCAGGCCGTCGTCGACGGCTTCCTGGTCGACCACGAACCGCCCGTCAGGATCACCACCCGACTGGCCGATGAGGGGATCCATTGGGCGAGCGGCGACGACGTACCACTCTATGACCCGGCGAGCTCCCAGCTCGAGCTCTTCCGCACTCCGGATGAGATCGACTTCGAGATCGACCACTTCAACAAGATGGTAATCACCGAGAGCTTCAACCGCGTCGTCTGCGACGAACTCGCCCACCACATCGACCCCGACCTCGACGGCAAGACCCTTGTCTTCTGCGCCACCGACGCCCACGCCGACCTGGTCGTTCACCTCCTCAAGCAGGCGTTCGAATCGCAGTACGGCGCCGTCGACGACAACACTGTCGCCAAGATCACCGGCGCCGCCGACCGGCCGCTAGAACTCATCCGCCACTACAAGAACGAGCACCTGCCGTCGATCGCCGTCACGGTCGATCTCCTGACCACCGGCATCGACGTGCCCGAAATCGTCAATCTCGTCTTCCTCCGCCGCGTTCGCAGCCGCATCCTCTATGAGCAGATGCTCGGCCGCGCCACCCGGCTCTGCCCCGACATCGGCAAGGAAGCCTTCCGCGTCTTCGACGCCGTCGACCTCTACTCCAGGCTCGACCCGGTCAATTCCATGAAACCCGTGGTAGCGAACCCGAAGACCTCCTTCGAGGAGCTTGCCCGCCTCCTCACCGAGGCCAACACCGACGACCAACGCTCTCAGCTCCACGATCAGCTCGTCGCCAAGCTCCAGCGCAAGAAGCGCCTGCTCGACAAGCACCACGCCGAAGAGATCCGCCACCACACCGGCGGCACCGCCGAGCAGCTCACCCGCCGTATCCACCACATGGCGCCGTCCGACGCCGCCGCCTGGCTCGCCGAGCATCAGGCTCTCGTCCGCTTCCTCGACGCAGCCCGCCCACCCGCCGGCAAGGTCTTCGTCTCCGACCACGAGGACGAAGTCCTCAACGTCGATCGCGGCTACGGCGACTACGACAAACCCGAGGACTACCTTGAGGCGTTCTCCTCTTACCTCGCCGAGCACCTCAACGACATCCCCGCCCTCATCGTCGTCACCCAACGGCCGCGCGACCTCACCCGCGACCAGCTCCGCGACCTCAGAATCACCCTCGGCGACCGGGGTTTCACCGTGCAACGGATCCGCTCAGCCGTCCGCGACACCACCAACCAGGACATCGCCGCCACCATCATCGGTTTCATCCGCAACCGAGCCCTCGGCTCGCCGCTCATCCCCTACAAGAAGCGCGTCGAACGAGCCCTCGAGAGCATCCTCACGAGCCACGACTGGACCGACCCCCAGCGCCGCTGGCTCGAGCGCATCGGTCAGCAGTTAGAGAAGGAGACCGTGGTCGATCGCGACGCCCTCGATCGAGGCGAGTTCAAGCGGCGCGGCGGCTTCACCCGACTCAACAAGATCTTCGACGGGAAGCTGGAGACCGTCCTTACCGACCTCTACAACGAAGTTTGGAATGAGGCGAGCTAGTGAGTTGCCCGACGCATTGTGAGGCAGTTGGTGTTGAAACGTCTGTTGAGATGGGTTGTCTTGGGAGAGGCAGATGACCCGACCGTTGCTGAATCGTGGAATCGATGAGCTCGAACGCCTTGTCGAAGAGGTGGGACTGAACCCTGGGGAGCTAGAGACGGTCTTGTCTGAGTTGAACCACAGATCGAGTCGTAGATCGGAAAGACTCAAGAGGAGGGTTCTGGCTCTCCTGTCGACTCCCTCTGCAGAATCCGCGGACGATGCGGGAAACATGTTTGCAACCACAGCCGAAAATGGTCGTGGCGATGCTGGGATCGCTGAAAAGAGAAATATCGAACAAGAGTTCTACTGCACATGTGGAACGAGAATCGTGATCGCCCATTCTTCACGCCCGATCGTGCCCCAGTGTTTTCGATGTGACAGAAAATACGGTGTTTACGTGGACGAAGATGGTGAACTCGTTGTGGAGCCAGTCGTCGTTCAGGGTAGGAAATACGAACCCGACTGGGACCGGAGTTTTCCACCTCATTTCTGGTGTATGTGTGGCAAGGTGGTCAAGTTTGTAGACAACGGGAGAGAAAACTTCATTGGATGCCGATCCTGCAATCGGACCTATTCGGCGTTCGTTGATGAAGATGGGGATGTCTACGTCTATTACGTGATGTCAAAAAGAGAAAACCTATGACCACCACCTCCGACATCGTCGCTCGCCTTTGGAGTCTCTGCCACGTCCTCCGCGACGATGGCATCACCTACCACCAGTACGTCACCGAGCTGACGTATCTGCTCTTCCTCAAGATGGCGGCCGAGACCGACACAGAGGATCGGTTCCCCAAGGGATACCGCTGGGACGACCTCGAGTCCAAGGACGGCGTCGAGCTGCTCCAGTTCTACCGCGAGTTGCTTGTCCACCTCGGCGGCAAGGGTGGGGTTTTGGTTCAGGCCATCTTCGCCAACGCCGGCACCACCCTGCGCCAGCCCCGCAACCTCCGCAAGTTGGTCGAGGACATCGACGCCCTCGACTGGTACTCCGCCCGCACGGAAGGTCTTGGCGATCTCTATGAGGGACTGCTCGAAAAGAACGCGAACGAGAAGAAGTCCGGCGCCGGCCAGTACTTCACACCACGGGTCCTCATCGACACCATGGTCGACCTCGTCCAACCCATGCCCGGCGAGATCGTCCAGGACCCGGCCGCCGGTACCGGGGGCTTTCTCATCGCCGCCGACCGCCACGTCCGCTCCTTCTGCGACGACTATTTCGGTCTGAGCGAGGCCGAGGCCCACTTCCAGCGCCACCAGGCCTATGTCGGTGTCGAGCTGGTTCAGGACACCCAACGCCTGCTGCTGATGAACGCCTTCCTCCACGATGTCACCGCCCGCCTCGAGCTTGGCGACTCCCTCTCACCCCTCGGCACTGACCTGCCCAGGGCCGATGTCATCCTCACCAACCCACCCTTCGGCACCAAGAAGGGCGGCGGCAAACCCACCCGCGACGACTTCACCTTCCCGACCTCCAACAAACAGCTCGCCTTCCTCCAGCACATCTATCGCGGCCTCAAGCCCGGCGGCCGCGCCGCCGTGGTGTTGCCCGACAACGTCCTCTTCGAAGAGAACACCGGCGCAAAGATTCGCGCCGACCTCATGGACAAGTGCGACCTGCACACCATCCTCCGGCTCCCCACCGGCATCTTCTACGCCCAGGGCGTCAAGACCAACGTCCTATTCTTCAGCCGGGGCAAGAAAGACCGGGGAACAACCAAGGCCACCTGGGTTTACGACCTACGGACCAACCAGCCGAGCTTTGGCAAACGGACACCCTTCACCCGAGAGCACCTGTCGGAATTCGAGACCACCTTCGGCGACGACCCCTACGGCAAGGCCGAGCGGAAGGACACCGGCGAGGAGGGCCGCTTCCGCCGCTTCACCCGTGACGAAATCGCCGCCCGCGGCGACAACCTCGACATTTCATGGCTCCACGACGAGTCCGCCGGAAACAGCGACGATCTCCCCGAGCCTGAGGTCATCGCGCAGCAGATCTTGGTGAATCTACAGACGGCCATGGAGGAGATGGAGGGGTTGGTCGAGGCATTAGAGGGGGAGAACGGCGGGCATGGGGGCAACCGAGCGTGAGGGAAGAGACGCTTCTTCCTGCTGGATGGGGGTGGGCTTCAATAGGGGACGTAACCGCAGCCTCCAAAGAAAAGGTTGAGCCTGCGGATGCGGGTGGGGCGCCCTATCTCGGACTTGAACACATCGAGGCAAACTCTGGGCAGGTAATCGGATGTGGGGACGCCAACGATGTGAAGAGCACCAAGAGCACGTTTCTTGCTGACGATGTCCTGTATGGGAAGCTGCGGCCATACCTTAACAAGACGTGTATCCCGGGGTTCGAAGGGATCTGTTCCACCGACATTCTAGTGTTTAGAAGACATGAATACCTCGATAACAGGTTTTTAAGGTACGTTTTGTCCAGTAAGGGCTGTGTTGAGTTCGCCACGCAGCGTTCAAACGGTATCAACCTTCCTCGTGTTAGTTTCAAGGTGCTCGCAGAGTATGAGTTTGGCCTTCCCCCCCTCAACGAGCAGCGCCGGATCGTCGCCAGGATCGAGGAGCTGACCGCCCGCAGCCGGCGGGCGCGCGAGGCCCTCGAGGCCGTGCCGCCCCTGCTCGACAAACTCCGCCAGTCCATCCTCGCCGCAGCCTTCCCCGGCCGCCTCACCGCCGACTGGCGCAAAAGGAACAAAGATGTCGAGCCCGCCTCCGAACTCCTCAAACGCATCCGCACCGAACGCCGCCAACGCTGGGAAGAAGCCGAACTCGCCAAGCTCCGAGCCAAAGGCAAAGAACCCAAGAACGACCGCTGGAAGCAGAAGTACAAGGAACCTGTTCCCATCGATCCCGCTGGTTTGCCCGAACTGCCCGAGGGGTGGTGTTGGATCTCCCTCGATGAGGTGTCATGGGACTCCCAGTACGGAACTTCGGTCAAATGTGACTACGAAGCGCCGGGGAGCCCGGTGCTCCGCATTCCAAATGTTGCTGGGAATCGTCTCTGGCTCGAGGACCTGAAACGATCAGTCTATGAACTGAGCATCCAAGACGGAGGCGAACTACGTCCTGGGGACTTCTTGATCGTACGAACAAACGGAAGCAGGGACCTAATCGGAAGAGCGGCCGCAATCCTTGTACCGCTATCAGAGCCTAGTTTCTTCGCGTCCTACCTGATCCGGTATCGGATTGTCGGGATTCGCGGTTTGCACCAGTGGATCTCCTTAATCTGGCAGTGTGGTGCCATTCGGAGAGACCTTGAGAGATTAGCGGCGACCTCTGCAGGGCAATACAACGTAAGTCTCTCGAAACTATCGAAGATTGCGGTTCCGCTTCCACCAGCAGGAGAATTCCTCGAGTTGGTATCTCGATGCAGCACCACACTCGAGAGCATCGCCAGCGAGTCGTCTCGAGTAGGAGCATTGCTGGAAAATCTCGAACGCACGAGTGAGTCCATTCTCGCCAAGGCCTTCCGCGGCGAACTGGTGCCCCAGGATCCCAACGACGAGCCGGCCCCGGTCCTCCTCGCGCGCATCCGCGCCCAACGCGACGCCGCCGAAGCTGAGGCGAAGCAGGCCCGTCAAAAGAAAAAGCCTTCGCGCTCTTCGCGCCTTCGCGATTTAAAAAACGAACGCGGATCGGACAGAAACCGCAAAGACGCAAAGAGCGCAAAGAAGGAAAAGGAAGACCCCATGATCGACCCGCATCCTTCTTGACTCATGCCGAACTGGCCTCAAATGAAAGAAACGGATCGGGCCATCCTGTGACGTAAGTGACCAAAAATAAGGAGGCAATCAATGGCTTTTGAATTCGATGACGCTTGCAAGGCATTGGAGGGTTTGATTGAAGGCGAGGTCGATCCGGGATGGTGGGAAAGTCGGTCGGACATCATCCAGGCCGAGTTCTATAGTGGACTCGTTCGAATCGCTGTCGTTGGTCGGTTCAAAGCCGGGAAATCGACGTTGGTGAATGCGATCATCGCTGAAGACTTGATGCCCAGGGACGCCACGCCGACAACAGCCGTGGCCGTGGAAGTCCTAGCCGGGCCGGAGCGGCAGTTCATTCAACTGACCAACTTCAACGTTGTCGGTGAAGGAGACGAGCAGCTTCTGGACGAGGATGAGTTTCGCGCCAGAGCCCGGGGCGAATCGGGCGACGAGGAACTTGTATTGCTCCGCGCTTCACTACCTCATCTGCAGTCGAAGCTCCCAGATCGCGTCGCGATCACCGATACGCCTGGCGTCGATTCCCTGGAGGAGATGCATAGCCGGATCGCATACGGTTACCTGACGACATGTGACGCCGTAGTGGTTGCAATCGACGGCGAGCACGGCGGACTGATCGAACCGGAGATTCGCTTCGCGCGAGATCACCTGAACAAGAAGACAAGGGAGAAACTCGTCTTCGTCGTCACCAAACTCGATAACAAACCGGAGGGGGATCGCGTACGGGTTCTGGAAGCGGTGCGAAGCGGCCTCCAGATCCAAGCCGGAATCGAGAACCCACCCGTCATCGCCGTTTGCGCGACCGACGCGCTGGAAGCCAGGCTCGACGGAGCTGATCCGGAGCCATCGGACTTCCGCGGCTTCATGGAACTCTTGGATGACCGTTTCATCGCAAACACGGCGTCCCTTCGCGCGGATCGGGGCTGGCGCACCCTCGCGGCGACGTTGGCTGAAGCGAAGAGCATCCTGTTGGCGAAATCCGACGGCCTGAACTTGAACAACCCGGAACTGGAGGAGCGAATCCGCGGACTTCTGGATGGGAGGGTAAAACTCGAACGAACGCGGCAGAGTATCGAAAAGAAGCTTGACGTTGAATTCAGTTCGTTGCACGCCGAGCTGGATACGGAAATCGGGTGTGTGCTGTCTCGCGTGGCCGACAAGGCGCCGGAATACCTGCGAAGCCTCGAAGGCACCGGAGAGGATCACGATCGAGTCAGCAACCTGATTAGAAAGGACCTCACACACGAGATTGAGGGTTTCTCTCAAGAGTGGTTGAAACCCAGAGTGGAGGATCTTCTGGTAAGTCTCAGCGAGGATTATCGCGAGTTGCAGACAGCGCTTCCGGAGATCCCTGGCATCAAGACCGATCTTCCGGGCGGTGGCGTTCTGATCGATATTGTGGTCGAGGGCGGTTTGATCGTCCTTTTGAATGTCCTCCTGCCCGGTGAGTGGCTGGTTGCTCTCTTGGGCCGCGTCATCGGGAGCAAGAGCCTCGACAAGTTGTTGGAGCCAATTAAGAAAATACTCAACAATGTTCTTCAGGGTATGCTGCGCCACGTCATGCGGACCGTGCTCGAGAACCGAATCCGGGAAACAGTGAACAGCCTGAAACCGGAACTGGTTGAGAGCGTGTACGGAAACGTCGAGTCGCTCGTTCGCACTCTGAGCACACAAGTACTGGCGCAGATCGACGAACAGTCCCTAGAATTGACCCGAGCCACCCAGAAGGCAAGAGACGTGAAGAAAGAGGGCGTCAAAAAAGTGGATGCGGAGAAGCGACGTCTCGCATCGGCTATCGACAAGATCGAGCGAATCGAGATGTCGCACAAGACGCGCCTGGCTGGCAGTATCGCATAACGATATGACTCGTCGGGACGGACGAACCCGGCATTTACCCATTTATGGAGCGACCGATGGAATCAAAACAGTTTGACAAGCTCCTGAACAACGTCAGAAAGCGAAAGAACGCCGAACCATCCGAGGTGGCGTATGCCTACCTGGAAACGGTCGACAACTGGATCAAAGAAACGGACCTGGGCTTGGAAGCTTTCATTCCTCTGATTCGTCGGGTTGGTGAATTGCGCTCGCTCTTGAACGAGCCGCCCGAGCTGAGTTTGGTCGGAGCGTTCAAGGCCGGGAAGTCGAGCGTCCTCAATGCCATGATCGGAGACGAGATCGCGCCGGTGGATGCTCTGCCGACAACGGCCAAATCCACCTTCTTTCGCTTCGGACCGGACGTTCGGGTGCGGATCAAAGAAGGTGGTAAGTGGCGCGACAGCGATATCTTCACTTTCAGACGCTTGGTCCACAATACCGGGCTCACACCGGACGAAAAGAAAGCCCTGGAGAAGATCGAGTCGGTTGCGGTCGAGCACCCGTCGAACGCCTTACACGATGTCATTCTTGTCGATACTCCGGGTTTCCACAGCGGAGACAGAGAAGACGACCAGTCCGCGCTTGACCAACTCCAGCAGACAGTCGCGTTTGTCTGGGTCGTGGACGTCGAACGTGGTCTTCAGGCGCCCGACCTGAAGGTCCTGTCCAGGCTTCCACGCTCTGGGCGTCGGTACGCCCTCCTGAACAAGGCCGACTTGAAGACGCCGACCGAGCGCAAGAAGCTGCTGGACGATTTCCAGAAGCGTTTCGGTGAGCACTTCAACAGGGTTTTCTTGTTTTCAGCCGTCGCGTGTAAGTCCGGGAAAGCGGGGGAGGACATGTCGTCCGACGAACTCGCCCTGCTTACCCTGGACTGGGACCGGGAGGTACTCGGCGAAGTTCGCGGTGATGCTGAGAGCATCCAAGCAAGGACGGCAGTTCGAGATTCCGTACCGCAATTGCGTGGGTGCTCGGAGGAATGCGCCGCCCAAATCGAATACCTGGGACGCCTGCGCGAGAACGTAGATGCGGCGGTTGCCAACCTCAACGGGATGGCCGAGGCCGAGTGCAACGCAGCCGGGTCAAGACTCACGATGCGATACCAGGAGCTGGTCAAGGCGATGTTCAAGAAAAACGCGAGGGTTTTCGCAAACGCCGTCGACGTGGACGAGGGATGGATTTTCGATGACTACTCACTTGATGACAGGCGGATCACATCGTTGGTGAACGCCATGTGGCAAAACGCAGTTGAGATCGAGGAAAAACTGGATGGTGTAGTCGATGAGTCATTCGCAAAGTTTCGAAAAGATGCTGAGAAGGTGCTGGATCTCTGTTTTGATATTGTTGAAAATCTGGTATCAGAACCCAAAGGCTTGAAGGAGTCTCTTTCTTCCCTGGCTCACGGGATCATCGGAACCAGCTGGGATTTCTTGGTGGACACGACGCAGGCAAGGATCGGCGGGCTCACCTCCGCGTACCTGCGTGGTTCGATCTTTTCGGCTCTTGTCACCATGCGTCGATTTGCATCTGAAGAGGTCCTAAAAAATGAATTTCGCAACAAGTGCTTCTGGTCAATTGAGAGGTTGCTGGACATCTTAGTCGATGATGAACAGGTGCTCAGCGAAATTCAGGAGCTAGCATTCGGAGACATGAATAGGACGAAATTGATAGGGGTCCGGGAAGGGGAAGCCAGAAGCTACCTCGAAGGCTACTTTCGTTACATTCCCGATCTGCTTGTTGCTTTCGCTACCGGGTATATTGACGAAGCGGTAAAGGAATACGAAAAGTCCATCGTCCAGATCGGTCAGCTTGTGGAACTGGGCGACACGACCCTGAACGGGACGAATTAGACGACACAGAACTGGGGAGCATCCGATGAAAAGAGACAACACGGGAACGGAGTTCTTCGAAGGTCACTTGAAGGAGATTGAGCGGCTGGGCTCCGAGATCGTCGAATTGGCGGAGCGGGCGCTGAAGGAGATTGACGACGAAGACGTCGAACCCGTCAAAGGGCTTCCGGGATTGCAGGGTGCCTTGGATGAGGCCCGCACAGGGAAGTTTGATGTGGCGATCGTAGGGGAGATGAACTCCGGCAAGAGTACGTTCTCCAATGCCCTATTCCTGAAGGCGAATATCCTCCCGATGTCCGCGACCGCATGCACGGCGAAGCTGACGAGAATCGAGTACGACGACAATTGGTCGGGGCGGGTCTCGTTTATCGACCGCACCTCGTGGGATGAGCTGGAAGAGCGCGCGGCGCGGCACAGGAGGAGGAAGGGAGGGTCGAAGATCCCAGATCTGCACCGGAAGAATGAGGAGTTCATACTGGATGAGTACGCGGCCGAGATCGTGGTGAAGGTGAAGGGGACCGTCGGTGGGGACCTTCACTCGCTGCTGGGCATGGAGCGGGAGATCACCCGGGAAGAAATCAGTGACTACGTCGCGGCCGGCGGTGACTACACTGGTCTCGTCAGCGGCGTTACCCTTCGGGGGCCGCATCCCCTTGGCGACCGGGTACGAATCGTAGACACACCGGGGCTTCTGGACCCGGATCGTTCCCGCTCGAAGCTCACCGAGAAATACCTGGAGCGGGCGAGCGTCGTCATCGTCATCCTTTACGCGGGAACGCCAATGAGCGAACAGGACTTCGACTTGCTGAGCAATCAGCTCCTTCGTGCGGGGGCGAACAAGATCCTGGTAGTGCTGAACAAGATGGACGTGCTGGACGAAGGAGCTGAGGAGCGGGTTGTAGATTACGTAACCCAGAAGCTCGAAGGACTCGCCGAGTCGATCGATGGCCGCGGATACAGGATGATGATCGAAACACTGAGACATGCCAAGGCGATGCCCGTGTGTTCACTGTTGGGCTTGCTCTCAATCACCGAAGGCAAGATCCCTGAAGGTGGTTTTCACGAAAAGAGGCTGGCGAAACGATACGGATTCGAAACGTATGACGAGGGGTGGAAGCTGAGCGGCCTCGAGGACGTACTCGACACGGCCATGGATACTGTTCTATCCCACGACGGCGCGCGGTTGTTGGAATCCCCGTTAAGAAAGTGTGAGGCCGCCCTCCTGGATATGGATCGGCGGCTCGCTGAGTCCAAGAGAACTTTCGAGGCGCGGCTCCGAGATATGGACAAGGATGAACGCGATCTCAAAGACGAACTGGATGACCTGAACCGGGCTATAGCCGGAATCGACAAGGAACGAGACGTCACCGCTAGATTCATCAGGGACCTGAGGCGCGAGATCAACAAGAAGCACAAGGACCGCGTGATCGGCAGCGTGAAGGGCATGAAAGACGGCTTGTGGTCGGCCGGGAAATGCTGGATCGAGCGCCTGGGCCGAACGGACGTCTGGTCGAGTGCAGTCGTGAAGCAGGCGAACATGGACCTGAGTTGGCAGGCGAGCGAGGTGGGAGTGCTGCGCAGGAGGCTCGACGGTTACACGGGTGAGCTCGGCGAGCGGATCAGTGCGGCGCTGGACGAACGGATCCATGCGATCCAGGGTTTTCTTCCGGAATCGCTCGACTCGTATGTGATCGAAAGGGTTCGATTCGCCGGGAACTTACCGCTTCCGGACCTCGAGAATGAGATCCCGGAGGTAATGGCCATCGGCGATGTGTCCGGGTGGGCGAAGCTGTTCATTCTGTCCGAGGCAAAAGCGGACCTCGATGAGCAACTCAAAGGCGTGTTGGATGACTGGTATGACCGGACGAAAGAGATTGTTACTGAAATATTCGACAGCGTATCCAATCGAGTAGAGAAGGAATATTGGGGTCCGGCGCTCGCCGAGGTCACCGAAGCTGTCAACAAACGCGCGGACATGATCCGGGAGGAACTCAAGGCAAGACTCAGCAGGAAAGAGGAATCAGCGACCGGGAAAACACGGGTCGGTGAGACGCTTCGTGCGGTCAAACGAGCAGTGGATGACTTGAGTGTATTGCGTGAAAAATGCGCGGACATCAGCCGCAGTCTGCTGGCCGGAGGAGGGCCGCAATGAACATGCTCGTAGGATTCCTACTGGGCATTTCTGTCGGAGCGTTCTGTTGCTACGTCTGGCAACAACGTCGGCCGCGGGTCGAGAGGTCAACGGAAACGCCACCGTCGGAATCCGGATACGGCGACCGGAAGAAAGTCGCGGACGTTCGCCGGCTCTTGATGGAATTGTCGGACGAGGATTCCACAGACTTAGAGGTTCCTGATGACATCTTGAAAAGCCAGGAACTCGATTATTTCCTGTGTGATTGGCGTCAAGCCCGCGACAATCGGACGAAGATGCGCATTGCCGGGGTCATCGCCGATCGACTAGATGGACTCGAAGAAAGCCTGGAACAACGGGAACTCGAAAATGCCGCCGATGATTTCCAGAAGTTAAAAAAACTACTTAATGAGCAGTTGCAGTCCCCAGTCAGTTGATGCGATCGCGACCTATGGCGTGCCAGGCTCGAATACTACTCTGCACTCTTTCCGCCTTTGCGGTCTGAAAAACAGCTGCGACGACGTGATGAGGGCGAGGAATGGGGCTCTGAAGTTCCGGCACCCATGTACAAGGGGACGGTCTCTCGGACGGATTCGGGTGGCCCTTGCGGTTGTGGCGCTGCTCCCAGGTGCGGTTTCCGCTGTCGCGCAGGAGGCATTATGATTCCCATCCCGGTGGCGCAGGTCGAGAATGGCGGTCTTTCGGTTCGCTCCGCCGACGGCGAGCCGATCACGGTGAAGGCGTTTCAGGGCGGGGGATACACGGTCCGGTGGGAATCCGAGATGCTCGCCACGGTGAAGGCGGATATTCGATCCGGTTGCCTGGTCAGACGGAGACAGAGTTGCGGCCGAATTGGAGTCGGGGATGGGTCATCGACCCGCCGGAGGGACCGTCGTTGAAGGTCAAGGCGCTGTGGGGCACGAAGGGGATCGCGGGTGCTCCCGTTCCGGCGCCTTTGGTGGTGGGAGAGTAGTAATGGGATTGCTGAGCAAGATCTTTGGGCGAGAGGCGCCTGTGGAACCCGGGCGCGTTCCAGGCCAGGGGCTGGTGATGAAGCAGGATGAGGAGTGCTACTCAGATGTGGAGGGCGTCCTCATTGAGGAGAAGACGACGCGGAAGCGAATCCGGGGCGGTTCCGTCGGCCTGAGCTACCGTGTGACCGATCGCTTCTCGATTCGGGGGAATCGGTTTCAGGGGGAGATCGTTCCCGAAACCGCGATGAAGGCCGTCGCCATCGGCCGGTTGTACATCACGAGCAACCGAGTGGTCTTCCGGGGCAACAAGAAGTCCTTCAATCTGGCTCTGACCTCCATCATGGCGGTGGAGACCTTCGCCGATGCGGTCCGCCTGACATCCGAGCGTGGCGGCAAGCCCCACATTGTCCAGTTCGCCGATGCCGCGTCTGCGGACCGGGTCCGAGAGGTACTCGCCGCGATTTTCGGTGGTGATGAAGAGTAGAGACCGGAGGGCTACAGCCGGGAATGTGGTCTTGAGGATTGCAGGCGCCTTTTCTCATGCTCCTTCCGTGCCTCTATAAAGACGATTCCGACGATCTTGGATTCAAACGGTCAGAATCGTCTGAGCTGGCACGGATAGGGTGCCCGGTGCTTTTTGCACCTACGTGTTTTCGTTTCGTTCCCTCGAGTGAGGTAGCTGAATGTGAACAACCACGGAGTTTAACCTCTACGTGATCGTGAAACATGCACTAAGGAGACAGATCGGAAATGACCAAACCTTTACGTAAAGCGACCCGAAAAGGCCTGCTAAGCGACCCACGGGGTCTTGCCAATCAAACGAGTAGAACCTACGATGAAGATGCCTGTCCCGTCGGGCAGGTAGAGGAGAATGCGCGAACCGGGGACGGTTCCACGCGGAAATCGGGAGGTCAGACCATGAGGGAGTTCCCTCTCTTGTTCTGTTTCAAGAACGTGGTCGTAGGAAACGGATTCATCGCCGGGGTGGTGATAAAGGGTCGCGCCCTGCTCGCGCAAGAGGAAGCCGATGTTTGGATGATGTACGGCGTCAATCCCGGGGGGATGGCTGCTGACGGCGAGGACCGAAACGAGGCGATGAAACAGTTTCGGGTTTCCTATGATTCGATCCTTAACGATATCGCTGCGGACAGTCGTTCGTTCAAGGCGTTCCAGGCTGAGGTAGAGCGGTTCTTCAGCCAGGTAAGCGACGAGGCCAAGTGGCTCGCCGCCGTAGATGAGGTCCGGCGCACCGGTGAGGCCGACAACTGGGAGACGGTTCTCAATGCGGACTCCGCCTCGTTGGCTGTGGTTGTCAAGAAACTCACTCAGAGAAACGCAGCGCCTAAAATGAACCGGGATCCCCGCGAAGAGAAACTGAAACTCGCCGCCTAGATGTCGCCCTCCGGTCAGCTGAAGCACGCTCAGGTTTGGAAGATGCTAAACAAATGTGCTCCCGGCTGGACGAAGGTCGAGCACACTCACGATTATCGAATCGACTACAACGGTCGAACGATGTATTCCTTTCCCCTCGGCAATCGAAAGATGAAGAGGGGGGAGGTGCAGATTCACTTCGTGAGGAAGCTCGCCAGGGTGCTCGACATCGAGGACTGTGCGAAAGAAGTCCTACCTCAACTGGCTTGAGTAGTTCGTCGTCGACGTCTTCGGTAGAGATCTCCGCTGCTCAGTGACAATTACTCGTGTGCAACACAAAGGTAGGCGACGCTGAGCACTCCGCGACGACACCGGCAACATGATCGGTCAGCCTACTCGCGCCGCACGCCAATAAAGGTGCCGGCACCGCTTTGCATACTTGATGGCGGGATAAGGGTCAACGCGGGGCACAATTGCAGAGAGAACGTGGGCGCCACGTGGTATGCGGTCGAGGTGGTAGGCAACTGATCCAGTCACAAGCACCCATCACGGGGATGAACCGGTTCGCGGTGGCCCAACCGCCATACCCACGGAGCAATCGGGTTTTGGTCGGACCACAGGCCCCGGTCGACTTGGCGGGCCTCGTTCTCGGCTTTTGCCAGGGCTGGATCCTGCAGCTTTCGGTGGTAGTGCCAGGCGAGGCCTGCCTCCACCAGCTCAAGGGAGAGATCCCTGCCGAAGACGGTGACCCGGCCGACTGTGCGACCGCTGCTGTTGCGCTTCACCTGTACCTTGACGATCTGCCGACAGACCATGCCGGCGGTGAAGCGCTTGGCCTCGTCGCCGAAGGGCTGTCCGAGCTCGGGGCAATCGATCCCGGCGAGGTCGACCTCGACACGCTCGGCGCCACGAGCGACGACGATGGTGTCGCCGTCGATGACCGCGACGCAGCGATCAACCCAGCTGTCGTTACCGGCGGCGTGAGAGGGTATGAGCAGCAGGCTCATCGCCAGCAGTGATGTCAGGATCACGTGGTACATGAGGCGTCCTTCGGCATCAACAATACAGCTAGATGAGCTGCCTCGCCAAACGAAGTATGAGGCGGCGTGCAGATTCTCGGCATCAAAAAGGTGGGCACGGAACTCTCAGCAGGTGCGGACGAGCTCGCCGCATGGGAACAACGATGAGAAACCCGAGTTCAGTGTGGTCGTCCGTGAACGACACCGATAATAGTTCGACCACTTGTTCCTCCTATGGACGGTTCATTACTCATATGTACTGTTTGTTCCATATATAGACTGTTCATGCCATAATTGCACCATGAGTACACGAGCAAAACGAGTGTTGATGCATTTGGAGGACGGGCGGCGTGTGCCGTTGGAGCCCGATGAGGTCTTTCTTCTCGAGGCCGATGGGGACTGTACTGTTATCCGAACTCGGGGGCGGCGAAAGCTGCGCGACGTGCGCTCGCTCGGCGAGGTGCTGACGCACTTTCCGGAGGGGACGATCGTGCAGGTACACCGTTCGTACGCGGTCAACCCGGACCGGGTCAGCGAGGTGCGGCGGCGAGGCAAAGGTCGCGACTGGGAGCTCAAGCTCGAGCCGCCGGTCAACCGG
>Ga0164313_10001845_pt1 | contig 18980 bp, 19 predicted proteins | sample GuaBasSedimGuay4_FD_113735 | JGI IMG/M metagenome (GOLD analysis project Ga0164313, IMG submission 113735) | Subseafloor sediment microbial communities from Guaymas Basin, Gulf of California, Mexico - Guay4, Core 4569-4, 0-3 cm | ecosystem: Environmental > Aquatic > Marine > Hydrothermal vents... | reverse complement strand
TTTTCTTACGTTTGCCACAATGTCACTCCGACTCCTATAGAAGCCCGAACTTCGCCTCCCTTCACATTTAACTTTTTATTTTATCAGTTTACAGATTTATTGTTATGTGTCAAGGCACGAATTACCTCATCGAAAATCTATATAAAAATTTTAAAAAGGAGTTGAAAGAATAAAATGAAAACTTTTCTTGACCTAATCAAGAAAAACTGTAAACTTTGCTGGAGGTGATAAAGATGTTTTATATTCCAGTAGATCAAAAAATGACAAAAAACGATATAGCAAAAATTATTGACCACACTCAATTAAAGGCAGAAACTACCTGCAACGATATTATTCGCCTTTGCACTGAAGCAAAAAAATATTCTTTTGGCACCGTATGTGTGAATTCAGGATATGTTGCTCTTGCAAAAAAACAATTAACGGGAACTTCAGTAAAAATTGCATCAGTAGTAGGATTTCCTTTGGGAGCTATGGATAGCGTTGCAAAAGCTTTTGAAGCAGAGAGAGCGATTACATTAGGAGCTAATGAGATAGATATGGTAATGAACATAGGAGAATTAAAATCCGAAAATTATAAAAAGGTAGAAGAAGACATAAAATATGTTGTAGATGCCGTAAATCCCACCCTCGTGAAAGTCATCATAGAAACAGCTTTGCTTACTGCAGAAGAAAAACCAATTGCATGCTCAATAGCAGTGTCAGCAGGAGCTAAATATGTAAAAACATCCACAGGCTTTAGCAAAGGCGGAGCTACAATTGAAGACGTAAAACTAATGCGTATGGTAGTTGGGAAAAATATAGGTGTAAAAGCAGCGGGTGGAATCCATGACTTTGAAACAGCAGTCAAAATGGTCCAGGCTGGTGCTTCCAGAATCGGTGCAAGTAAAAGTGTCGAGATAGTAAGTTAATGGGGTACATCTCAGTTAAAGGTATTACAATATCTTCCTACCCACATAAAGAAAGGGATAGAGTTGTGATATTTTTTTCTGATGAATTAGGGAAAATTAAAGCAAATATGCGCTCCGTGAGGTCCGGCAATTCCAAAAGATCCGGCCTCTCAGATGAATTTCTCTATGAAAAAATTCTCCTTTACCAGAAAAATAATTGGTTTACCGTAACGGATGTAACCCTTATAGACGCATTTGTGAAAGCCAAAAGCAATATAGACAACTACAAAGTATTTTCATACATAAGAGAGCTCGTTATATTGCTGGTACCATTTGAACAGCCGGATACTCAAATATTTGATTTAATCTTAGATACTATTAAAATGCTTGAATTAATAGATGCCCCGGATACGATACTGGCTTCTTTTATTTTGCATTTTTTAAAATATACTGGCTTTCCAGTAAAGCTACCTAAAGAAGTGCGAGATACATATTATTTTCACCCTGAGACAGGAGGATTTAATAATTTTAAAGGCACAACCGTAGATCAGGAAACAGTTAAAGAAATTATTTTTCTCGCAAGCACCCCCATAAAAAATATTAATCCAGTAGATAATGCAAAAATAATTTTACGATTACTAAATAATTTTATCATATATCATGCAGATTCAAGCCATTTTAATAAATTCCTTGAAACAATTGAAAAACTCAGTAATATATAATAAATTTTAGATAGAGGTGATTTATGAATTTTCAAGAAATGATTTTTAAATTAGAAATGTTTTGGAAAAAACAAGGATGCGTACTCTTGCTTCCCTTTGATGAACAAATAGGAGCAGGGACGCTAAGTCCTTACACATACTTGAAAGCATTGGGAAAAAAACCGTGGGCAACTGTGTATTTACAACCTTCCAGAAGACCTGCGGATGGAAGGTACGGAGAAAATCCCAATAGGTTATACATGCATCATCAAATGCAAGTTGTCATGAAACCTCCACCAAAAGATATACAGGAAATATATCTCAATAGTCTAAGGTCGTTAGGGCTCAAACTTGCTCAACATGAAATTAAATTCATCGAAGATAACTGGGAAACAGCAGTGCTGGGCGCACAAGGTATTGGTTGGGAAGTAAGGCTTGACGGGCTAGAAATTACACAATTTACGTATTTTCAGCAGGCAGCCGGTATTGATCTTGATCCGGTCTCAGTAGAAATAACATATGGATTAGAAAGACTTGCAATGTTTATTCAAAAAAAAGATAATGTGTTTGATATCCAATGGAATGATGATTATACATACGGCGACTTAAGAAAAGATATGGAGCGCGAAGAATGTGTTTATGCATTTGAAACAAGTGACCCGGACAAACTCTTCAGCCTCTTTAATATATATGAGGAAGAGGGAGTAAACAACCTAAAAAAGGGAATTCTTTATCCCGGATATCAATACCTGTTAAAATGTTCCCACATCTTTAATTTGTTAGATGCAAGGGGCGTAATAAGCATATCCGAGAGAGTACAAATTATTTCACGCATCAGAAAAATGGCAAATCTTGCCGCAAACATTGTGCTGGATAAGGAGGAAAATAATGAAGGATTATCTGCTTGAGATATATGTTGAAGAAATCCCCGCACGCTTTCTGAATAATGCAGTAAAAGACCTTAAAACAGCTGCTGAAAGTGAATTGACAAAATACAACCTCCACTACGAAGATATTTCTGTATTTGGCACTCCACGGAGACTTACTCTATACATTAAAGGCCTGGATGAAAACGAACCCGATACAGAAGAAGAAATAAAAGGTCCGCCAGCATCCATTGCAATAGGAAAAAACGAAGAACATCTCGTGCCGTTTAAAAAGTTTGCACTTTCAGCGGATGCCCACGAAAAAGATCTTTATATAAAAGAAACTTCAAAAGGTAACTATTTATTCGCAAAGAAAATAGTCAAGGGAAGAAGGACAGAGGACATCCTGAAAATATTCTCCCCATGGTTAATCAAATCTTTAAAATTTCCAAAAGCAATGCATTGGAATAATAAAAGTATTAAATTTGTTAGGCCTATTCGTTCTCTTCTTTCGTTATTTGGAGAAGATCTGGTAAAATTTACCTATGCGGAAGTAGAAGCGGGAGATAGCACATACGGGCTTAGAATCAACCAGTCAAACAAAATCAAAGTAAAAAACCCGGCTGATTACTTTAAAAAACTGAAAGAGAATTACGTTACACTTTCATATGATGAAAGAAAAAATAATGTCGAAAAAAATGCACATGCCCTTGCCAAAAAAATCAATGGAGCACCTCTATATTCAAACGATTTTTTAGAGGAAGTAGTAAATCTCACGGAGTATCCTACGCCATTTCTTGCAACGATTGGAAAGGAAGAATTTTCAATACCGCAATGTATTTCCATACGTGTCATAGAAGACCACTTAAAATCTTTCCCGTGCGTAGATAAAAACGGAAAGCTTCTTCCATACTTTATTGGAGTAAGAAATGGTTGTTCTGATTTCATTGAAATTGTCAAAAGAGGCTACGAAAAAGTAATTAAAGCAAGGATGCTTGACGGAAAATTCTTTTTTGAGGAAGATAAAAAAATTCCTTTGTCCGCCCGTGTTAGTAAACTTTCAGGTGTTGTTTTTTTGAAAGATCTGGGCACAATGAAAGATAAAATTGACCGATTAACAATACTTTCTGACTTCATTTCTCCGAAAATCGGATTAAACGATAACGAAAGCAAAGCATTAAAACGCAGTGCATATCTATCAAAAGCAGATCTTTTAACAAATATTGCCAGAGAATTTCCTGATTTGCAGGGAGAAATAGGAGGAATATATGCTAAGCTGCAAGGCGAAGACACGGAAGTATATGAAGCAATAAAAGACCAGTATCTTCCACACTTTACAGATGACAAACTTCCAAAAACATTAATCGGCACTTGCCTTTCTCTTATCGATAAAATAGACACATTGACGGGTGGTTTCCTCATGGGCATTGCCGTCTCTGGCTCTAAAGACCCATACGGGCTTAGAAGAATTGGCAACAGTATAGTACAGTTACTCACTTCTATTAATATGGAATCTTTCCCCTTAAAAGAGCTCGTACAAGAGTCCATTGACCTATACAAGCCAAAAAAAGAAATAGAATCCGAAGAAACATCAAAAGACATTGATTCTTTCTTGAAGGAAAGAATCAAAGGGATATTAAAAGAAAAAAATATCAGATATGATATAATAAATGCTGTTACAGCACTATCACTTGATCTAATCACTACGTACAAAAGAAGGGCAGAGGTGTTAACGAGCCATATAAGCGATGAAGAACTCACATCTATCGTACTGGCAAATAAGCGAGTAAATAATATCCTGCTAAACACAGATATCTCTTCAAAAACCATAGACAAAAAACTTCTTTTTGAGAAAGAAGAAGAGGGGCTCTTTGATGCAATTCAAAATACCAAAATAAAAGTTGAAAATGGACTTAAACAAATGAATTATGAAGAAATTATAAAATTACTTTACAGTTTGTCTCCCGTAATTTCTAAATTCTTTGATAAAGTGTTAGTTATGGATAATGACGAAAAAATCAGAAAAAATCGGCTTGCTATGCTAATAAATTTAAAAGAACTGTTTCTTAAATTTGCGGATTTTTCGGCAATTGTTATCGAGAAAGATAAAAATATATAAATCTTTGTTTTTTCTCTTAAATACGTATAATAAATAGGGATTAAAATTGCTAAGGAGGTTACACAATAATGACAGATAAAAAAATTTATGCTTTTGAAGAAGGCAATGGTAGTATGAAAAATCTTTTGGGTGGAAAAGGCGCTGGACTTGCAGAAATGACAAAAATTGGACTACCCGTTCCTCCCGGTTTTATTATTACTACAGAAGTTTGTAAGGAATATCAAAAAACAAAAAAAATAGATGAAGATCTAACCAGTGAAATATTAGAATATCTTCATAAATTGGAAGAAAAAGCTGGCAAGATATTCGGCGATAAAGCAAACCCTCTACTTGTATCAGTTCGCTCCGGTGCCCCAGTCTCCATGCCGGGTATGATGGATACCATTTTAAACCTTGGTTTAAATGACGATACTGTAGAAGGGCTAAAAGAGCTCACAAATAATGAGCGATTTGCATATGATAGCTACAGAAGATTTATCCAAATGTTCGGGGACGTTGCAATGGAGATCCCTCATAATGAATTTGCAAAAATCCTTGATAACCACAAAGAAAAACATGGATTAAAAAACGACACAGATCTCACTTCTGAAATGCTAAAAGATATAATAGCAGACTATAAAATACTTTACCAGGAAAAAACAGGAGAAGAATTTCCGCAAGATCCAATGATGCAACTATCCAGATCCATTGAAGCTGTTTTTAAATCATGGAACAATCCAAGAGCTATTTCATACAGAAACATTAACAAAATTAGTGATGAATTAGGTACCGCAGTAAGCATTGTAATGATGGTATTTGGAAATATGGGTGACGATTCTGCAACAGGTGTCGCTTTCACAAGAAACCCTGCCACAGGAGAAAAGAAACTATACGGTGAATTTCTTACCAATGCACAAGGAGAAGACGTAGTAGCAGGAATAAGAACTCCACTCTCAATTGATAAATTAGGGGAATTTTCCCCCACGATATTTAATCAACTTAAAGAAGCAGGAGAGAAATTAGAACAACATTATAAGGATATGCAAGATATGGAATTCACTATAGAAAAAGGGAAACTCTATATGCTCCAAACAAGAACGGGTAAAAGAACCGCACAGGCAGCTGTAAAAGTTGCTGTTGATATGGTTAATGAAAATCTTATAACAAAAGAGGAAAGTATTCTTCGCATTACTCCAGTGCAAATTGACCACTTGCTCCACAAAATGATTGACCCGAGTGTGAAAGTAAGTCCAATTGCAAAAGGCCTTCCCGCTTCTCCTGGTGCCGCAAGCGGCAAAGTTGTATTTGATGTAAAAGAAGCGACCAAGAGAGGAAAGGATGGAGAGGCAATAATACTTGTGCGCCTGGAAACTACTCCAGAAGATATTGAGGGTATGGCACATTCAGAAGGCATTCTCACTACACGCGGAGGTATGACAGCCCATGCTGCAGTGGTAGCGAGAGGAATGGGCAAGCCCTGCATTGTAGGCGCAGAAGATATAAAAATTGACGCAGAAAGTAATAGATTTACTACAAATGGAATTGAAGTTAAAAAAGATGAAATTATTACAATAGATGGTTCGCTGGGAAATGTTATTCTTGGAGAAGTGACCATGGTAGAACCAGAACTCACGTCAGAATTGCGACAGTTACTCGCCTATTCAGATGAATTAAGAGAATTGGGAATAAGAGCAAATGCAAATACGCCAGAGGAAGCCATAAAAGCTTTAGATTACGGCGCTGAAGGAATTGGATTATGCCGAACCGAAAGAATGTTCCTGAGTCCTGAGAGACTTCCTCTTATGCAGGATATGATTATCTCGGAATCAAAAGAAGAGCGTAGTATATCGCTCGGTAAGTTAAAAGATATGCAGAAGAAAGATTTTTACGATATCCTAATAGCAATGGACGGACTTCCTGTCATCATAAGACTTTTGGATCCGCCACTTCACGAATTTTTACCTCAAAGAGAGAGACTCGAAAAAGAAATTGCAGAGCTTAAAGAAAAAGGAAATGATCCAGAACTTCTTAAGAAAAAAGAAAAAGCGCTTCAACGATCCCAAGAACTTGCGGAATTTAATCCGATGATTGGTTTTAGAGGTTGTCGAGTGGGCATTGTCTACCCTGAGATTTATGAAATGCAGGTGACTGCGATAATAGAAGCTGCGATTCAGTTAAAAAAAGAAGGACATGATCCAAAACCAAAGATTATGCTTCCACTTATTAGTCATGTTAATGAAATGAAAACTCTTAAGGAAAGAGCTACAACTGTCATAACAAACATATTTAGAAAAGAAGGCACAACCATCGATTACCAAATAGGAACAATGATAGAAGTGCCTCGTGCTACTCTGACTGCTGATCAAATTGCAGAATATGCTGATTTCTTCTCATTTGGTACAAATGATCTTACGCAAGCAACATTTGCATTCAGTAGAGATGATGCCGAAGCCACATTTATCCCAACTTATCTCAAGGATGGAATACTTCCCACGGAACCTTTTATCACAATAGACCAGGATGGTGTGGGAAAACTTGTCAGAATAGGTGTTGTACTTGGAAGAAAAACGAAAAATAGCCTTGAAATCGGTATTTGCGGTGAACATGGCGGTGATCCAAAATCCATTGAGTTCTTTCACTATGCAGGTCTCAATTATGTAAGCTGCTCACCCTTTAGAGTTCCAATTGCCCGCCTGGCAGCTGCACAAGTAGCTGTAAAAGAAAAACTCGGAAAGGAATAAATTGCTACGGCAAGAATATGAAAAATTAGAAACAGAGTTGCTCTCTCCATTTGCTACACTGAGCAATAAAACAAAAGGGAGAGCAACTCCGGAAACGAAAGACCCTCATCGTACAGAATTCCAAAGAGATGTGGATAGAATTCTTTATTCTAAAGCATTTCGCAGATTACAATATAAAACTCAGGTATTCATAGCCCCAAAGGGGGATCACTATCGAAATCGTCTCACACATACGCTTGAAGTAATGACGATCAGCAGGTCAATTTCCCGAGCTCTCCGCTTAAATCCGGACCTTACCGAAGCTATCGCGTTAGGACACGACCTGGGACATTCGCCGTTCGGACATGCTGGAGAAGCAATTATCGACAAAAAATGCAAAGAATATAGTTCACATCTACATTTTTTCCATCCCGAGCAAAGCCTAAGAGTGGTAGATATTCTCGAAAAAAGACTAAAGTCAAACGGGAAAACCGTTTTTGGATTAAACCTTACATACGAGGTAAGAGATGGAATATTAAAGCACAGCAAGGGATTAGCAAATCTATCGGAATTAAAAAATGCCGATATGCCAGCGACCCTGGAAGGGCAAATAGTAAGAATCGCTGATCGCATTGCCTATATTCACCATGATATTGACGATGCAATACGAGCAAAAATTATAAACGAAAAAGACATACCCAATTCAATACGTCAAATCTTAGGAAAATCAAATTCAAAAAGACTTTCGACAATGATCCTTGATACAATAAAGGCAAGTAAAGGTAAAGATGAAATTTGCATGAGCAAAAGCATAGAAAATGCTATGGATAAACTGAAAAATTTTCTGACAGAGAAAGTATATATAGGTTCTTCACCCAAAAAAGAAGAGAAAAAAGTATTCAGAATGATGGCATACCTATTCGACCATTATTACAATAACCCGGAAGATATGGGGGATTATTTAAAATATCATCCAAGCGTTCTTAAAATTAAAAACCCAACAAAATATATCAAGAAAAATAAAGAAAAAAAATTACAAGTAATTTGCGACTACCTTTCATCAATGACAGATCGTTTTGCAATTCAAACATTCTATGATATCACCACCCCAAATCCACTGCCGCTAAACGATTAACCTCGGTCAATTTTGCCCACTAAACCACTTAATACAGCTTCATAGGGATTATTTGCGTATATTAGACATATATTTTATTTTTAAAAATTAAAGGAAATTTGTCTATTTCTTACGTATTTATATATAATGAAAGACTTAAAAGATTATATAGATGAATTGCATGAAAAAGTGGACATTGTATCCATAATAAGCCAGTACGTTAAATTAAAAAAAAGAGGACGTAACTATGTGGGATTATGTCCTTTTCACGAAGAGAAAACGCCTTCATTTGTAGTAAGCCCCGAAAAACAGATATTCCATTGTTTTGGCTGTGGAGCAAGTGGAGATGTGATAAAATTCCTTATGAAAATAGATGGAATGGATTTCAAAGAAGCAATTACTATACTCGCCCAGGATACCGGAATGCCTCTTCCAACATTTTCAGGTAAAAAAACTGACAAAACAGAAAAGGATAATTTACGTGAAGCAGTACAAGCCGCGTCAAATTTTTTCCATGAGCAAATCACAAAAGATGTCTTACTCTACCTCAAACAAAGAGGAGTAACCAAAGAAAGCATCGAAAAATTCCAGATCGGCTACGCTCCTCAAAACGGGGACAAACTCATTGCTGCTATGAAAAAGAAAGACATTTCACAAAATTCACTACTTGGCGCTGGTATCTTAAAAAAAATGGATGATGGAAAAATCAAAAGTTACTTCAGAAATAGAATTATACTCCCCATATTTGATATCCAGGGGAAAATTGTTGCATTTGGTGGAAGAATATTTGGAAAAGGAGAGCCAAAATACCTAAATTCTCCTGATACCCCCATTTTTTTAAAAGGAAATTTGCTCTATCCAATTAACATCGCAAAAGAAGGTATAAGAAAAGAAAAACAAGCAATTATTGTAGAGGGATACTTCGATGCACTCATTTTGCATCAATCAGGTGTTCAAAACGTAGTATCCTCGATGGGAACATCATTTACAGATGCACAAGCAGGGCTAATCAAACGTTACACAGATAATATTTGCTTCTTTTATGATGATGATGAAGGTGGAAGAAAAGGAGCTGAACGGGCCGTAGAAATATGCAGCAAAAAAGATCTTACTGTAAAGATAATAGTAGAGGGCAGTGGGCAGGATCCTGATGAAATTGTATTGAAAAAAGGTAAAAATGGCATTTTGGAGCTTATTGGCAATGCAAAAGATCCTCTGGATTTTATCACTTCCTTTGAATTAAAAATAGAAGGAAACAATCCTTCAGGAAAAGGAAGAGTTGCAAAAAAAGTGCTGGAAATTATAGATAAAATATCTAACAAAGTAGAGGCATATGAATATGTCAAACAATTAGGTACAATTTTGAACATTGACCCCTCTATTCTCTTCGCTCAATATACTCCTGTGTCAACAAAATCCAGAAGACAAAAAGAAAAATTAAATGTAAATAATATAATGTCGAACACGGAAAAATTGCTCACGCAGGCAGTCATTCAAAGACCAGAAACATTATATAAAATACTGGAAAAAGTAGACATTAATTATTTTCCGGATTCTCGTTACAGAAAAATATTTAACATGGCAAAAAAAGACATCGAAAAAGAAGGGACACCCGACATCAGAAATTGGAATAACCTCGCAGAGGATGAATTTTCCTTAGCTACAGCACTTTCTATGGGAGATCCCTCTTTAGTGAGTGACAAAGCAATAGAGCAGACAATAAAAAGAATGAACAATTATATTATGCAATCCGAAGTACAAGAACAACTATACAACGAAATAAAAGAGACAAAAGATGAAGACGAACTTAGAAAAAAGTTGGAAAAATACCAACAACAAATCATTAAAAAATTAAAAAAGAGGTAGCGTTTATGGAAGAAACCAAAGCAAAATCTTTAAAAATGATTAAAAATTATCAGAAAAAATTAAAAAATCTTACAAAAGAGGAGAAGGAAGTAATTAGAAAACTCTTTGAAAGAGGCAGAATAACCGGATTTCTCACATATGATGAAATAGCAGATTCTTTTGAAAAAATCCCACTTTCAATGAAAAGAATTGATGAATTTTACATCCTTCTTACACGAGTAAATGTTATATTTTGCAGTAGCAAAAATATAACAAAAGTAAGGGGAAGTTTAACTTCAGCACGAGAATCATTAGTACACGCTGAAATATCAGAGCTTAAAAATCCAGTCCAATCATATCTTGCAAATATTGGAGCAATAGATTTGCTTACAGCAGAAAAAGAGCAAGAATTGGGAAAACGCGTAGTTGAGGGAGATGTACAGGCAAAAAGGGAACTTACCGAGGCAAACTTACGGCTTGTAGTAAGTATTGCAAAAAGATACACAGGACATGGATTGTCGTTTCTTGACCTGGTGCAAGAAGGAAATTTAGGACTAATCCGTGCTGTAGAGAAGTTTGATTACAGTAAAGGTTATAGGTTTTCCACATATGCTACATGGTGGATAAGACAAGCCATTACAAGAGCTCTGGCAGATCAATCAAGATTAATTCGAGTACCGGTACATATGGTAGAAAGTATAAATAGAATTGAAAGAGCTACAAAAGAGTTAATGCAGGAACTAGGGCGCGAACCCTCGTATGGAGAAATTTCAGAAAGAACAGAAATACCTGAAAAGAAAATCAACAAATACCTGCGCCTCGCACAACAACCACTATCCCTGGAAATGCCAGTAGGAGATGAAGAAGAAAGTAGATTAGAAAATTTTATCGCAGATAACCGCAATCTTACACCTGAAGGTGAAACCTTCAACACTTACTATAATGACCAGCTAACTAAAGTAATGAAAAAGCTCACTGAAAGAGAAAGAGAAATACTCAAACTCCGTGCAGGACTTGGCAGAGAGTACCCTCACACGCTAGAAGAAGTAGGCACAATTTTTGGAGTAACACGAGAAAGAATACGACAAATTGAAGCGAAAGCAAAAAGAAAACTCACAAAGGAGCTAAAACAACTTGAGAAAACAGAAGTAAAAATTAAATAATCCCGATAAACATGTTCCACTTAATGAAACACACTCATCCAGCCTCAGTAGTTCGATTTTATCTCCTTTCTCATTTAATGTAAAGATACACTTATGCTCTCGTATTTTCAAATAAAATTCATCTAATTTGCTAACATTGTTCATACAGAGCAATCCATTATTTTAAAAACATTAAGAGCCATATATTTTCATTGCAAAAAATGCCAAATCTACATCCTATCTTTACTTGTAAGTTTTGTTAAACAATTTATAATTGAAAAATGAATAACTATTGGGAGGCAAATAATGGCTGAATTTCATCTAAAATGTGAAAAAAGAGATATAAGTGAATATATCATACTGGTTGGTAATCCGCAAAGGGCAAATAAAATATCCAGTCTTCTCAAAAGTCCTGCCCTTGTGAATGAAAATAGAGGGCTTTTTGTATACACTGGCTTTTATAGGGAAACGAGAATTACTGTTGCAACAACAGGAATGGGAGCACCTTCTACTGCCATTGTGTTAGAAGAACTTGCTAACCTTGGGGGAAAAGTTTTTATAAGAGTTGGCTCTGCTGGTGGTATCGATCCAAAATTAGATGTCGGAGATGTAGTCATTGCAACAGGAAGTATTAGGGACGATGGCACATCGCCTCTGTATCTTCGATCAAGTTTTCCAGCAGTTCCTAACTTTGACGTTCTCCAAGCAATGATCGCAACAGGGAAAAGGATAAAAGAAAACATAGAATATGGCATAGTAATTGCAGAAGACGCATTTTACATTCCATACTCAAGAGAAGAAATGGATTGCTTTGTAAAATCTGGCGTGAAAGCAATTGAAATGGAAAGTGGTTGCGTATTTATTGTTTCCCAGTATAGAAATGTAAAAGCAGGAGCAATATTTGCCCTTGATGGTAATGTTGCATTAAACAAAATAAAACCAGAAGGCGCAGAAGATGTTTATAAAAAAGGAGAAGCGGTTGCGATTCAAATTGGCCTGGAATCGCTTTGTACTCTTTCGAAAAACAACATAAAATGAAAATAAATAATGAAATTTTAGATGCAATAAATACTGGTAGGCCAATTGTTGCACTTGAGTCGACGATCATTGCCCAGGGAATGCCGTATCCCAAAAATATTCAAATTGCCCTTGCAGTTGAAGAAGAAGTGCGAAAAATTGGTGCAGTACCAGCAACAATCGGTATTATTAACGGAAAAATTATCATTGGTATGACACAAGAAGAAATTCATCACCTTGGACACACTAAAGATGTACTAAAACTTTCTACCCGTGAAATTCCATTTTGCATAGCAGAAAAAAAGGATGGAGCCACGACTGTTTCTGCGACCTCCTATATTGCAGAGCTTGTCGGGATCAGAGTTTTCGCAACTGGTGGCATTGGTGGAGTTCATAGAAATGCAGAACATACCTTTGATATTTCACGGGATCTGGACGAACTTGCAGTAAGAAATATTATCGTTGTTTCTGCAGGAGCAAAATCAATACTCGACCTTGAAAAAACCCTGGAATACCTCGAAACAAGGGGCGTACTCGTTGTAGGATTTAAAACTAACGAATTTCCTGCATTTTACACAAGAAAATCAGAATTAACCATACCACAGGCAAATTCAGCCAAAGAAATTGCAAATATTTATAATACTAAAATTTCGTTAGGTATTTTCTCATCAATTCTTGTTGCCAATCCAATACAAGAGGAGTATGAGATTCCTAAAGATAAAGTTGACCGGTGGATTGACATTGCTGGTTCAGAATCACAGGAAAGGGGAATAAAAGGAAAAAAAGTAACACCATTTCTTCTATCTCGAATAGTTGAACTTAGCAAAGGAGAAGCTCTTGAGGCTAATTGTGAGCTTGTAAAAAACAATGCACGAGTTGCAGCAGAAATTGCTAAAGCACTGCATGATAACTAATGGACTGGACAAAAAATTATTTTGATGAATTTTATCTTCGTTATTTTCTTCAAACCCAAAAAGAAGAAATAACAAAAAAGCAGGTAAATTTTATTGCAAAGTTTTTCGATGCAGAGACCTATCTGCTCGACGCTGGCTGCGGCATTGGCAGACACACACTTTTACTGGGAGAACAGGGTTTTAAAACATTAGGAATAGATAGCTCGCCATTATATATAAAATTAGCAACAGCTGAAGCAAAAAAAAGAGGTCTTAAAAATGTTCAATTTATACAACAGGACATAAGAAAGCTTTCCTTTCAATATAAATTTAATGGGATATTGAGTCTCTGGTCCTCGTTTGGATATTTTGATGATGACACAAACTTTGACATTTTAAAGAGGTTCTATAATTCATTAAAAAAAGAAGGCAAGCTCATCATTGATATTGAAAATAGAGATTACATTCTAAAACATTTTGTCCACGAAACTTTCAAAGAAAAAGAAGATATTTTCATCTTAGAAAGAAGACATTATCTTCCTCTTACCTCAATAGTCACAACTCACCGTTTCATTGTCGGAAAAGATTTAAGAGAAGAATATTTGCGAAAAATCCGCATATATTCCGCAACAGAGATGGTCAATCTATATCGAAGTATTGGATTTAAAAATATCAAAGTTTTTGGAGATTATGCAGGTAAAAAATTTTCAGAAGATTCAAAGCGAATTATAATAATTGGTGAAAAATCTTGACTTATTATTAAATTACACTAAAATATTACCGGAAATGTAATAATTGGAGGCAAAAATGGATGGAATACTACAAGTTAAAAACCTTTCACTTATAAAAGATAAGAAGGAAATTATAAAAAATTTTAATCTCTCTGCCGAGAGGTATTCCATATCCGCAGTAATAGGAATAAATGGAGCTGGCAAAAGTTCACTCGCGTATGTACTTATGGGTTTAAAAGGTTATAAACCTGATAGCGGTGCCATTTATTTTAACAGCAAAAATATTACAGAATTTTCCATAACTGACAGGGCACAATTAGGTATGACCCTTGCCTGGCAAAATCCTTCCCTGTTTGAAGGACTTACTGTAAAAGATTACATTCAGGTTGCAGTCAAGAATAAATCCTTAAACATTGTCAAAGATTCATTGTACAGAGTGGCTCTTGACCCCTCAATCTATTTGCATCGGATAGTAGATAAATCACTCAGTGGCGGAGAAAGAAAAAGGATAGAACTTGCGGCAGTCTTCGCAATGAGACCAAAGCTTGCAATCTTGGATGAGCCAGATTCTGGCATAGATGCTATTTCTTTAGATAAAATTATACACCTGATAAAAGATTTTAAGAAGGTAGGATCCACCGTACTGCTTATAACGCACAGGGATAAAGTAGCAGAAATTGCAGACAGAGCTTTTCTTATATGTAATGGAGAAATTATAAAAGAAGGTCCAACGAAAGAAATCTCCTTATTTTTTAAGGAACAATGTAATGAGTGTACACATAAAAATATTCCAATCAGCGAAATTGTTAGAGAAGGAAATGCGTGATGAGCACAAATATATTAAATGAGTACCAAGCTCTGATGGAGGCATATGAAAAGAATGGGGGTAATATAGGAGAATTTGCAAACCCCAATATTCCATCGATTGTTATAGGTGGAAACAAAGTTTTAGGAAAGAACCAAATTAAAGGCTTAATTATACACTCCGTTCCTACATCCAATGGTGTAGATGTAAAAATTACCGTAAAGAGCGGAACAAAGGTGTTGTACCCTATGGCACTTTGCTTTGGTGTAATTCCAAAGGAAGGCACACAGATAATTAATATGGAGACAACTATTGAGAACAATGCAGGAATGAATGCCATTTCTCATTGTGTATTTCCAAATGCAGAGCATATTGTTCATAAAATGAACTACAAAATTAATATTGGGCAAAACAGTTTCTTTAGATACAAGGAGATACACTTTCATGGTTCAAAAGGTGGTGTAGAGGTCATACCTTACACTAAAGGAACAGTTGGAGAAAACTCTCTCTTTATTTCAACATTTACGCTTAAAGAGGGAAGAGTTGGAAAGCTTGATATAAAATATGATATAGATATAATGAAAAAAGGGAAACTCGAACTCTATTCAAAGGTCTGGGCAAAAGAAGATGATAAAGTTCAAATTGAGGAAAAAGGCAACTTGCAAGGAGACGAGGCAAGAGCGTTAATAAAAAGTAGAGTTGTATTAGAAGACGAAGCCAAAAGTAAAGTCCTGTCCGTTGTAAATGCATATGCTCCTTATTCAAGGGGGCATGTGGATTGCACAGAGATAGTCCAAGATAATGCCGTGGCAGAAGCTATTCCAATTGTGAGAGTTTTTAATCATCTCGCAAAAGTAACACATGAGGCAGCAATTGGTTCTATTGATTCAAAAGAGTTAGAAACCCTTGAAGCAAGAGGACTAAGTAAAGAAGAGGCTGTAAAAATAATTGTAGAAGGGTTGTTAAAATAATGTTAGTCACAACCCTTGAAGGATACGCGCTAAAAGCACTAATTTATCTTGCGAAAAAAAAGGATAACAGGGCAACAATTAGAGAAATTTCGAAAGAAAACAATATTTCTTTTTCATATATCCTGAGAATATGTTCAATGCTTCGCAGTAATGGTTTATTGGACAGTGTGAGGGGAAGAAACGGAGGATATATCCTTTCACGCAATCCAGCGGATATTTCTCTGTGCGAAATAATACAAGCTGTTGGAAGAGAAACAATAGAGATAAAGTGCAATTATGGGAAAAGAAAAGACATACCATGCATCTCAACAGACTGTCTTGCTCTACACCCATGGGAAAAAACAAAATTAAAAGTCGATAAACTGTTTAAAAATATTTCACTAAAAAATTTAATGGAGGATAAAAAATGAAGATGCAATTACAACAAACTCAAGTTATTAATATATTGAAAGCAACATTTATCCCTGGATTAAAAAAATTACTTCTTAGCGTCGGGAAAGTACAAAAAATAGATGTTCGTGAAGATGAAGTCCTAATTTCTATTATGATTCCTAAAATTCCTGATAAGGATGTTTATACACTCAAAGATACTATCACAAAAAGATTAAAGGATATAGGCGCAAAAAAGGTAGAATTAACTGTTTCATTTAAAACAGAACAAAAAATAAAAGACATTATTGCCATCGCATCAGGTAAAGGTGGCGTTGGCAAATCAACCGCAAGTACAAATATTGCCATAGCGCTTGCAAAATCAGGCAAAAAAGTTGGTGTGCTTGATGCAGACATACACGGCCCAAACCTACCTATTATGTTTGGTATCCATGAAAAACCTTTTGTTAACGAAAACAAAAGAATTATTCCACTTGAGCGATACGGAGTTAAAGTAATATCGCTCGGCTTCCTGACCGAAAGCCCCTCTATCCCTATCATATGGAGAGGCCCGCTTGTAACAAAAGCTATCGAGCAACTATACAATGACGTAGAATGGGGAGAATTAGATTATCTCCTTGTAGATCTTCCTCCAGAAACAGGAGATGCCGCACTTACCGTCATGCAAAGTTTGCCACTTAAATACGGCATAATAGTCACTACACCTCAAGATGTTTCCATTGCTGACGCATCAAAAGCATTGAAAATGTTTAAAAAAATGAACATACCCGTATTAGGCGTTATAGAAAATATGTCCTACTTTATCTGCCCGAAATGCGGTGAAAAAACTGAAATATTTGGACACGGCGGAGGCGAAAAAATAAGTTTAGAAAACGAAGTGCCATTTCTCGGCAAAATTCCATTAGAAACAAAAGTAAGAGAAAGTGGAGACAACGGTATGCCAACTGTTGCATTGAGCGAAGAAACAGAAACTAAACGTATTTTCATGGAGATAGCAAAGAAAATTATAAAAAACACTCAAAAAAATTAAAATGAAAAAAATTATCATCTGGATACTTATAGTAATTTTAGTGTTTGGCTTTATATATGTAGCAAATAATATCTTAATAAAATATACAGAAAACCAAACAAAGCTCTCCTATCGATACATTCCGGATGTACCTTTTTTGCTTAAATTTAATCAAGAATCCGAACAATTTGCAAAAGAATGCTGCAACTCTCATCTTTTCATTTCAGATATAAATTTTTAGCAACAGTTACTTAATGATTTTTAATGATAGTTCTCAGCTTGTTACATCCAAAATAGAAAATAGTGTCACTAAAGAATCAGATAAAATAGCCAGAATATTAAAATACAAAGAGGCATTTGAAATAAACCGAACATGGGAAAGAGGTTTCACTATTCTGACCTGACTACTGCTCTTTATTTTCTTTTTCATTCTCAGGCTTTTTAAGCCACAACAATTTCGGATTGTTTATTGTGCCGTCAAATAAACCGCTTAGATCATTACTTGCTATTTTTAATATAAAGATGTTCGTCTTTTCCCTAACCTCGGTATAAACATTAGTACTCTTTTTTTATATTCAAGATAATCTTCACCAAAGCGTTTTGTAAGTTCTGGCTCCTCAATCATTTTCAACTCAAAAATGTTAAGTCTGATTAATGGATTGCATAAACTATTAGATACGCCACCAAAAATATTAACCCTCTCCGGGCTCTTAAATTATCAAAAAGAAAACATAATATGAAATTTAGCTACTAAATATAAATGGGATATATATAAATTATAATTACTCTTTACATACATTAAAAAACATTTATCCACTTCCACGCTGAAATTGTTTGTATAATTATTTTTTACCTATTGACAAAAAGTACATATGTACTAAAATTAATTTAAATCAAAAATAATTGAAGGAAATGAGGAAGAATGAAATATAGGAAGAAATGCGCAAACTTTGGGCTTAAATCAGGCAATATTTTGCTCGCTGGACTCCTATTTCTATTGATAGGCAAACCAACCTACGGATATATCCTTGTAGACAGACTAAAGGATATTGGAATAAATCCTTCTTTTGTGCCATACAGTATTGCATACAGGTTGTTGCACAATATGGAAATAGAAGGACTTGTTATCTCAAAATGGGATGTAGAAGTAGCTGGGCCATCAAAAAGAGTTTATTCTATAACAGATAAGGGTGTCCAATATTTAAAAGAATGGACGGTTGAGGCACACAAGAATGTAGAAGTAATAGAAAATCTAATTGGAAAAATAGAAGAGGCTGTAAATGAGCAAAATAAGTAAAACATGGCATGGAATTCTAAGAGAAGAAATACCATGGTACCCTACAGTAAATGAAGAAAAATGTATTGGCTGTGGACTTTGCTTTGTAACCTGTGGAAGAGACGTTTATGAAATGGCAGACAAAAAAGCAAAAATGATAGAGCCTTATAACTGCCTGGTAGGTTGCACGACCTGTGAAACAGTATGCCCGGTCGGTGCTATCACCTTCCCTTCGAAAGAGATGATACAAAGAATTGAAAAGGAATATGCTGTGTTAAGGTACGTGCAAAAAGAGAAAGAAATAAAGGGGACGAAATTAGCTCTTAGCAAGGCAAGGGCTAAAGCAGAAAAAATTGTATCTGAATCTTCTCACCGTGCAAATTTCATAGTTGCAGGGCATATATTAGAAAATGACATTCCCGAAAAACTTGTTAACCTTGTATTACAGTGCAGTTGCGATATTGTTGACCTACAACTTGAAACACCATCGCTTAAAGCATGCTTCGATGAAAAAG
>Ga0164313_10001844_pt1 | contig 18987 bp, 11 predicted proteins | sample GuaBasSedimGuay4_FD_113735 | JGI IMG/M metagenome (GOLD analysis project Ga0164313, IMG submission 113735) | Subseafloor sediment microbial communities from Guaymas Basin, Gulf of California, Mexico - Guay4, Core 4569-4, 0-3 cm | ecosystem: Environmental > Aquatic > Marine > Hydrothermal vents... | reverse complement strand
TTAATTAATAATTCTCTTGCCGGAATACCGGAAGGAGGGTTAGAAAAGGCAATGGATGAGGCTAATGGCACAGCCGGTGATTCTACTGCATTTGATCAGTCTGTGTCTGAAGACACTACGCCAAAATTTTCAGGTGCGGCAACGGCATCGACCGGCAGATCTGGAACATCGGGGGTCCTCTATATCAGCAAACCTAATAATAAGTCAGGTAAGAAGCTGAACTCGAACTACCCCAAATTCAATGGTGGAGGAACGGGGTCAGTAGTCTATTTTGACAAGCCCGATATCCTAAGCGGCGCTTATGACCGTTCGATTTATTTTACTCTGCCACCATTCGACCTGGATAGTCTTAATGATAGTGATCTGACAGCAATTAAATTTGCCGGGGTCTTCCATTCAGATAATTGGTTCCCGGATTTTACTGAAGAGTTGCATATTATGCCTGATCTGTCTCTGGGATTTGACCACGGCATTGCCCCTGAAGGATATCAATTATTTGGTGGTAATGGTAAGCTGTATAACAGGTTGTCGTTAAACAAGCAGGGGCTTGTTGGTCATGGACATTTAGAGTTTTTAACTACCAAAATGACTTCCGATGCCTTTGTTTTCTACCCTGATTCTGTTGCTGCTGATGGAATATCCTTTAACATGAAGAAGGAAGAATTTGGCGGCGTTTATTATCCACAGGTGGCAGCAGATAACTTTCATATGCGCTGGTTGCCAATGAAGGATAGTATGTATATCTCTAACATCGGCTCTTCATTTAATATGTATGAAGGAGAAGCAAGTTTAGATGGCTCTGTTATTGTAACAAACAAAGGAGTTAATGGATTAGGCTCCCTTCGGACACATAATTCAATTACTACGTCCTTAGACTATACATTCAATGTTGAAGACTATAATGCCCGACACGCACAGTTTGAAATTAAGTCCGACATACAGGGGAAGCCGGCATTATCAGGAGATGATGTTCTTATTAATTTCAATCTTTTGACTAATCAAGCCGAAATAAGCCCGGAGATTGAAGGTGTGGCAGCTATTGGTTTTCCTTACGCCCAGTTTAAAACTTCAATTACCAATGCCCGATGGGATCTCGAAAATCAAAAGGTGTACATGTCGAAACCCGAAGATGTAGACATTAATAGCTCTTACTTTTATACTACACGTGAAGATTTAGACTCTCTTCGATTTAGTGCTACCAATGCTGTTTATGATATGCAATCATTGGAGCTTAAGGTAAGTGGTATTCCTTTTATCAGGGTGGCAGATGCTGACATTACCCCTGAAAATGGCGAAGTGCTAGTTCTGGAAAACTCACGAATAGGGACATTATATAACACCACAATTAACCTTGATACACTGCATGGCTACCATGAAGTGTATGATGCTACTGTAACCATAATTTCAAGAAATGAGTTTGTGGGAGAGGGCACATATCGACTAATAAATGCCGTAAAGGATACTTTTGGCATAAAATTACGAAATTTTCACCTCGAAGAATTTACTGAAGGAAGAGGCAGAAATCAGGTAACATCAAGGCATACAGTTGCCAATGGAGTCGTAAGTGAAGAAGATAATCTTATGCTCTCTCCGGGAATGTTTTATAAAGGTGACGTGAAATTGCTTGCTCATAAACCGGCCCTGGAACTTGATGGCTATGTGAAGCTGGATTTGAAAAGTATAAAAGACTATAATACCTGGATAAAATATGCCAGTGAAGCAGAGCAGCAGGAAATACAATTTTTATTTGATGAAAGTGTCACCTCTTCTGGTCAACTGCTGTCTGCCGGCTTGCATTTTGATTATAATGATAATGCTCTCTATAGTACATTCTGTTATGATAAGAGAGACTATCAGGATGAGGACTTTTTTAAGCCCTCGGGTTATTTAAACTTTAAGGCCGATAGCAATGAATTTGTTATTATTAGCAAGGAAAAAGACCTGGGGCAGTCATATGCCGGAAAGGTGTTTGCTTATGATGAGAGTACTAGTAATATCAGGTTTGAAGGACCAATTCATTTCGTTGATAATTCAAAAACCATGGCAATTGTTGCCTCGGCTATAGGGGAAGGAAACATGGTGACCAATGAGTTGTCTTTTAATAGTTTTCTAACCATGGACTTCAAATTACCATCAACCATTTATTCATTAATGGCGGATGATTTTGTAAAAGTAATTGAAGAGTTTGGTGCTCCCGAGGCTCTTGAGGACAGAACAGAACTTCTATATTTATTGGCAGAGATTATAGGCAACAGAACTACTAAGGCCTATGAAGAAAAGTCGAAGCTGGGTTATGCGCCTTTATCAGAGGCATCTCCCAACCTGGTGAAACCATTTGTCTTCTCTAATATTAAGTTTAAATGGTCTGCAGATCAAACAGCTTTTTATAATGATGGTAACATAGGTTTATCTAATATCCTGCGTACAGACCTTAACTCACAGTTTGAAGGGTTCTTTGAGGTGAGAAAAACAGAAAGCGGTGAAAACATTAATCTTTTTATAAAAGCATCTCCAGAGTCCTGGTATTATTTTAGTTATGAAAACAACAAAATATATATCTATTCTTCGAACTCCGAACTAAATGATTTTATTAAGAAAAAAACCAATATTGGCAAAGCCAAATTAGGGGAGTTTCAATTTGGCCCTTCTGATCTAGGTGAGACATTGTCTTTTATTAACACCTTCAGAGCTGTATATTTTAATATTGATGAGCCCTATGACTTACAAAGCGAAATGCTGAAGGAAGAGAAGAAGGCAGAAGAAGATACCGATGATGACGATGACGGTTTTAAATAAGGAGAGTATAAATACTTATTATCATCTGGCGATGGAGAAAGAAGTCATTTCTACGCTAATATTTAAGAAACTCTTATCTTTGCCGCCAACTTATTGCTAAATAAGTTGGAAAAAATGCTAACCTATGATTAACCCATTGATAATTCTTGGCGGCTTTCTTGCCTATATAATAGGCTCAATTCCTTCTGCTGTCTGGTTTGGTAAAATTGTTTATAGTGTTGATGTTAGAGAGCACGGCAGTGGTAATCCGGGAGCTACCAACACTTTTCGTGTACTTGGTAAAAGAGCCGGCACAATTGTACTATTATTTGATATTGCCAAGGGGTTATTGGCAACCACCCTGGCAGTAATTCTATTAAGATATGGTATCATAAATGAAGATAAATTAGTGCTAACTAAGCTTGTTTTTGGGGTGATTGCTGTCTTCGGACATTTATTCCCAATATTCCTGAAATTTAAAGGAGGCAAAGGAGTGGCAACATTATTTGGCATGATGATAGGCATTCAATTGCCTGTAGCCTTAATTTCTTTAGCCATATTTTTACTTACCCTGATAACATCAAAATATGTCTCGTTGGGATCAATTGTGGCGGCGTTATCTTTTCCTTTGATGCTAGCCTTTGTGCCTCGATTTAATACCGGTGAACCTATACTTGTAATGTTTGGCTTCTTTTTAGCACTAGTGGTTTTTTGGTCCCACAATAAGAATATTAAGCGGATCATCCACGGAGATGAGAGCAAGACCTACCTGATCAAGAAAAAGAACAACTCCTAACCAAGCCGGCACATATTCCGTTTTTAGCTATTTATAAGGCTTAAGCTTTGGTTCAGATCTTCAATTAGATCATCAACATTTTCCAGACCAACAGATATTCGCATATCCCCAAGTGAGATGCCCATTCCTTCAAATTGTTCTGGACTTAGCTCTTTTAAATAGCTTATAGCAGGTGCGTAAATCAGACTTTCGTGTCCACCCCAGCTTACACCAATGCTAAATAGTTTTAGAGAATTGACGAATAGTTTAATCTGATCAAGATTCTTCGTTCTTAATTCAAAACTCATTAAACCACTGTAGCCAGTCATTTGTTTCTGAGCTAGTTCTTGTTGCTTAAAGCTCGGAAGACCTGGATAATTAATCTTTATTACCTCAGAGTGGTTTGTGAGGAAGGATGCTACTTTAAGAGCATTTGATTGATGTCGTTCCATACGCAATGTGAGCGTTCTAAGGCTCCTCAAAATCAACCAGGCCTCCATGGGAGCCATCTTAGCTCCGATCCACTCCATCTCATGGGTACTAATACTGTCAATCAACTCAGCATTACCTATCACTACTCCCGCCACAATATCACTATGCCCGCCAATATATTTCGAGCAGGAATGGACTTCCAGATCAACGCCCATTGCCAGTGGTTTCTGATAGAGAGGGGTAGCCCAGGTATTGTCAATTATAGTTTTTATGCCATTTGCTTTAGCGAGATCTGCAACGGCTTTAATGTCTTGCAAGCTAAATACAACAGAAGAAGGGCTCTCTAAATATATCAAAGAAGTATTTTCCCTGATTTCTTGTTCAAACTGCTTGGGGTCATCTCCTGAAACATAGGTAATGTCTATGCCAAACTTTGGTTTTAAGTAAGAGTTTAAGAAGTTATTGGCCGGCCCATAAATATTCTTAATGGCAATTACATGATCGCCACTTTTTAGGCAGGAAAATATTGCCGCCGATATCGCTCCCATTCCTGAGGGGAATAGCTGGGCCTTTTCACCTCCTGCAAGTTCAGCAAGCTTCTCTTCAACAATTTGCACGGTAGGATTTTTGCCTCGCGTGTAGATAAAGCTATTCAAGCGGTCATCGAAAGCAGCATCAATATCTTCCCATGAAGCGAAAGTAAAAAGAGAGTTCTGATAAATAGGAGGAACAACGGCACCATTATTTTTAGAACGGTCTTCAGCAAAGTGTTGAAGCAATGTCTCAGTTTTCAGCTTTTTACTCATTTCTTCTTCTTTTTATTATAAAAACAGCCAATTCCTGTTACTGCCAGAATTGGAGCGACCGCAAGATTAATTAGGGAAAGAAGCTGCCAGTGCCAGTAATCAGAGAAAGCTACTCCGGTTGTGGCCACCATAAAAATGGCTGTTGCGCTCCATGGAATAATACTTTCAATCATTGTACCATAGTCTTCAATAGATCGGGATAATACTTTTCGTGGAATCCCAAAGTCATCATATTTAGTTTTAAAGGCATCGCCAACAATAAAGCTTGTGGCACTTTGGTTAGAGGTGGTGGCATTAGTGAAGGCGCTGGCCAGAAGTGAAGAAACAATAAGTCCGGACTTCTTCTTCACAAAGCCGAATGTCCGCCGCACGATAGTGGGCATAGCATCGAGAATATCAAGTGAACCGATGAAAACAAATACCATAAAAGTGAACATGATTGCTTCATTGAGCTCATATAACCCACCACGATTAAATAGATTGGATATTGTTAGTGGTATTTCACTAAGAATAGGAGACATTGATGTATTGAAGCCTGTGGCCAGGGTCATAAGGATGTCTCCTGTCTTAAAATCCTGAAATAAAAAGGCCAGAAAAATTGCTGAAAGGGCAGATCCTAGTAAAACAGGTAGTGTGGGCTTTCTCTTTATCGAACCAAAGAGTACGATAACCGGTGGAATCAAGAGGAAAATGTTAAAGGAAAACATTTCACTTATCGATGCCAGTGTTGGGCCTACTGTTTGCTCATTAATTTCAAGGATGGCAGGAGGGTAGATAAAACCCAGGCCAAAGAATATAGCCCCTGCAATTAGGGCTGACGGCAGCGTAGTATTCATCATAGATCGTATATGATCATACAAGTCTACTTCTGTAGCAATAGCGGCAATATTGGTTGTGTCTGACAGGGGAGACAGCTTATCACCAAAATAGGCTCCACCAATTATGGCGCCGGCCGTAATCCCCAGATCGGCTTCAATAGTAGTAGCAACACCAATTATCACTACGCCAATGGTACCAACAGAACCCCATGAAGTTCCCGTTAGTAAAGAAAAAACTATGGGTATGATGAAAGCGAGAATGTAGATGTAGTCGGGATCGATGATTTTTATACCCCAGTATACTAGCATTGGCATGGTTCCACTAACAATCCATGAGCCAATGATTATGCCAATAGCAAATAGAATTAAGATAGCAGGAAACCCTTTGGAGATTTTTGATATAACAGCATCCTGTATCTTATCCCAGGAATAGCCCATTATCATAAGCTGGGTTATTGAAAAGCAACTAGCAAGAAGAAATACTATTTCGAGTGGTAAAGCTTGTTGATTGGCAAAATGAGGACGCCAAATAAGGCCGTAGCCAATTAACATTGTTAGAAAAACCAAAGGCAATAATAGATGAACAAATTTTACCTTTGGTTCTTTTATTTCAGTCATGCCATTAGGTTAGGTCAAAGCTTAACACTAATAAAAGCAATTCCTCGCATTTTATCTAGCATATGAGAATTCAATAGTAATTTCAAGCCAATCATAATAACAATCATGGCTTCTATCAAAAATTATAGACTAGCCGCATTTAGTATGCCCGCAACTTTTACAGTTAAGGCATCCTTCTTCATAAATTAATGCACCTTCACCACATTCCGGGCAAATATTTTGACTTGGGGCCGTACCATCAGGGATATATTTCTTCAAAGCACGAACCACACCGTTTTTCCATGTATTTAACGATTCATCATTAAGATGGAGGTTGTTAACCATGTCAACAACATAAGGCAGTGGCATTCCATGGCGAAGTACTCCTGAAATTAATTTAGCATAATTCCAGTATTCAGGGTTAAAGGAACGTGAGAGTCCTTCAATAGTAACCTTATAACCATCCTTGTCTTTATACTGCAAGTTATATTGACTACGTCCTCCTTCATTTTTCTCCTTTATCACCCACGCTTTTTCCAGCCAAACGGGTACAAACAAAAAGTCTTCTGCGGGGCCGGTGAATATTTCATAAGGGCGCTCGTTAAAAATCCCAACAACAGCTACCCACTTTTCATGGTTATTTTGAAATCTTACAATTTCTGCTTCAAGGGTTTGAGGTCGTTTAGGAGCATTGTGCTCAATAATAGACTCTTCAGAATCTTTTTTCTTAGTGTTATTAGCAACCAAAACTCCAGATCGTGAGCCGTCACGATAGACGGTGATTCCTTTGCATCCGCTCTCCCATCCGGTCTGGTAGATTTGAGCCACCATTTCTTCATTAGTTTCTTCTGGAATATTTACAGTAACACTGATTGAATGGTCTACCCATTTTTGAACAGTGCCCTGTAGCTTCACTTTCTTCACCCAATCAACATCATTTGCTGTTGACTTATGATAAGGAGATTGCTCAATCAACTTGTTAAGAGAGGTGTTATCCATGTTTTCTACCTCTTTAGGATCATGACCATTTACCTTTAGCCATGTACTAAAGTTGTGGTGAAATACCTGATATTCTTCCCAGTGATCACCAATCTCATCAACCATATCTGTTCTGGCATCTTTATCATTAGGGTTAATTTTTCTACGGCGCGTATAAGAGGCCATAAACACCGGCTCAATACCAGAGGAAGTCTGGGTCATAAGACTTGTGGTACCTGTGGGAGCAATGGTTAGAAGAGAAATGTTTCTTCTGCCGTATGATAACATCTCCTGATATAAATCAGGATCAGCATCTTTAATACGATTAATAAAAGGGTTGTCTTTTTCCTTCGTTGCATCAAAAATCGGGAAAGCTCCCCGGAGTTTCGCCATTTCCACTGAAGAACGATAGGCTTCGATGGCCAGTGTTTTATGTACTTTTTCCGAAAAGTCAATTGATTCGTCAGAGCCATATTGGAAGCCAAGAGCTGCCAGCATATCACCTTCAGCCGTAATCCCTACACCGGTTCTTCTGCCCTGTAAAGATTTTTTTCGAATGTTTTCCCATAGCCGAACCTCAACAGCCTTTATTTCTTCCGGCTCCGGATCGGCATTAATTTTTTCTATTATTTTATCGATTTTCTCAACTTCAAGATCGATAATATCGTCCATTATTCTCTGTGCAGATCGGGCGTGATCTTTAAATTTGGTGAAATCAAATTTAGCAGCACCGGTAAATGGTGAGTCTATAGCTAAATAAGTTTATAGCTAACAACCGGCAACTGTCGTATGGGCATAAAGGAATTTCGCCACAAGGGTTAGTTGAGGTGGTAGTAAAGCCTTCATCAGCATAACAATCTGGCACAGACTCACTAATAATGGTGTCCCAAAACAGAATACCAGGCTCAGCCGCTGACCACGCATTATGGACGATTTTCTTCCATAACTTGGCAGCATCAATTTCCTGTTTATGCGAGGGGTTTGCTGAATCTATTGGATACTGTTGGGTATATGATTTGCCATTAATGGCAGCATCCATAAACTCATTATCAATTCTTACTGAGACATTGGCGCCGGTTACTTTGGTGCCATCTAATTTAGCATCAATAAAATGTTCGGCATCAGGGTGCTTAATAGAAATACTTAGCATAAGGGCGCCTCTTCTTCCGTCCTGAGCAACTTCACGAGTAGAGTTGGAAAAACGCTCCATAAATGGTACTACTCCTGTTGATGTTAAGGCGCTATTCATTACGGGACTACCCGACGGGCGGATATGCGAAAGGTCGTGGCCAACACCACCTCTTCGTTTCATTAATTGTACTTGCTCCTGGTCAGTCTTCATAATACCCCCATAGGAATCAGAGTTACCTTCATTACCTATTACAAAGCAATTTGAGAGGGAGGCAACCTGAAAATGATTACCTATTCCTGTCATAGGACCTCCTTGTGGAATTATGTATTTAAACCCTTTTATAAGTCCATATATGTCATTGGCTGAAAGAGGATGCGGATATTTTGCTTCTATGCGAGCAATTTCTTTAGCTAATCGCTGATGCATATCATCAGGATTTGACTCATAAATATTTCCTTGAGAATCTTTTAGAGCATACTTACTAACCCATACATTAGCAGCCAGCTCATCACCGTTAAAATACTCTTTCGATTTTTCAATTACCTCATCATACTCATAGGTAGTTAGCTCAGCGGTGTTAGCCTTTGTTTTGTTTGCTTCTAAAGTGATTTGAAGCTGTCCTCCTTTATTGACATGGGTAGGCATAGTAATGATTGTGTTATTAGGTCAAAAATTAGGTAAAAAATGGAAGTTGTTTCGGGCCCATACAAAGCCAGCGTAAAAGTATATATTCATAAATCTTTATTCGGTGATTTAAATCATATTTGGCCTAAAATTAGACAAAAAGTAAGAATATAAATAAGAAAAAATATCTAGCCAAAATGGCCGGAAAGCTTGTATTTTGGAGTTAAAAAATTGACTCTTAACTTCTTAGGTGAAGCAGCTTAAATCAGAAGTTCTATGTGTATTCAAAGAAAAAAATTTAATAAATTTTTAAATAATTTTTTTTATTAAAGTGGCATAAAACCCGTTCATCAATTTATCCTCGAATTGCTGATTCTTATCAACTAAAAAGAGCTGAATAATTAGCATATTTGTTTCTCACTAAATCCAAGACTATAATGGATAAGCAAGCTATAACTAACTATATTGAAAGTAACAAGCAGCGATTTTTGGACGAGCTTTTTGATTTACTAAGAATTCCATCAATAAGTGCCGATGAGAAATATACCGGAGATATTAGAAAAGCGGCAGAAGCTGTTAGAGAGCGCTTGAGTGAAGCTGGATGTGATAAGGCAGAATTGATTGAAACTAATGGCCACCCTGTTGTATATGGAGAAAAAATAATAGACCCAAGCCTACCAACAGTTGTTGTTTATGGTCATTACGATGTTCAGCCTGCTGACCCAATAGAATTATGGGACTCTCCTCCTTTTGAGCCTGTAATAAAAGACGAAAAAATTTATGCCAGAGGGGCTTGTGATGATAAGGGTCAGATGTATATGCATGTAAAAGCCTTGCAAACAATGGTTGAGACAGGAAGCTTGCCCTGTAATGTTAAGTTTATGATTGAAGGCGAAGAAGAGGTAGGCTCAGAAAACCTTGGAAAATTTGTTCAGGAAAATCAGGAAAAGCTTGCCGGGGATGTGATTATAATCTCCGACACAGGTATTATCTCAAACGAACATCCATCGATTTGTGTTGGTCTAAGAGGGTTGAGTTATGTTGAAGTTGAGGTGACAGGTCCTAACCGTGATTTACACTCAGGACTTTATGGCGGTTCTGTAGCCAACCCAATCAATATCTTAAGTGATATGATTAGTAAACTCATTGACGATACTGGAAGAATAACTATCCCCGGATTTTATGATAAAGTTGAGGAACTATCAACAGAAGAAAGGGTAGCCATGAATAATGCTCCATTTAGTGTAGAGGATTATAAATCGGAGCTTGAGATAGATGATGTAAAGGGAGAGGATGGCTATACAACTTTAGAGAGAATTGGTATCCGACCAGCACTTGATGTTAATGGAATATGGGGAGGATACATTGGCGAAGGAGCCAAAACGGTATTGCCGGGAAAAGCTTCTGCCAAAATATCTATGCGGCTCGTGCCAAACCAAGACAATAAAGAGATAACTAAATTATTTACAGCGCACTTTATGTCTCTGGCTCCAGCAGGAGTAAAAGTAAGAGTAATACCACATCATGGAGGCCAGCCTTCAGTTACCAAGACAGATTCTCTAGCCTACAAAGCGGCGAGTAATGCTTTTGAGGAAGCTTGGGGAAAGGAGCCCATTCCTACCAGAGATGGGGGCAGTATTCCTATTGTTGCCTTGTTTAAAGATGTACTAAAAACGGATGTTGTTCTCATGGGATTTGGCTTAGCATCAGATGCTATTCATTCACCCAACGAGCATTATGGAGTATTTAACTATTTCAAAGGCATAGAAACCATTACCTTGTTCTACAAGCATTTTAAATTGTTAAAAGGTTAGTAAAATAGGGGTAAAATATAAGAATTGTAACTTTGAACGAACTTTAGCACGAATAGAATCGTTTACTGAGAGATTCTAATATATAATATGAAGAAATTACTGCTTTTAGCGTTTGTTCTGGGCTCGACTCTGGCACAGGCACAGATATTAAGACCAAACGAATGGTCATTTTCACTTTCTACATCTGAATACCAAGTTGGCGACGAGATAGATCTGGTTTTTAAAGCCAGCATAGACAAAGGATGGCATCTCTATTCATCAGATTTTGATCCGGAGTTGGGGCCGATGGTTACCGAGCTTGTCTTTGAAGAAGATGAAAGCTTTGAGTTGGTTGGAAGTTTAAAAGCGATAAACCCTAAAAAAGCCTATGATGATATATTTGAGGGTGATTATACATACTTTGTTGAGAAAGGAGAGTTTAGGCAAACAATAAAGATTTTAGGTGAATCGCTGAGTTTTAGTGGCTCGGTAAATTACCAGGTATGCACTGATGATACAGGAGACGGTCGATGTATCCCTTTTGAGGATGATTTTAGCCAAACAAATTTTGGCCTGAAATCCACCGTAAAAAAAAAGGTAGATAAGCCGGTATATAATTCCAGTCAGGAGGCTGACTCATTCGAAAAACCGGAAGACAAAAGCTTGTGGGGATTTATACTTTTTGCTTTTGCAACCGGGCTTATTGCTCTGCTAACGCCCTGTGTTTTTCCTATGATTCCCATGACCGTTACTTTCTTTCTTAAAGAGAATGAAAACGGTAGTAGTGGAGTTCGAAAAGCTGTTATTTTCGGAATCTCAATTGTTCTAATATTCACAATAATTGGCACCTTAACGGCAATGCTCTTTGGAGCAGACACATTGAACAATCTGGCGACACATTGGTTCCCTAATATTCTTGTATTTCTAATATTTTTCATCTTCGCACTATCATTTCTTGGTCTATTCGAGATTACCCTGCCAAGTGTTTTTGTTAACAAGATGGATCAGCAATCTGATCGTGGAGGGTTACTAGGAGTGTTCTTCATGGCATTTACACTGGCGTTAGTGTCTTTTTCGTGTACTTTCCCTATTGTAGGAAGTGTTTTAGTGTTGTCTACCCAGGGGGAATTTGTAAAGCCGATTCTTGGTATGTTATCCTTTTCGTTGGCTTTTGCCCTGCCATTTACCCTTTTTGCTATATTCCCCGACTGGCTTAAGAAAATGCCTCAGTCTGGCGGCTGGCTTAACTCTGTGAAGGTAGTTCTGGGTTTACTTGAGCTGGCTCTAGGCTTAAAATTTTTAAGTATCGCAGATCAGGCTTACCATTGGGGCATCCTTGATCGTGAAGTATATCTGGCATTTTGGATTGTAATTTTTGCTTTCCTTGGTTTTTATCTTTTAGGTAAAATACGTTTGCCTCATGATAGCATAATGGAAAGAGTTGGCGTCTTTCGTTTATTGCTCTCTATAGTTACCTTCTCTTTTGTACTGTATCTTATCCCCGGTATGTGGGGTGCGCCCTTAAAAGCTTTAGCGGGATATCTGCCACCAATGTCGTCACATGATTTTGATTTGGTTGCTTTGCAATCTGCCGGCAGTTCTGAAAAGAGCAATATATGTGAATTACCTAAATATGCTGACAAACTACACTATCCTCATGGGTTGGAAGGGTATTTTGATTATGACCAGGCCATTGCCTGTGCGCGTGAGCAGAAAAAACCTTTATTTATTGATTTTACCGGGCATGGATGTGTAAATTGTCGTGAAATGGAGGCCAGAGTATGGTCTGATCCTCGAATATTAAAAAGACTTAAAGAAGACTTTGTGATGGTGGCACTATATGTTGACGATCGTACAGAATTACCTGAAAGTGAATGGTATACTTCTGAATATGACAATAAAGTGAAGAAAACAATCGGCCGGCAAAATGCTGATTATCAGATAAAGGTTTATCAAAATAATGCCCAGCCATACTATGTGATACTTAATAACGACGAGGAAGTAGTAATTAACCCTCGTGCCTATGATTTAAGTATAGAAGGATTTTCTGCTTTTCTGCTAGAGGCTAAAACAAGATTTGAAAAAGGGAACTCAGCGAATTAGTGACTTCTATTGGGCGGTCAATCAATCTACCTCCTCAAATCTCTTTATCCATTTTTGCCTTTTTTCGCTGAAATAATATTCTCTTGAGGTAACGGGAGGAATGTGATGCTCCTGTAGATCAATTAAGCTAGAATCTGCAATGGGCAATGGGTTTGCGGGTAATGCCATTGCCAGCTCATTCATTTTAGAACGATATTCTTCGTCAAGTGCCAGGTTATACCATTCTTCGGGGTCTTTAGAAAGGTCATAGAGCTCTTCACTATCATCTACATATTTTATATAATGCCAATTGTCTTTTCTAACAGAATAATCAGCAAAATCATAAGTAGTGATAATGCTCCTGTCAATAATAGTATCCGGATTTTGAAGAATTGGGATTAAACTATTGCCATCAAGATCAGATCGGGGAGGTAATCCTGCAAGATCAACCAAGGTTGGATATATATCCACTAATGAGGTAAGGGATGTTGTGCTTTTGCCATTATTTGATCCTTCGGGAAGATAGGCTACACCTTTGGGAACTTTGATCATAAGTAAAGTTCGATTCACATTTTCCCATAGGGCAAATTTTCGCCAATGCATTTTCTCACCAAGTTGCCAGCCATGGTCAGACCATACCACCACTATAGTGTTTTTAGCATACTCGCTTTGACTTAGATTATGTAGGAGCATCCCTAACATGGCATCAGCTGCTGCGATTGATGCCAGATAGCCCCGAACTGCCTCTTTCCACTTCCCTGCTTCTACAATATGTTTATGATAATTACCACCACGGCTTATCAATTCTTTTGCTCTAACCCCTAAATCTGTGGTGTCGCCGGCCAATATTGGAGGTAAGTTAACGCTATCCAGAGGAAACTTATCGAAATATTTCTTAGGCACATACCAGGGTAAGTGAGGTCTGTAAATACCGCATGCCAGAAAAAAAGGCTTGTCATGTTTTTTTGCCAGCTGATCAGAAATAAAGGAGACACTTTTATAATCACCCATTAAGCTATCGTCAGCCTCAACCCCCGCCCAATCGAACATCCCGTACATATATTTAAATCCAGGCATATTTACAGGCCTGTTTTCGGGCATGTAATCAGCGGGCATATTTTGTTTTTGTGAAGGGTAGTATTCGTCCCAGGACTTTGGGTGAACCTGATTATAATGATAAATTTTGCCTGCTCCGGCAGTAAAATACCCGTTTTCTCTAAAATATTGGCCTAAATGTTTAGCCGTAGCTGTTTTTTCTACTTTTCGCCAATCCTGGTAGTTACTGTACATTCCTGAATTGAAGGTATGCAGTCCTGTCATAGTTGATGTTCGTGACGGATTGCAACCGGGGCTTACACAGTAGTTTCTAGTAAAATTTACTGCCTCTTCACTAAAAGATGAGAGGTTGGGCGTAAGAGATTGTGGGTTTCCGGCCAATACTTCCGACCAATCATTCAGGTCATCGATAGAAATAAACAGAATATTTGGCTGTTCAATAAGATTTCCGGATTCATTTTTATTGGAACAACCAAAATAACTTAGGGTTATAACCAGACCTAAGCAAAGGGCAATGAGTCTTCCTGGCTTCATAATCATAGTACTAATGATTAATGAATATAGCTATTTTTTCTATAAGTCCGTTTATTAATGGCAGCTCAGGATCACTATAAGTCGCAATGTTCTGTGGCCTGTCTATTACAGACTCTTTTAATACGTGATTCATCCCTTCAATAATTAGTTTTTCGGCCTTATTATTTGCCTCAGAAAGTTTGTTAGCATCAAAAACTGTAATCTGAATATCAGTTGTGCCTTGTATTATTAAAATGGGTTTATCCAGCTTGGCAATCTCTACTTGTGGGTTATACTTAAACCAAGAGATCATATAAGACTGGACACTTGGCCGGAAAAGTGAGTATAAAGCCGGAGGAACCTCCTCTGTTGTCTCCCCTTTCTTAAGCTTTTTCAATATTGGTTCTGCATATTCTAATACAATAGGTGGCTGTGCAGCAAGTTGTTCACGCAATATATCTGCTGCCGGGCGACCTACTCCCGCTATAGACACATATTTGTCAACATTTTTTGATTGCGATGCTATCATGCCAATTAAGGAACCTTGACTATGACCAATTATTATAAACTTTTTAAAGCGTTTATCTTTATTTAAAAGTGCTACCCAGCCTTTAGCATCTTCAATATAATTTTCAAAGCGAAGGTCTGATTCTTCAATGCCCGCTTCTTTACTATTTCCTACGCCGCGCTTATCGTACCTCAAAGAGCCAATTCCATTATTTGCCAGCCCTTTGGCCAACATTTTTAAGGAATTATTTTTCATTACTGTGTTATTGCCATCACGATCTGTTGGCCCTGAACCCGCAATAATAAGTGCCAGAGGGAATTTTTTATTTCCTTCTGGAGTCATTAAAGTGCCTTCTAACTTACCAAAATCAGTTTCTAATGAAACTATCTCTTCTGTTTGCGCGAATGAATTGGGAATAAGGAAGAAGAGGACCAGGATTGTTGATGTCAGCCTTCTCATAATACCTACTTTTAAGAAAACATACTTTATGCTTTGTAAACAAGGGCATTAATATTCATTCCTGCACCAACAGATGCAAAAATAATATTGTCGCCTTCTTTTATTCGATGGCCGGCCATTTTTTCATTTAGTATAAGGTCCAGTAATGTTGGCACAGTTGCAACTGATGAATTGCCAAGCCAGTCTATGGTCATTGGCATAACATTTTCAGGTATATCTTTTATATCATAAAGACTGTAAAGCCTGGCCAGTATGGCGTCATCCATTTTTCCATTGGCCTGATGGATCAGGACTTTACTAATGTTGCTAATGTCAGTATTGCTCTGATCCAGGGCATCTTTGATTGCCTGTGGTACTGTTTCAAGGGCATACTGGTAGAGCTTACGACCATTCATCTTCATATATGGATTTCCTTCAGTTTTATCTTCAGGATCATATGATTTTCCCATATATAACATATTTGCGTGCTGTAAAGTATCTGAACGCGTTTTGTGTGCAAGAATTCCGATTGGGGTTTCGCTTTCTTTAGCTTCTAATATAACTGCACCGGCACCATCACTATAAAGCATACTATCTCTGTCGTGGGGGTCACAAACCCTTGACAGAACTTCTGCACCAATAATCAGAACCTTATTAACATCACCAGATTTTATAAAATAGTTAGCGTGAATCATTGCCTGCAACCAACCCGGGCAGCCAAAAGGTAGATCATAAGCTACAGCATTGGGACTTTTTATAGCTAATTTCTGTTTTACACGGGCCGCTAGGCTGGGCACGATATCCAACATTTTATTGTCGGGGCTTACATCACCAAAATTATGGGCAACAATTATAAAGTCTAGTTCCTCTTTATCAATATTTGCCGACTTAATGGCCTTTTCTGCTGCAAAAAAGGCAATATCCGAGGTTACTAAGTCATCTGTAACATATCTTCTTTCTGATATAGTAGAGATTTCCTCCAGTTTATCTATTATCTCCTGGTTAGATTTATCAATCTTTCTACCGTCTTTCTCGAGAAACTCGTTCTTAAGAAAATCTTCGTTTTTGATCCGTCTGGTAGGTATATAACTCCCCGTTCCCGTTATCACACTATAGATAGAACTACTCATAATTTATTGCCGCCTTAGTTTAGGTATGCCAAAACCAGGAAGATCATTGGCAAGACATATGTCCTAACCGAATGAAGACTACCTAGTGTTGAGCGGGGCAAAGATAACACTAAAAAATGTTATGCATGCATACTAATTTTAAATATAGTTAGGCATAGAAGGTTTGTAAGTGGCTAGAGGCAATTATCTAAGCCTAATTAAGCGGTATGATATATATCATTTGATATGAGTACATCTTTACTAATATTTGTTTATAATCAGAGCTTAGTTATGTCTGAAGATTCTCGATATCTAGCAGCTATTATGTTCACCGATATAGTTGGTTATACAACTATAATGGGCAGTGATGAACAAAAAGCAATAGAGCTACTCAGGATAAATAGAGAAATTCAAAAACCTTTAATTGAACAATACGGAGGAAGGTGGATTAAAGAAATGGGCGATGGGGTTTTAGCCCAGTTTACTAGTGCCTTAGATTCGGTGAAATGTGCTTTAGCTATTCAGAAGTTAGCAGTAAAGGATTTCCCGGGTTCAATTCGTATAGGCATTCACCTGGGAGACATAACAACTGAAAATGATGACGTATTTGGCGATGGTGTAAATATTTCTTCACGACTTCAATCAATTGCAGATCCTGGAGGTATATATATATCTGATTCTGTTTACCAGGCTATACGGGGAAGAAGTGATATACAGGCAAAATCCTTAGGAGACATCCAACTTAAAAATGTTGATCACCTGGTAAAAATATATTTTCTGCTTGATGACGGACTGCCTGTTCCATCTGCAGAAAGGAGATCTGAACTCTCGCATCCTAGTGGGAAGGCAACTTACCAATCAATTTTCTACTATGCCCTGATAATAATTGTGTTACTGGCAGGTGGTTGGTGGGCCTGGAGCACATATTTTATTGACAAGCCAAATTCGATTGAGTCATTGGCTGTCCTTCCCTTTACTGCAATATCGGAAGAAGTTGATCAGGAATATTTAATGGCAGGAATGCATGATGCGTTGATTAACGAATTATCAAAAATAAGTGCAATAAGGGTGATTTCTAAACGCTCTACATTGAAGTATCGAAATAGCGAAATGTCTATTCCTGAGATTGCCAAAGAGCTTGGTGTTGATGCACTTGTTGAACCATCAGCCTTTGTAAGTGGAGATAGTTTACGTATTCAGGTACAGTTAATTGAGGCCTATCCTGAGGAAAGGAATGCATGGCATGAAACCTATAACCGGAACATTGGCAATATTTTTAATACATGTAGTGAAATATCGCAAACTATTGCCAAAGAGATTAATGTTTCTCTAACGCCTACAGATGAAACCATGCTGGCAAACACTCGTGAGGTAAATCCTGAGACTTATAAAGCTTACCTGCGAGGAATGTATTATCTTAATCAATATACGCCTGAAGGGTTTGCTAAAGGGATGGAGTATCTTAATAACGCTATAGAAATAGACCCGGCAGACCCTCTGGCATATGCTGGACTTGCCCAAGGTTATAACATTTTAGCCCACGGACCAAATCCTCCCGATGGTGCCTACACCAAAGCTAAAGCAGCTGCTCGAAAAGCCTTATCATTAGATCCAACCCTAGCGGCAGCACACGCTTCTATGGCTGAGATAAAATTATATCAGGATTGGGAATGGGAGGCAGCAGATGAAGCTTTTCAGTATGCCCTAAGGTTAAACTCAAGTTTGGCAGACACGCGTTCTCACTATTCATGGTATCTGCTGCTCATGGGACGTATCGATGAGGCATTAGCTGAAATGAAACTTGCTCAGCAAACAGATCCGCTTACACCAATTCTTCCGGCTTGGTTGGGATGGCAATACTTGTGGGATGGCCAATTTGAGAAGGCAATAGCTGAAGCAGAAAAAGCATTTGAATTAAATGCTGATTTTACCGTCGCATATTATGTTGCCGGTTGTGCATATGCCTATAAGGGATTATATGATGAAGCAATAAAAATGCATAAAAGAGCCTTTGAAATCGACCCTAGCTGGGAGTTTGCCCTTGCCAAAACATACGCTCTAACAGGACATGTCTCTCAAGCGGAAGAAATGTTGACTAAACTTGAGGCAGAAAACTCCAAGTGGAACACACTTTTTTTAGCTCAGATTTATACGATACTGGGGGATAATGAAAAGGCAATTTTATGGCTTGAAGAAGCTTATACAGATCCGCCTCATCCCTATATGCCCTGGATCAACAAAGCCTATAGCTTTCGATCATTGCAAAACGATCCACGCTTTAATGACCTGATTATCCGGATGAATCTTCCAGCAAACGAAAGTCCAGTATTATAGGCCAATTAGTAAATTAATAATATAGCCTGACTTAATTATTTCTACATCGATAAATAGTTGGAGGAGTTATTACTCTTCGGACTGGCTGGCGATATAAAAAGCTGCGCCTGCAAGAGATACATCTTTAAATATTTGCCCCATGGCCATTTCATCACCACCAATAACTTTCATTAGGTGAATAAATACCATAAATAATAATAGCTCTATTGCCAAAAGG
>Ga0164313_10001843_pt1 | contig 18992 bp, 17 predicted proteins | sample GuaBasSedimGuay4_FD_113735 | JGI IMG/M metagenome (GOLD analysis project Ga0164313, IMG submission 113735) | Subseafloor sediment microbial communities from Guaymas Basin, Gulf of California, Mexico - Guay4, Core 4569-4, 0-3 cm | ecosystem: Environmental > Aquatic > Marine > Hydrothermal vents... | reverse complement strand
CGTAAGCGTAGGCTCAGGGTTGTCGATCTCGTCAAACGTGAGGTCTGATGCCTGCACGACAAGAGTCTTGACGACAGGGAGGCGACTGATAAAGAACGTCTGGGCGGCACTGACAGACCCCTGTGCGTTGGCCGCTCCGGAGTCGTCGGTGTACTCAGCAGTCCAAGTGTACGCAGTGTCGTACGACAGTGGCGTCGTAGCGCTGGCGCATGACTTCATCGAGTCTAGGTTGATGGTCCCGGTGTAGGAACCGCTTGTCTGAAGGACGAAGCTGATGCTAGCCACAGACGACCAGTCGAGCGTGCCGCTCGTGCTGGACGGTGTGTCGTCACGGTTGAGGTTCAGCGTTCCGAATGACCCGGTGCTGGGAGTCAACGTGAAGCGCGAGTAGTTCCCGGCAGTGTCGGTGAACTGGATACGCGATGCCGTCCAGTTGGTCGCTGTGCTGCGCTGAGTGCGGATGCTGAACAAGTCCTCGTCAGACTCACGCCCTGAGAAGTCCCAGACGTAGCGCTGTGCGTTCTTGTCCCCGCCTGGGTACCATGTAGCGATGATAGTCTCAGACGACAGGTCGCCTGGAGAGTCAATCTCCAACGACTGCAAGCCAGTGTCGTAGGTGACGGTATCCGCAGAGGCAGTACCGTAGTCCACCTGGACACGCTCAAGAACGTCGCCCTCCATGTCGTCCAGCCAGTAGTGGGGGAAGATCATGTTGCTGGCAGCGCTCAGGTCAGCGTTGGTGTCCCGGATGTAGGTCACGCTGTTAGAGACGACCTCGTAGGCCGAAGGCTCGTCATCGAAGCCTAGCGCTACGTCAGCGTCACTGAAGACGGAGCGTAGTTCAGGGACGACGACAGTCGCGCCGCTGGCTGGACTAGTCTGCTGCGCAGCGGGCGAAGCATTCGTCCAGAACGGAGAAGTCACGTAGTCCGACCATACCTCAGAGAGGTTCTTGTAGCGGCACTTGAAGTACCACTTCTTTCCCCATGTCAACGCTGTCCCCGAGTACACTGAAGAGATCGCAGTCCCGGAGTCGCCAACGGTTCCGGTGTCAGAATGCTCGACACCAGCAGCATTGGTGATGATGTACTGGTGAGCGTTCATCGTAGTCGATGTCGTCGCGGTGAGCGTAGGCGTCAGCGTATCGGCCTTGCCGGTGTACAGCCCATAGACCGACCCGGTTGTCGATGTTCTGAATGTGCGCAACTGTGACCACGGGCTGTACCCGCCGCTGTTGTCCTTGGCGCGTGCCTTCCAGTAGTACACCGTGTCGGCAGTCAGACCGCCACCAGCATAGGTCACACTGAAGGAACGGTTGGTCGTACCAGTCGCTACGTCGCCCGATGCCCACTGGACTGTGGTCTGCCCCTCGTCCTCGTAGACGTTGACCTGAGCGTTCTCGATGTACTCACCTGGGTCGTTGGCCTTCGATGTACCGCTGAAGACAGGTGTATTGATGGATGTCTGGCCCGCTTCAGGCAGAAGGCCCGTAGGCGCTGAAGGGAGCGTAGTGGCCGCGAAGGACTGCAAAGCGGAATACGGACCCCACAATCCCGAGTTATCCTTAGTCTTGGCCTTCCAGTAGAAGGTCTTGCCGATCTTCCAGTTGGACACGCCAGCCTTGACCCAGAAGTCAGCGCCAGTCTTGGCCTTGACTCCGGAGTCCCACTTGAGACTGGTTCCGGCAGAGTTGTGGTAGACCTTGACGCGAACAGCGCTGAGCTCATCGTATTCGTTGACATCAGCGAGGCTACCCTTGAAACGAGGCACGCCCTCGACTCCCTGCCCGCCAGAAGGACTGAGGTTGACAGGGGCGGTCGGCGCAGCGCTCTCGTCATAGACAAGGGTCAACTGGGGGTAATAGCCAGCACCATCGGGAGTCTCCCGTGAGCAGAACTCAAGACACTTGTTGGCTGTGGCCTCGTCGGAGTTGTAGAGGATGAAGCCATAGTTCGACAAGCCCTTGCCGGTGTTGCCACTGGCATCAACGATGTTCGATGGCGCCCACTTCATGACGAGGCTCGTCACATCAACGGTGTCCTCGACGTACTGGTTGCCGTCAGGCGTTCCTACGGCCTCAGTGAGCGTGGTCCCGGTGCGTCGGGCGCCACTGCCGTAGGCTGCCCGGTTGTCCCAGTTGTAGCCTGGTGAGCTTGACCATGAGGACTCAGAGCCGTACTTCGTCTCGCCCCAGTCCTTGCCCATGTTCTGAACCTTGAGGTTGCTGGCTGTGGTAGCAGCGCTGTGGTCCTTGTCACGGTACAACTTCAGAGTCGCTGAAGTGAGCGTGCGGACATTCCAAGACTTCCAAGCCACGTTGAAGCGAACGAACGAACGGTATTCCTGCGACCCTACGAGTCCACAGATCAGGTGCTCTTCATGGCCGTTCCATGTACCCGACCCAGAGCCGCCCGCCGTGTGACGAGCGCCCGCATCCTTTGAGGCTGAGATAGTCTTGCTTGACATGTTGCTACCTTACTGGTTCGCTACAGCGCCCTGGAGGTTCGTGATGAACTCCTGGCCGTTGAGCAAGTCGGCTACATCCTGAGCGCTGGCGTTAAGTAGTACGCCATTCGGGTCACTGACCGTGTGCTCGATAGTGATAGTGTTGTTGTCCTGGAGAAGCGTGAGCATCCCGAACTCTGCCTGCCCAGCCTGTAGGCCAGAATGGAAGTTCGCAACGAGGTCGTAGCCGTACTGGTGGTACGATGCAACGAACTCACTCATGGTTCCCATGATGGCGTTGATAGCGTCCAGCGCCATACGGCCCAGAGTGTCTGGGTCCTGAGAGGCGTTCTTGCCGATGGCGTAGAAGCCCTCGATGGCGCTAGCGATGGCAGAGGCCGCGTCAGCAGTGTTCTTGATCTTCTCGATCTCGTCAGGAGTGTACATTCCCGCGATGATCTTCATCTCTTCCATCGAGCTGCGCATCTGCGCGAACAGCACGGCAGGGTCGATAGAGGTGCGGAACTGGTCAACGAACTCGATGGTCTTGTTATGGGCTTCCCACGTAGCGCTCAGTGCGCCCATGACACCCGATACGGTATCGGCAAACGCGCCGATGATGTTCCACTCCTCTGTGGAAAGACCGAACTCGTCAGCCTGACGGATGAAGCGAGCCATCGTAGACTTGAGGTCAGCCATGACCTGATCCATAAGTCCAGGCAGCGGACTCACGTAATCCTTGAGTTCCTTGAACGCCGTGATGGTATCACCGATAGCGCTCATCACCGGAGACACAGACTCAGCGAACTGAGCAGCGATGTCGGTAGACATGCGGTCGAAGCCCTTGGCAGCCGAAACCATGAGAGTCATGGCCTTGGTGATGTCAGTGATGATCGCTTCCATCGCCTGTGACGACACGCTCTGGTAGCCGTTCTTCTGGACTTCTCGGAAAGCCTGGATCGTAGCACTCAGCGCGCCAACGACTGCCCCGGCTGTCTCAGCGAATGTTCTCGCCACGACGTGCTTCTTTGTCTTGATAGACTTGCCAGCCTTGTACATGATGTTAATGACCATCTTGGCACCGTCAACGACAGCCTTGATCTCACCCCACTTGGCGCCGTTGAAGTTAGGGATTTCCTTGAAGGCTTCGATGACCGTAGACAGCGCGCCTGTCAGGGCAGAGATGGACTCGCTGAAGTTAGCGACCTTCTGCAACTTCTTCTTTGAGAAGCCCTTTGTTTCCTTGTAGGTGATCTTCATCGCCATCTTCATCGCTTCGGCAAGACCGCCCATGCTACGACGCACCATCGCCTTGAGGTTGTAACCCTCGACCTGACGGAGCGCCTCGACTAGAGCCGCAGCATTGCTAGCGACCTCAAGAGCCTTCTCAAGAGGTGACTGCTCGTCGCCGCCACCGCCCTTGCCGCCACCGCCACCGGCTCCACCGCCGCCTCCACCACCGCCACCACCGCCAGAAGGCGAGTCAGCAGTAGGCGTCTTATAGCCAGCGCGAGGACCTGTCGTTCTCTTTGGTAGGTGCAGTTCGACCTTCTCCACCTTCGGGAGGGCCGCAACGATGTCGGCATCAGTGACTTCTCGATGAGGGATTTTGATGCTGCCAGGGATGGCGCTCATAGTGCGGTTGATAGCGTCGATGGCAGCGTTCATGACATCAACGGCGTTCTGGGCGATAGCCTTGGCAGCCTCGTAGACAGCCGGTGAACTCTCCCAGAGTCCGTTAGTCATGTACGCCATCATGTTTGCGCCGACAGTAGCAGCACCCGGTGCGCCCGAGTTAAGGTACTGTAGAGCCAACTTCGCTACGTGCCACTCAGCGTCCCAGACATCTTCTCCACCATCGAGGATAGCGTTAGCCAACGTACGCATCTGCTTGAACCCAGCCTTGCGAACCTTGGGGTTCGATGACTCGATCATCACAGCAGCCTTGTCAGACATCTGCTTGAGATACGGAATGACGATCTGCGTGTTACCAGTAGCAAGACCACGCTTGAGAACCTTGGCCTGTTCATAGCCTAGTGCGCGCCACTTCGGGTTCTTGCTACGGATGTTCTTGAGAGCCTGGTCAGCCAGCCATGTAAACGTCTTGGGAGCGTTCTCTAGGCCGTTCTTGATGAAGCGCAACGCGCCTACGACCATCTGGCTACCAGCCTTCTTGCCGATATCACCGAAGCTCTTAGACCACTGCTGCGACATCTCGATGACGAGTGCGTCTCTGTCAGAACTGGCTAGGTTCGCATGGCGAGCAGCATCGTAGAATGTCTCGATGACTTCAGCGCCAGGCAGAAGACCCTTGTTCTGGATGGCAGCACGCAGGCCATTGTGTAGTCCCGCGTAGATATAGTCGGAAGCGTCATTGCCGTACTGGACCCATCGGTCAGTGCTATCACTCTCGACACTGGCGTTGGACAGGTCAGACAAGTTGCTACTGAACGTCGTGACCATGTTCTCGATGTTATCTGTATTGAGCGAAGCACTAAGCGCCTTTCTGATGGGATCAGCAAGACCCCTATCAGCGGCTTCTCTGATCTCTCCTGAAGACTTGACAAAGACAGTCTTGATCTCAGCCACAGCGCCACTGGCGGCAGCACTCGCCGCATTGACCGTAGCCTCAAGGTCGATCATCTCCATGTCGTCAAGCGCTGCATTGGCGGCAGCCGCCTGCTTCGCGCGAGTCGCTTCGTCAGCAAGTCGCTGCTGGTTAGCGGCGATGTCGCTCAGGTACTTGTCGGTTCCCTTGGCATCCTCAAGCCCCTTCTCCCAGAAGTCGTCCCAAGCGTCTGACGCCATACCGATGACCTGAGCGATGCCGCTCAGAAGGTTGCTCATGTGTTCGATGACACCACCGAACTTATCGTTGATCCAGTCACCGACAGCAGCGAACACGCCACCGAGAGCGTCCAGGATGGTACCGAGTCTGACCATGGCGACGGCTAGTGGGCCTGAGAGTCTCTCAGCCAGCCAGTCCAGCACGTCGAGGAACAACTTGACGCCTTCCCATGCCCATCGCAGCGGAGCGAGCAACATGTTCAGGACGCCACCTAGCATCTCCATCATGTTGCTAGCGGAGTCTCCTCCACCAGTGACCTTCTTTAGAGCCTTGGTGAAGACTTCAAAGACGGTAACAACGACAGCAACGATAATAGTGATCTTGCTACCCAACTTGAGGAACTTACCAGCGTTCTTGGACATGAACGCCCATCCCTTACCAACAGTCTTAAGGACAGCGGCTAGCCGTGCCTGGATGCCGATCTGTGCGGCAGTGACAGCCTTGCTCTGACCAGCGATGTTCTTGGGTGTACCGCGACGTACCACGGGCGGGATGATGGTAGGGCCAGTAGCCTGCTTAGCAAGCCCAGCGTTCTTGCGACCAACCCCAACGTCGATGATGTTAGAGAAACCACCAGCGGCAGCCTGTCTAAGACCCTTGAGAGAGACTCTAAGGGCGTCGATGCTACCCTTGGCGACTCCACCACTGTTCCTGATGCTAAGCAAAGACATGTCCATCATCTTTGCGTGTAGGACGGTCTTCGCAAAGTTAATCATGAGGTTCGGAAGAACGGCTCTAGTCAATAGCCACATGAAGCCCGTGACAAGCAGGCCAGCGCCAACGAGTGTCAGGAACGCTCCTGTGAGCAGGCCGATGCCTGCGATGAACTTGGCGATGATGGGGTTGGCTCTTAGGAACGCTGATGTCGCTTCAGCGATGCCCCCAATCAGGTCAAGGAACGGAGCGATAACGTCGATGACAGCCTGGCCGATGTCGTGCATCAGTGGAGCGACACGGTTGGCGAACTCGTTGAGTGTGCCCTTGGCCGACTCGCCAAGCAATCTCCAAGCCTCATCGAAGACTTCAGTCGAACGGGTCAGGTCAACCATCGCGCCTTCAGCGGCGAATAGACCCTGGCCGAACTCCTCGATGCTACGACGGTTCATCTCCATGATCTGCAGGAAGACGGGCGCTGTGGCGCGAGGGAACATCTGGTTGATGAGAGTGGCCGTGTCTTCCATCGACAGGTTCTTGACGATCTTGTAGAACTCGTCTACGTACTCTTCAAAGCCGATGAAGTCACCCTTGGCTGTGAACTGCACGTCATCCCAGTTCACGCCGTTGATGGCCTGCGATAGCGCGTTGATCTGCTTGGTAGCCTTGGCAGGCTCCTTGACCATACGGGTGAAGACCATTCTCATAGCGCGGCCCATTCTCGTACCACGGATACCCGCGTTACCGATGGCGCCAGCGAGTCTGACCATCTCTTCGTAGCCTACGTTGAACTGAGCGGCTGTCGGCCCCATCATCTTGAATGTCTCGATGAGGTCCACGAACTCGACGGCAGTCTTCTGAGCGACTAGGAACATGTCGTGCGTGACCTTCTCGGACATGCTCATCTCAAGGTTGAACTGCTGTAGTACCGAGACGACGCCCTTAGTGGCAGTCTCAAGTCCGATCTCTGTCATGGCCGCAGCCTTCATGATCGGAAGGATGTTCTTCTGAACGCGTAGTAGGTCTTCCTGTGACTTGATGACTTCACCAGTCGCAGAACCCCAGAAGTACAGACCCTCGGCAACCTCGGACCCTGTGAACAACTTGGCCTCGATAGCCAGGTCTTCGATAGAACCCTGGAGCTTCTTTAGAAGAGGACCGCCGAAGATTTCCATGGCACCCGCAGCGCGACGTACCTTGAAGTCGAACTCAGCGAATGTCTTGCCCACTTCCATGAAAGCAGCGGTGATGCGCTTGCCTACCATCGCCATCTGCCCACCGGCAATGGTCATAGAGTAGGCTGTACGACGGGCACGGTCAGTGGCCGACTGGAACTCGCTCATCTGCTTTGAATGGTAGTCCATGCGCAGGCGCTTCATAGCGGCGTGCTGCTTGGCTAGTTGTGCGTTGAGACGCTGGGCAGCAGCGAACTGCTGCTGACTCGCTCTGGCAGCCTTGAGGCGAGCCGCAGTCAGTCTACCCTGTGCACCCGACAAGTCGAGCGCTCTCTGTCTCTGTGTCGCAAGGGAGCGAACGGCAGCCTGCTCCAGGCGCGCTCTAGCGCCCTGTGCGCTGTTGCTGGCGTTGATAGCCGTGACGTTCTCTCTGATGGCACGAGTGTTCGACTTCTGACGGCTAGTCTTCTCCTGCGTAGTAAAGGCCGACTGCTTGTCTACCTTCTCGGCCTTCGTTGTCGCCGCTGTGACCTTGGCCTGGGCACCCGAAACCTTATTCATCTGCGCAACTAGTGCGTCGATGCTGGCCTTAGCCTGTGCGCTATTCACCGTGATACGGATTTGGAGGTCACGCTGTGCCATGAGGTTTGGGTTCCTTACACGCTGATAGACCCGCCCATCCTTAGAGGACGAGCGGGTCGTAAAGCGTCACGTATGTCTACTTAGACAACTTCCGGTACGCTGCTGACCTGTCACCTGCGTAGAAGAAGGTGAATAGGTCTGCAAGGTAGTGAGGCTGATCTAGTAGTCCACCCTGGTAGGGCAAGACGCCGAACCCGCTTGGTACTTCGACCATGCGAACTTCTGTCTTCTTGCCTCCGGGCTTAGGTACTTCTCTAATCACCATCTGCCTGATACGACAATACTCGTAGAGTGAGTATGCTTCTGCGATAGTTGGGTTAAGTCTTAGGAGTCTGTCTCGGGGGTACCCTTCGGAGATGCCTTTGGCGATCTCCCAGGCGATTTTCCCTCTTCTGACGTTACCTTGGAGTCAACGTTCTGAGAGTGTTCCATAACCTGCTCGTCAACCCAGTTGGCAGCATCGATCGAGAGATCGAGGTAGTGCTCTAGGTCACACTTGCCCTTCAGCGACCACGCCGAAGCGTAAGCCGAGAAGAGAGCCTTGGACAGTTCAGGGGCTTCACGGAGGATGACGACAGTGCCGATGGCCTCTGCGCCTTCCCTCTCATCCTCAGAGAGGACAGCCTGTCTGACGATGTTGTCGGGCATCGAGTTGAACAGCATGTTCATCTCGCCCTTGGTGAGTGTCTTGCGAAGGTCGATCCAGTCGTCACCGTCCTGGTAACGAGTCACTTCCTTCTTGTCTGCGAATGCTAGTACGCCCATTGGAGTCTACTCTCCTTCTTCTAGTGGGATGGGTAAGGTTGTGCGCTATGACTTACCCCCAACCGGAGTTAGGAGTAAGTCTATGCGCTATTCCTTACGCGATAAGTGCGGCTCCGTCTTCCTCGTTGAAGAGGTCGATAGTCGCGATGTCTCCACCGACAGGCTTGAGCACTGTGCACTCAACATCCTGTGTGATGAAGTCACCAGCCTGGAGCGGGATGCCGACCGTGCTGTACTTGACTCTCGGCATGTCGATGTCGAGTTCCATCTCCTCTGTTGTGCCACCAGTCAGGATTTGACCGTTAGCCATCAGGAGCTTGACTGCGAACTCGTCGTCGTCAAGGAAGCGGTCGTACTCGACCTCATCCTCAAAGTCCATGCTCATGCTGAGCGTCAACTCACGGGCACCGAGAGCAACACGCTTGTAGGCGCGAGTGGAGCGGATCGTCCCGATGTGCTCGATGTTGTTGTTGATGCCGAACGTGAACTCCTTGACGATCGTGCTCGCCCCGCCACCGATGTCGATAGATGAACTATCGAAGATGAACGGGTATACCGAGTCAGCGTCGTAAGTCGGAGTAGCAACACCAGTAGGCCGCTTTGCGCGGTCGATACCGTCTAGTCCGAAGGACCAGATGATAGGCTCACCGAAGACGCCACGGATTTCAAAGGTGTTCACACGCACGCCTGAGTGCTGCATGATGAGTGTCTCGTCTCCACCGGCACCAGTGTACGATGTCTCCATCGTGAATGATGTCTGTGAAGGGCCGGGGAGGATTTCATGCTGGAACGAAGATGTCACATACGGTGTCGTAGTGACGTTGCCATCAGCGGAGAACGCAGACACGAGCAACTTTCCGATGTCATGAGCGACTCCGAGCATCTCCATCGTACCCGAAACGGTGTACGGAGACGCTAGGGCGAGGTACATGTCACGGCTCTGCTTCACCTGTAGGGGTGAGGCGAAGTCGTTGCTGTCGTCCCAGTTCATGCTGGTAACGGGGAGCCACGTATCCGAGTCAACGGGAGTGCCTTCCACTGTTTCTGCGGCGTATCCGACGTAGCCGAGTGCGCCAATACCGATGTCTGCCATCGTTAGTTAGTCCTTCTTCAGTCTAGGGTGCGAAGGTAGCGCTTTTCGACTACCAGGGTGGTACGTGCGGTCTTGGTCACGATCTCGCCGCGTAGATAGCGGAGGTACTCCGTCTCCTCCACGGCGATGTCTGTCACCGTTCCGTCCAGTGTACGATTGCTTCGGCGCTCTAGCCATCGTCTCATGAGGAAGGCCACTCGCACCAGAAGTCTATCTCCCGCCGCCTCTGTCTCCGTCTTGTCATAGAAGAGCCGAGCGTCGATGTGGAAAGACAACGAGATTTGGAGTTCTCTAGCGTCCCACCCGGTTGAACCGCCAGAAGGACGGTCGTCACGAGGTTCTACCGTGACAGATGGGAACAGTGTTGCGGGAATGTACCCTGGGTCGCCAAAGTACACACTATTGAGTTCAAGGATGTCGGAGATGCCCCCTTCAGCCTCGGGTGTCTCGCTGAAGGTCTTGACCTCCGCGATGATCTTGTCGATGATCTGTTCCATTACGGTACTCCTGGTCCTACGAGACTCTGCATCCACAACTCAAACGGCAACGTGAAGATGTCAAGTTCCTGCTGGCTGAAGGGCCAGAACTCCCTCTGGGGGAGAACGAACTTGCCGTTCGGATTGCCGAAGTTGTTTGTGACCTTCTCGCCAGAGATGGTGAGTTCCATCTGGGAGCGTCCGATATGTGTGCTACCGCTGACCTTGGTCCCACCAGTGGACTTGAAAGTCGCCACATTGATGAGGTCCTTGTCCCAGACCAAGATCGGATGTGCTGCACGGCTAGGGTCGCGTCTTGCGCGGATACCCTGCCGCATCTGGCTTAGTGCGGGCCATGGACTGCCGCTACCCACTGCGCCCTCTGAGCTGAAGATCGCAGTAACGTGCTTGGCGTAATCCTCTCGACCGATGCGCAGTTCGGTCCTGAAGTCTCCCAACTTGCGTCTGATCCTCCCCAGGTCAGCAATGGGCATGACGGGAACATCAATGCGTACCGCGACAGGCATTAGACTCTCCGTCTACGGATAGGCTCTAGCAACTCAAGGATTTGCTCTGTGGTCATCGGGATGATGTCGGGCGAGTCTGTCCGTGGGCCAGCGTAGTCCGGACGGAGCAGTTCGGCACACCAGAGAGCCGTAGCGTGTACGACCGCTGGCGGAACCGCCACGAAGCCGCCTTCGTAGACTACGGTGTACTTCTGGTCCGCAGCCCATACTGTGATGCCGCTAGTGTCGAGTCCGTCCATGCGGAGTCGGCCAGACTCCAGGTCCTGAGTGGTGTTCATGAACCGGGTCACGGCGTAGGAGACGGTAACGGGCGAGATGGCGATGGTGTCCTGGTCCACGGAAGTCACCGAGATGACCGGGTACTGGTAGACGAGGTGAGAGTCTCGGCCATCTCCGACGAAGACCTCTGTGTAGGTGCCCTGCTCAAAGATGCGTTCGCAGAACTGTTCCACGTTGACGGTGGCGATCTGTAGGTAGTTGTCCAACTGCGCGTCGGTGTACTGTCTCGTTGGCGCACCTGTCACCAGGTCGCGGTACTGGGCTGCTGTTGCGTACTGTCTAGGCATTATCGTTCACGGCCCTTATCTCTGAGAGCGCGGCGGCGCTTGTCTTGGAATGACTCTGGCTTAGTCTCGGCAGCGGCTAGGCGTGCACGAGTCAGCAAAGACAACTTGCGCTTGCGGTAGGCCGCGCCGCGCTTCCCCGAGATGTCCAACGACCGGGGGCGTCTGTGCTTCTGGACCTGTAGGATGGACTTCAGTGCGCGTGTAGCCATGAAGCCCTCCCGTCAGACAACAGTGTCAGCGTATGTGATGGTGATGTCCTTGATGGGGACCGTGTACGAAGTCCCGGTCTTGAAGGTCGTGTTGTCGTCAAGATTGGTGCCCGTGCTGTAGACGGTCGGCTTCCACTCATGGATGTACGGCTTGATGTCGATGGGCATGTTCGGAGTCGTGGTGGGCGGCATCATCTTCAGCATTTCCAGTAGGTCATCAGTCGCGATGGTCTGCTTGACGGGATGCGCTGCGAGGTCGTCGGAACCGATGCGGTGCCTGACGTATTCGCATCGACCGCACTGGACGTTCTGACTGTCCAGGGGAGTGAACTCATGCTTACAGGTCTGCATCGAGTACAACCTCGTCACTAGTGTCTGGTTGGAGATCAACCGGCTCGCTGTCAGAAGTTCCTTCTGCAATGACGAGAGGTTCGTCTTCAGTGTAACCGAGTGAGTCAAGGAACCCGTAGCCATCATTGGCCTCCATGGTTGCCTGGTTAGCAGCAGCGATCTCCGGGGTCGAAGCGTCGGCAGCGTCCAGAAGGATGTACCCCATGTTGAGTAGACGCTCGATCCACTCTACCTTGTGGGATGGTACAAGAGCCACGCCGCGCGTAACGGTGACTGAACCCTCGTAGAAGTATTCGATGTACTTGTTGATCTCGTTGAAGGGCGGAAGTCGAAGCATCGTGACTCGACCCTCTGAGTTGGTCAGTCCTGACCCAGCGATGGACATTACGTGAGGGACTCTCGTGGGTGACATGTGTGTACTCCGTACGGTGGCAAGGAGGAGGAGCCGAAGCCCCTCCCCCACGCTACTTAACTTTAGAGGCTGAAGTTGGTCAGACGCACGGGACGACCCTCAAGAGCGAAACCGAAGTAGCCCTTGATGAAGAAGTCCTCGCTATCCTTAGTCTTCGCAAGCGGGCTGAACGAGAAGTCCTGGTTGACCAGGAGCTTAGCGTCAGAGCTGCGGAAGAACAGGATGTCGTCATTCGCTTCCCAGTGGAGGTCGGTAAGGATAGGCACGTCGTCGTAAGACAGAACGCGGAAGCCCGCACCGATGTCAGTACGGTCGTTGAACCGCTGCTGAGCCTGGAGAAGCGAGTTGATCTTGCGTCGAACGACACGAGATGTGAGGATGACGTTCGCCTCACCGCGAGTATCGTCAAGCGCCGTATCTAGCATGGCTAGAGTCAGGGTCGCTGCCGATACGTCCGTCGTACCACCCTCGTCGCCGGGAGCGGAAGCGCTCACCTGCTCAAGGAAGCCGTCGAACTCTTCGGGGTTGGTACCATTATCACCAGTGATGATCTTGGTTGTCAACTCTTCAGCGATAACCTGGGACTGAACCCGGATTTCCTCCTGAAGCGCGTTGACCACGCCGCCAGATGCCGCGATAAGCGGACCTGTGACCTCGCCACGAGCGTAGACGAACTTCACAGCAGCGGACTGCTTGCTGAAGGTCGAAGTATCGCTAGCAGGGAGTGTCGCCTCGTCTAGTTCCCATGAGGCGCTAGGACGAGTGTCTCTCTTGCGGAAGTAGTAGGTGTGAGTGGGCCATGGGACGCGTGTCACTACCTGTAGAAGAGGCATGCTCTTCCAGATGTAGTCCCGGATACCGGGGTCTACAACCTCAGGAATGAGAACGTCACCAGTGGTCGCACCGAGCGACGAAAGCGCTCTCTCGATGTCTGCCATCAGTGATTGAACTCCTGTTGAGTCTCTTTCGGTCGGAATGGATGGGCGGCGCTGTTAGGCGTCCTTCTTGACGTACATCTGGTCAAGCGCGTAAGCCATACGCTGAGTAGCGTCCATATCCTTGAGAGGATCGACCTTCTCATCAGCGGGTGCTGGCTCGTCGCGGACCACCTGCTTCGCTGGAACCTTCCCGGCAGGGAGCTTCTCCAACTTGGCGATGTAGTCAGCCTGTGCGTCCACGGTCTTCTGTAGCGGAGCAGTAGCCTCTTCGACCTGAGTCGTAATCAGGGCGATGAGCTCCTCACGCTCGATTGCTGCGGGCGCGTCACCATTCTCTGAGTTCTCAACATCTGTGTTCTCAGTGGCGTCTTCGTCGGTCACGGCTTCTGGAATGTTATCCAGGTCGATACCAACGGCTTCAAGCGTTGTGCGAAGGGCATGGTACTGGTTCACGATCGCCTGCTTGTCAGCCTTGGCGATGCGAGCGCGCTCCACATCCGTCGCGTCGGGGTTGGTTACGGAAGTCGCTGCTTCCTCTGTGCTCTCCTGAGCGCTGTCATCGTTCTCGACGGCAACAGTCTGCTCAGCCTCACCCTCGGTAGTCTGCGCGTCGGCAGCCGGGGTTGTAGGTGTATCTGACATTGTTTCTCCCTGTTCGCCGTCCAATGAACGGGCTAGTACGGTGCCAAGACTAGGCACCCAGGATGGGGCGGGCGTGTGACTGATCTCACGCAGTTGAACCTTAGAGAACAGCGGATGCTTCTTCTTCGGGTTGTCATCGTTTGGAACCATGTTCCATTCGAGTCCGTCCCCGGCGATCGACATGCCGTACTGCTTTCCCTCAAACTTGATCTTCTCGTGGATCATCTTGGCGATGGGGTTGATCTTATCCAACTGGACGCGGACCCACAGTGCGCCATTGGACTTCACGAACCCCTTGACAAGATGTCCCAGTTCGCGTGCAACGCCCTTCTTAAGGTGCTGGTCTACGTACGGGATGGGGTTGCCTTCTGCCAGGCGGGTTTCGATTTGGTCTGCGAAGTCAGTGATGGCTTCTGGGGACATCTCTGTCCCGTGGCCGTCCATACCAGGGCCGGAAGCCTCACCCTCAAGGAAGATGCCTTCGTCAGTCTCTTCCGTTCGCGTAATCGGGATGGTGTACTTCCAGTCGGTCATTAGTCGTCCTCTGGTCCGTTCTTCTTATCGGCTTCGGCTGCTTCCTCTGAAGTCTTGGACGCTTCCGCGCTGTCCTCCAGGGTAGCGTTAGTATCGTTCTGCTGAGCAGCACCGCCTGCGAGGATGGCTTCCGCCACTTCCTTGACCATGCTGACCGGGATGAGTCCTGTAGGCGTTGCCACCCACGGCTCTTCGCCACCTTCGACCGGCGCTAGGCCGAGACGCTGGCGAACGTCGTTGAGGGCGTAGACGCCCTGGCTCATGCCCTCGGAAAGCAACTTCATCTGCTGCTCTTCGGTACGGGTATCGAGTTCGACGTGGTTGAAGATGGTATCCTGGATATTGAGAAGCTCAAAGATGAGTTCCTCGTTGATCGTATCCTCGACCATGTTCTGAAGCGGAGCGATAGTCTCACTCCGGTAGGTCTTGTCATTCTCGCTCGACTGTGAGCGGTTGGCCCCTTCTGTCGTACCACCGATCTTGGTGTACGGCATATCGAAGACAGCCATGATCTCCATCGTAAGCGCCTGGCGCCCTTCGATGAACTGCATCCCAGCGTGGTCGCTGGCGCTCTTCTCAACGCTTACGTCACCCTCAAGGACGACCGGCTTGTGAGCGTTGACTACGGAAGTGTACTCGTTCCGGATGTACTCACGGTTACGGTCTACCTCTTCCTTGCTCGCACCCTTCATGTTGAAGATGATGCCAGTCTGCGCGCCGTTAGCGTAGAACGACTCGTTGAACTGCTGAGCGAAGAGGTCCTGGGCGACCGCGCTCTGGATGCTCTCCATGGGCGACAGGCCGTAGACGGCGTTGGAAGGATCGTAGAACTTGAAGTGGATGAAGTCCTCGGCGGGGTACTGTGTCTCCTGCCCCTGTGAGTCTCTGACGATGTAGGACGTTACGTCCTGGGTTTCCTTGTCGATGACGATGCTGACCTGACTCGGCGCGACACGGAGGAGCATGTGGCCCTCGGTCAAGCGGTTCATCTGGACCCACCAGAAGGCGTCTCCGTAGATGAGCAAGTCGATGTAAGCAGAGCGCAGGAGCGAACGGAACTTGGAACGAGTGAAGACCTCGGTCAACTTCTCGTCGTCTCCCTCGTCCAAGTCCAACTTGGAGTCGCGAGGGATGAACTTGTAGCCAGCGGCTACGCAGGACTTGGCGATCTTGTCGATGCAGGCGCGTACGATGGCGTGGCCCTTATACATCGAGGTGAATGTGCCGTGAGGCGTAGTCGTGAAGACTCGCTCTTCAGTATCACCGATGGTGATGACATCGCTGCCAGCGCGCTCGATATCAGTCTCGATCTCTTCCTCGCGCTCGATGGCGGGAGTGATGACCCTCGGGACCGGCGTCAAGTCATTGGTCCCGATGCGAGTGATAGCCAGGCGAGTAGTCGCCTTGATCTCCTCGTCCGGAAGCGTTTGTGGGTTGTCTGGCTTATCGGCCACGGGTTCCTACTTCCAACTTCACGCCGCCTACGGGCCAAACGAAGCGCTGACCACAGCGTCGGCAAGGCCCGCTTACGCGTCCCTCGATCTCTCTATAGAGGTCCTTGAGCTTGATACGGAGGATACCGTCGTCGCCCTCGATACCGAATAGCGTGCCGCAATGGATGCAGCGGTGATAAATCTGTTCTGGCATCTTGGTACCTACTTACACGAACGTTGGCTCGATAGTCAATGTACCCTTGGAAAGGATGACGGATGGGAACTCGGAAGAGGACCCTGTGACTTCGTACCGCAGAACGGTTGTAACATTCGGATACCCCGTGGTGTCGGCTGTCGCGAACTCCACGGTGAACTCTCCGTTGAGTTCGTCCGTGACCGTGATGCCGGAACCGATGGTGTATGTGATGTCTACTGGGTTGTCATCGAGAGAGGGACTGGCTTCAAAGGTAAGCGTCCAGTTTGTTAGTGGCTGACGAGCGCCCTTAGCCGTATACGTCTTGATTAGAAACGAAGGCGTAGCGAGCCTTGTCATACGCAAGCCAACAGGCTTGAGTGGAGCGTTACCTGCTGATGCCATTGCGTCCCTCTTACTCGATTGTTGCTGAAGGTTCTGTGGAGGTCGTTGTCCCGAAGGACCCTGTGTCCTCTGCTTCAGACTGTGGCGATGCGGTTTGGACACCGGCCCCTGGCGATAGCGTCTCGATCGTCACGACGAACGTGGCGGGGAGGATGGTACCGTAGGGGTCAGTCAAATCAACCTCGGTGAAGGAACCGTACTCCTGGATAGCGGAGGCGATCCTAGCCTGAGCCAGGATGATCGCGTACGGGCTTGCATCGAAGATGTGGCCGACAATGGCGACACCGATACCTGGTGCGAAGTACAGCCCGCTGAAATAGCGGAGAGCAAAGAACTTCGTCGGGAACATCGGCTAACTCACATCGTATGTAATGTCAAGTCTCTGACCGTCTGGGTCAGCATCGACATCCAAGACATCCTTGGTGTCGTTCGTATCTCTGAACTTGAGGTTGTTGTCTGTGATGGCGACCTTACCGGCTAGTACCGCTGCGAACAGCCGCATGGCTTCTCTCGGAGTGAGAGCCGTCTCGATACCGTCCTGAAGGTCCCAGATGTCGGCGGCAGTGAGTGGAGTCCCGCCTGTCGTCAGGCTGTTGGATGTGACGACGAATGTAGCGACGTGGTGGTAAGCGCCGGGATTGTCCACGATCGGGGCCGTACCCTCGGCGGTGATGATGTTGCCTGTGACGGTGATGTCCATGTCCGCTGGTGCGAACTGTAGACGCCATCCGTAGAGCATCGAGTAGTAGGGACTGATGGAGTTGCCACCACCGATGTCCTGCCCGCCGATGCTCTCGATGGGGAACTTGAACTTGTTGAGTGAGTCTGTTTCCTTCCAGTCCAACTTGGCCTGGGAATAGAACTCCTGTCTAGCGTCGAGAGCCGTTACTCCGGAGTTGAGCAGGAAAACCTTGTTGGCGGTGTCATAAGTGAACTTAGCAGCCATGACACTCTACCCTTCGTTGGCGGTCGGTAGCTCTCTGGCGCTAGCGGACACCTCACGGTTCCACTCCGACTCTAGGCTATATCGGAGCGGGACGATGATGCTGGTGCTACCTGGGGCTAGGTCCCAGTTGATGCCGAACTTGTCCCAGCCGCCAAAGTAAGGATGGGCCTCCCACTCTTCTGAGAAGCCTGGGGGAGCATCATCTGTAGTGATGCTCTTGTCATCCCCAACGGCTACCGCGTGGAAGCGGAAGAACCAATACCTGATCTGTCTGCGGGTCATCTATGACCTCCTGCTACTAGACTGGGTTGCTGTAGTTGCGCTCGTCGTTAGCGTTGACCGGAATGGCCTGCCCTGTCGAACGTGTGATCGTGTAGGTCGCGATGACCCACTGTGAGTCGTTCAGCCCGGTGGCTACGATGCTGACCGCAGCGTCAGTAGCCGGTGTACGACCGCCCTGAGCGTTGTTGTCATAGTTGAAGTCCCACGAGATGCTCGCGGTATTGACCTCTCCGTCGATGTCTGTCGCAAGGTCGTTCTCCTGCACGATGATAGCAGCAGATGAGTCGAAGAGCGAGCCACCAGCGTTGTCGAAGTACATGACGTAACGAGTATCGGCGTTCGTCTCGGAAACGAGGTTGGCGCTGAACTCAAGAGTACCAGCAGCGGTGAACGGGCTGATACGGTCTGTGGATGTGAGCGGGATGTGAGTGACTGCGTTAAGGCCACCACCGTCTACGGTGATGTCCTGGTATGTCACGTCGTTGACTGAGTTCGTGTTGACGCCCTCGACGTAAACTCCACCCATCGTGTGTAGGTTGGAGCCGACGAAGAAGCCCAACAGTTCAGCGTTGGTACCGTTCATGACTAGACCCGAACGCTGGCCGACAGTCGGGCTGTCGTTGGCGTTGATGTCTGTGACCTGACGGACCTCGTACTGCATGTAGTCGTAAATCTGAGCGGCAGTAGCGTTGTTGCCAGTAACGATGCGGTTGGCTACATAGTAGTTGGTTCCACCGTCGAGTGTGTACTCGCCGTCATATGCTTCCCATGCGGACGTGCCACCGAATGAGGCATAAGCGCCAGCCGGAGTTGCGACTGTTCCAGCAGTCGTGCAGAACGCCCAACGCCCTACGCCGTCCTGAACAACGTCGTCCAGAGCATAGGACGTAGCAGTGGCAGTGACGAACAACTCACCAGCAAGGTAGTTGATCTTCATGCCGGTGTACGGAACGTTGGCACCGATGAAGGTGTCGTTGTCTACGTTGTTGATGTCCGCAGCGTTAGCGAACGGGAACTTGTAGAGGACAGGCTCTAGGAGCGATAGGTTCTGCTCAGACACCAAGTCGTACTCAGCGAAGGTCTTACCCTCTAGGCGAAGGAACGCCTTGATGTACGCTGTGGCAGCAGTGATGTCAACGGCCTCGTTCAACTCACCTGTGTAGGTGAAGTCGGTCACGGTGTCATTGTAGAGCGCGCCCTGAGTGTAGTAAGCCTGGTCAGCATCAGCATGCACGTCACCAAGAGAAACCATGCCAGCGAACTGGTTGGCACCCTCAGTGTAGCCGAAGTCACGGAGCAACTCACGCGTCGTAGCGTCAAACCATGTCCAGCCGTTCTGAAGCTGGCCGTCTGTCTTCGAGAACATGAAGAGAGGGAACTTGAACTTGTTGAGCGCGCTGTCCGTCTTCCACTCTTCCTTGAGGAACGAGTAGACGCACTGCCCTGTCACGCCGTT
>Ga0164313_10001842_pt1 | contig 18995 bp, 18 predicted proteins | sample GuaBasSedimGuay4_FD_113735 | JGI IMG/M metagenome (GOLD analysis project Ga0164313, IMG submission 113735) | Subseafloor sediment microbial communities from Guaymas Basin, Gulf of California, Mexico - Guay4, Core 4569-4, 0-3 cm | ecosystem: Environmental > Aquatic > Marine > Hydrothermal vents... | reverse complement strand
GAAGGCGCCACGAGAGGCGGCCCGAGGCGACAGCGCGACGCAGTCGAGCCGAGCCGTCAGGCCGCCGGCCGTGGCGCCGGGAGTGACCGCCCGTTGACACCCCGGGTGTGCCCAGACCGCTGCAACCAGGGCGGCCTCGGGGTCCGGAGCGGCCTCACGGTCAGGGGCGGCGGCGCCGCCACAGCATCAACAGGCCGGCGGAGACTAGGATCACCACCGCTAGGGCCCCGGCCTCGAGGGCCCCAAAGTCCCCCAAGGGGTGGCCCGCCGCCGGTCCTTCGCTGGCCGCATCACCGGGCAGGCCTCCCCCGCGAGAGGATCCTTCGACGACGGCGACCGCAGAAAAGACGTCGGGGCCCCGGGCGCCGGCGAAGGCGATCGCCGGAACCCGGGCCGAAGGCCGCTCTTCGCCGACGCCGCTCGCGACGAGCTCGGCGCCGTCGTGGCCGCTGAACGCGACATCCGTACGCTCGAAGGTCTCTCGCCGCATGCCATCGCGGAGGACGAGATGGTGCTCCCCGGCCGAGAGGGGGACTCGAGCGATCATCTCGACCGTCGCCGGCCGGTGGCTGATCGGCCCCGAGGGGTCGAGGTAGGCCTCCCCCCAATCGACTCGGACCGCCGCGCCGTCGAGTTCGAGGACGAGGTCCTCGCCGAGGCCCACCCCCCAGCGGGCCAGATAGGCGTCGGCCTCGGTGGGGGTCAGGGTGCCGTCGCCGTCGCCGTCCTCTCGGTCCGCGACGCGGAGGACACGAGCGGCTTCACCGGGACCCAGCATGAGCGAAACCACGACCCGAACGTGGCCGCCTTCGAAGTCGACCTTCAGGTAGCGCTCGGCCGACTGAACGGCGTGGCCGAGGTGAGCCCGGGCCACCGTCGGCCCCACGACAACCGCCGAGACGAGAGCGAACAGAAGAGCGAGCAGTCGCGGAGCGAGGGCCCCGAGGGGGGCGAGATCTGCCAGGCCGCTACGAATCGATTCGCGCGGCCTGGTGCTCTTCACAGGCCCTTGAGGAACTCGATCCCGGTCCCGACGCCGAATCCCGTCCCGCCCTTCGGGGCGAGGTCGTGGCTGCCGTCGAGGAACGCCGGGCCGGCGATGTCGCAGTGGATCCACTTCGTATCTCCGACGAACTCGCGGAGGAAGAGGGCCGCCGTGATCGAGCCGCCGTAGGCGTCGCCGGTGTGCTTGAGGTCGGCGATCTCGCTCTTGAGCGTCGCCGCGAGCTCGTCGTCGAGGGGCAGGTTCCAGTAGTTTTCGTCGGCGCGCTCGGCGGCGGCCGCGTACTGCTTGCCCAAGGCCTCGTCGTTGGCGTACATCGCGGCGCGCCACTTGCCGAGGGCCACCATGCAGGCCCCGGTCAGGGTCGCGTGGTCGATCATGAAGTCCGGGCGAATCTTGTCCCGGGTGTAGGCGAGGATGTCGGCGAGGACCAGACGCCCCTCGGCGTCGGTATTGATGATCTCGACCGTCTTGCCATCGAGGGACTCGATGACGTCCCCGGGACGGTAGGCGAAGTCGCCGTTCATGTTTTCGGTGGCCCCGACGACGGCGTGGACCTCGACCGGGAGCTTCATGCGCGCCGCCGCGAGGACGATCCCGAAGGTCGTCGCCGAGCCGGCCATGTCGCACTTCATGTCGATCATGGACTTGGCGGGCTTGAGGCACAGGCCGCCGGAGTCGAAGGTCAGGCCCTTGCCTACGAACGCGACCTTCGCCTTGGGGCGGGCCGGCTTGTAGACCATGTGCACGAAACGCGGCTCGTTGCCCCCGCCTTGGTTGACGGCGAGGAAGAGGCGCATGCCCGCCTTGTCGATCTTGGCCTTGTTCCAGACCGACGTACGAATGCCCGTGCCCTTCGCTTCCGCCGCGGCGGTCTTCGCGAGGACCTCGGGGGTGAGGTCGTTCGGCGGAGCGTTCACCAGGTCCCGAGCAAAGCACACGGACTCGCCGAGAATCTGCCCGTTCTTGACGGCCGCTCGGGCCGCGGCGTCCGCGTTCTTGATGCCGAGGATGAACCCGCTGCGAATCTTGCCCTGGGGCTTGCGCGAGCCGGTCAGGTACTGGTCATAGCGGTAAGCACCACCGAGGAGCCCCTCGGCCGCGGCCTGAGCCGACGCGGCGTCGCCCCTCGGCAGCACGACGGCCACCGAAGACTGACGACGCGCGCTACGCGCCCCGTGCACCGCGACCCGGCGAGCATCGCCGGCGGTGGTCTTTCCTGCGCCGAGGCCCACGAGCACCACCCAGCCGGCCTTCACCGACCCGGCGCCGGGGACCTTCAGGACCTCATTGGTGCGGCCCGAGAACCCCTCGTCCTTGGCCTGCCGGAGGAGAGCCCCCTTCATGGCCGTGTCGAGGCGTTTCACGTCCGAGTTCTTCGACAGTTCCTTGTCGTGAACCCCAACCGCCACGATGCCAGCCTTCGTCGTCGTGACCGAGTCCTTGGACAGCGAAATCTTCATGGTGCTCCGAGCTTCTCCTCCCCAAGCAACCGCGGAAATCAGCGGGTCCAGGGGAGCGGAATGCTGCCACCTCAGGGACGGCACGACAAGGCCGCGAAGAGCCTCGGATCGGCGAAAAAATCGGCGGATCGCCGCCACCGCCGCCGATCTCGCCGCGTAAGCCCGCGAGATCACGTAGCCGGTCGTTCGGCACGGCCCGTGCTCTCACCTCGAGTCGCCCGGCGAGCGGGTGACGAACGACGAAGGAGAGCGACGTGGAGAAGCCGACGAAGAACTACAAAGTGGTCTACACAATCGTGGAGCGCGCCCGAGATCGGAAGAAATTCTGGCTCCGGATCGGCGCCGCCTTCACCAACCGCGACGGGAGCTTGAACGTCCACCTGGACGCTACCCCGGTCAACGGTCAGCTGCAGATCCGGGACTACAAGCCCCTCGAAGATCGCAATCAGGGCCCTCGCGACGAGGCCGACGCGGACCTCGCGACCGCCCTCGCGAGCTGAGGCGCACCGCACACCAATCGAACTTTGGGGGCCGGATGAGCCGGCCTCGATCAACGGCGCGCAATGGCGCGCCGAGAAAGGATAGGAGCATGTTGAATCGAATGAAGAGCGCCATTTCGCGGGGGGCCCTCGTCGCAACCCTGGCATCGTTGGCCCTGGGCCTCGGGGTAGTGGGAAGTGAGGGGGTCGCGGAGGCGCAGCGTCGCGGCCGGGCGACGATGACCCAGGCCGCTCCATCGGATGCCCCGGGGTCGGTGGTGGTGAACCTGAACACCGCCACCGAAGCTGAGCTCGGGCACCTGCCGGGCATCGGTCCATCGAAGGCGGCGGCGATCGTCGCGTACCGCGCGAGAGGCCGACGATTCCGGCGGGTCGAGGAGCTGATGCGCGTTCGCGGGATCGGACGGGCAACGTTCCGGCGCCTCCGGCCGATGCTTCGCGTCGAAGGGCCGACGCGGGTAGCGCCCAGCGCGCCGGCACAAGAGTGAACGGCGGGGCGGTCGGGGCTTCCCGACCGCCCGAACCGTCGGGTATACCTGCACCCCGTGGAAACCAGGATCCGTCATGCGACGAAGGCCGACCGAAGCCTCATGGTCGCGTACCACCATGCGCTCTATGTCGACCACCGCGAGGCGATCGTAGCCAAGGAGCTCACGCCTCTCTACGCCTACAAGAACCTCCCGACGGCGCTCCGAGACGATGTCGACGCGATCCTGTCATCGCCCCGTTCGGTCGCCCTAGTAGCCGAAGAGGATGGAGAGCCGGTCGGTTACATCACGGGCCACATCGAAGAAGACCGCCGGCGGGAGCTCTCCCGAAAAGGGGTCATCGAGGACTGGTTCGTAGAGGTCGAGGCGCGAAAGCGCGGTGTGGGACGGGCGCTCTTCAACGCCCTGGTCATGGCTTTTCGGGACCGAGGGTGCGTGATGCTCGAGTCGACGACCTGGGCCGGGAACGCCGGGGCCCGAGCGGCCCACCAAGCCCTCGGCTTTCATGACATCGAGATCAAGATGCGGCGGAAGATCTAGGGAGCGCGGTCGTCATCGGATGACTCGGCGGATGACTCGGCGGGAACCTCGCCGCCGGAGGTCGCGGCGTCTCCGTCGGTCGCTGCGCCGGAAAGGCTTGGCCGAGGCTCGCTCGGGCATTGATCTCCGTTTACTTCGGTGACCTCGACGAGGGCCTGGGGGAGCTCCGCGGGCACCTCGAGGCCAGCCGCTTGGAGGAGCATCACGAGGCCTTCGAGGGAGGCGGCGAGGCACGGGGCCATGGTGGCCCAGCCGACCTTGCCGACGCCGCCCTCACGCCAAAAGCGCAAGACCTCCTCGGCGTCGTCGATGCGCACCAGGGCCCGGCCGTGGCCTTCCCAGATGCGCTCGACGGCAGGCGTTGGCGCGTCCGCCTCGGCGCGGGAGACCACATCGCCAGCACCACTCACCGCCTCCGAGGCAGTCGCGACGGTATCGGACGCTCGCAGCAGCTCCGCGGACGGACCGCAGGCGACGCAGGCGGTGGCGACGGAGAGGCCCAAGAGGACATCGAATACGACACGGAAGACGCCCGGCCCATGGATTCGCGTTCTCAAGCCGTGGCTCCTTCGAGGCGCGAGAGCAGCGAGCGGATGCGCGACGTTTCGAGCTTCAGAGCCGCGCGGTTGACCACCACCACGCTCGACACATCGGCGATGGTTTCGATTTCGACCAAGCCGTTCTGGCGCAGCGTCTCCCCGCTCTCGACGAGGTCGACGATGACGTCGGCGAGGCCCGTGAGGGGAGCGAGCTCGACTGAGCCCTGGACGAAGATGCTCTCGATCTGACGTCCCTTCGACGCGAAGTGGCGCTGGGCGACGGCGGGGAACTTCGTGGCGACCCGGAGGGGCCTGCCGGCGCGCACCTGGCCGGGGCCCGAAGGGTTTTCCCGAGCTTTCTCGGGGCCCGCGACGACCAGGCGACAACGGCCGATGCCTAGGTCGATCGGCGCGTAGAGGTCGTACTCCCGCTCGAGGAGGACGTCGCGACCTACGATGCCGATGTCCGCGGCGCCGTATTCGACGTAGGTCGGCACGTCGTCGGGCTTCAGAAGGAGAAAGCGTGTCCCCGTGGTCGGCTCCTCGCGGATGAGCCGACGGTCGTCAGCGAGGAGAGGCGCGGGGTCGAGGCCGGCGCGGATCAGCAGCGGGGAGAGCACTTTCAGCACCCTGCCCTTCGGCACGGCGAAGACCAGCGGGCGGGGTTCAGGCATCGCCCTTGACGCGCTCGATGGTGGCGCCGAGGCCCGCGAGCTTTTCTTCGATGCGCTCGTAGCCGCGGTCGATGTGATAGACGCGGCGAACGAGGGTCGTGCCCTGGGCCACGAGGCCCGCCACCACCAGCGAGGCGCTCGCCCGGAGGTCGGTCGCCATGACCTCGGCGCCCGAGAGACCCGATACGCCATCGATGGTGGCGACGCGGCCGTGAACCTCGATTTTGGCGCCCATGCGATTGAGCTCGGGGACGTGCATGAAGCGGTTCTCGAAGATGTTCTCGGTCACCCCAGAACGTCCGCTCGACAGGCACATCAGCAGCATGAACTGCGCTTGCATGTCGGTGGGGAATCCTGGGTGGGGAGCGGTGGCGACATCGGTCGGGATGAACGGAGGTTTGCCCACGACCCGGACCCCGGACGCCTCGCGTTCGATGATGACCCCTGCCTGACGCATCTTCGCCGCGACGGCCTCGAGGTGGTCGAGGGTGATAGCGTCGAGGAAGACGTTCCCGCCGGTCGCCGCCGCCGCCACCATGTAGGTCCCGGCCTCGATGCGGTCCGCGATGATCGAATGGTCGACCGGCTCGAGGGATTCTTTGCCCTCGATCACGATGACATTGGTACCCGCCCCCTCGACCGACGCCCCCATCTTGTTGAGGACTCGCGCCAGCTCTTCGACCTCGGGTTCCCGAGCGGCGTTGACCAGGGTCGTCCGGCCCCGGGCGAGGACCGCCGCGGACATGAGGTTTTCGGTCCCGGTGACGGTCGGAATGTCGAGGCGGATCTCCGCACCGTGCAGGCGCCCGGACGGAACGACGACGTTGACGTAGCCATGCTCGAGGGTGACCTTGGCGCCCATCGCCTCGAGGCCCTTGAGATGCTGGTCGATGGGCCGAGCGCCGATGGCACAGCCCCCCGGGAGAGAGACCCGGGCCCGGCCGTAGCGCGCGACGAGGGGCCCGAGGACCAGGACCGACGCCCGCATCTGCTTGACCAGCTCGTAGGGCGCCTCGGGCTCGTCGACCGGGGCGACGTTCACCGTGACCAGGGGAGGCGCGACCTCGACTTCGGCCCCGAGGTGACGGAGGAGCTTGGCCGTGGTGTGAATGTCCCGGAGGTCGGGGACGTTGCGGAAGGTGTGTTGTCCGTCCGCGACCAAAGAGGCGCAGAGGATCGGTAGGGCGGCGTTTTTCGCGCCGCTCACCCTGAGCTCCCCTTCGAGGGGCTTACCACCAATGATCCGAATGCTATCCACGACTGGCCTCGTAACGCAGGTCGGGGGCCCCGGGCAAGGCGGCCCCCCATCTTGAACACCGATTCACGCCAGGGCCATTCCCAATACGAAGAGCCCGAAACCCACGATGAAGGTCGTCCCCCAGAGGCGCGCCGCTCCGGGGACGATGCGGTCCTCGTCATCGATGGCCCGGGTCGCGAAAGCAAACGCTCCACCGACCCAGGCGGCAAACCCCGCCAGAAGGAGCAGGCTGAACCACATGTTGGGGCGTCGGGTACGGCCCAGGAGCGCGAGGTGCTCTGCTTCGAGCACCGCCTGGCTCTTGGCGGCGTCCATCGGCGGTGGGTCCTCGGCGGCCATCAGCGCAGCGATCCGCTGGTTGGCGAGGCGCAGGCGCGCTGGGTGGGGGGTGTAGGTGCTGCGGGCAGATAGGATTGCGCCCCGGATGCTGCGGAAGGCGAGGAGCGCGCGCTCGGCGTCGCCGGCTTCTTCGGCCTCACGTCCGATGTGATCGAGTCGGTCCAGGGCGTCGGTGACGTGAGGGTTGCCCGGGGCGTACCAGGACGCCGCGCGGCGATAGTGGACGATGGCCTCGTCGACGGCGCCCCGGCGCCTCAGGTCGTCAGCCCGGGAGAGCTCGGCTTCAGACGACGTGACGACCCGAACCGTCAACACCGCGAGCACGACGCCGACCATGGTCAGGCCCTGCCCGATGCGGCGCAGGAGACGACCGACCCTCATAGGAAGTCTCTCCGCCGGAAGATGACCGCGGCGAGGGCCAGGACGACGACGGTGTAGAGCGTCCCGTAGCCCATCGTCTCGGCGACGTAGAGCCACGGCCCACCGTGTACCTCGCTGGTAGCGACCAGGGTATTGCGCCCGGGAACGAAGAGGTTGAAGTTGGGCACCACCTCGGCGAGGACTCCGAGGCTCGCTTTGACATCTTCCCCGAGGATGCCGCCGGGCATGTTGGCCATGTCGTCGGCGGACCGGCCGACCAACCAGAACCCCAGGGTGAAGGCCCCCGTGAGGAAGGGCGTCGAGAACGACGAGAAGAGCAGAGCGATCGCCGCGACCACCATGACCTCCCCCGCGGAGAGCACGAGAGAAGAGAGGATGATGGCGATGTCCGCGTCCGTGGTGGCCGCAACGGCCGCGCTGCCGGCAAGCGCCACGAGGGAAAATGGGACGAGGACCGCGGTTCGGTCCCGCGCTTTGATCAGAGACGCTGCGAGGACGGCACCTAGGGTGACCGGGAAGGCGGCGAGGAGCCAGAGATCGGCGTCGGCCTGGATAGCTGCAACCCAGAGCTGCACCGCCCCCATCAGGGCGATGAAGGTGGCGCCGGTGAGGCTGATGCCGACGTACTTACCGAGCAGGAAGGTCGAGCGCCGAAGGGGCTTCGGGAGAATGACGTAGAGCGTCTTCTTCTCGATCTCCTTGTAAAGCAGAGACGAACCAAGGAAGACGGCGATGACCACGGAGAAGAGCGAAATGGAGGCGAGGCCGACGTCCATCACGACGCGCCGCTGCTCCGAGAGGGAGAGCTCGGCGAGGGCGAGGGTGAAGAGGAGGATCGCGGTCGCGAAGAAGAGCACGCCGTAGAGCACGCGATCTCGCACCGCCTCGCGGAAGGTATTGAGGGCGATGGCCCAGACCTTGAAGATCATGGAGTGCCCCCCGGGGCGGCGCCGAAGAAACTCGCTCCCACGGCGAAATGGCCGAGGGAGTTGATCGACACGGCGAAGACGATGAGCGCCACGGCGCCGGCGATCATCCGGGCCCGGAGGAAAGCGGTATCCGATGCCGCGAATCCGAAGCGGCGCACCGCGGCCGGCAAGCCGGTCCCGAGGTGTACGCTCATCGCCGCGATGCCGGTGACGTAGGTGCCGAGGTAGAGGGGCGTCCCGAGGTCGGCGCGCAAGCGATCGTAGATGGCGCCCGGACCGAGGCCGGCGGCGCCGAGGGCGAGGGTGTGACCGAGGTGGAGGATCAGGAAGGCGAGCACCACGACGCCCGTGACCCGTTGAATCGTACGAAATGCAGCGCTCTGGTACGGGCGAAGGGCCGCGGCCGGGTCTGGCGAAGAGGGGGGCGAAGAGGGGCGTGCCCAGAGGCTGAGACCGAGGAGGGCATGAACCACGAGGGGCAGCAGGACCAGGAGGACCTCGAGGGCCAGCACGCGGCCATGGAGCCCGTCGATGAAGGCAGCCCTGCCCGACGCCGCCGACGACGTCTCGTAGACGTGCAGCAGGAGATACGCCGAAAGGGGAAATACCCCGGTGAAGGAGTGGATGCGTTCCCGAGTCACTTTCGCCGCGGCGAACCTACCGCGAAAATGAGGCGACCGCGAGGTATCATGGCGCCCCGTGAGCGCTGAACCACCATTCGTCCTCATCGCGAACCCCCGGGCCGCTGCCGGCCGGGCGGCGGCTCGGATCCCCGAGGTCGAAGAGGCCCTCCGGGCCGCCGGTGGCAATTTCGTGACCCAGCACACCCAGGGGCCCCGGGACGCCACCCGCCTGGTCCGCGAAGCCCTCGCCGTGGGGGCTCCGGGGGTCGCCGTTCTCGGGGGCGACGGCACGTTCAGCGAAGCCGTGAACGGCTTCTTCGAAGAGGACGGGACGCGAATCGAAACCGACGCCTGGCTGGGGCCCCTCCCCTGCGGGACCGGCGGCGACTTCAGTCGCACCCTCGAGATCCCCCGCGACATGGGCCGCGCCGCGGAGCGGCTGCTCCATACCGAGCCCCGCGCCATCGACTGCGGGTGGCTCACGTACTGCGATCACACAGGGGCGCCGGCGAGCCGTGCCTTCTTGAACATCACGAGCTTCGGGGTGGGAGGCCTCGTCGATCAGTTGGTCAACGACGGGCCGAAGTGGATAGGGGGCCGACCCGCCTTTCTGCTCGGAACTCTGCGGGCGGTGCTCCGCTATGATCCCCCCGACGTGCGCATCCGGATCGACGATTCCGATCCGGTCGAGGCGAAGATCACGAACATCGCGGTGTGCAATGGGCGCTACTTTGGCGGCGGCATGCACATCGCGCCGGAGGCCCGAATCGATGACGGCCTCTTCGACGTCGTGACCGTCGAAGCACGCCCCCTGCTCCCCCAGATTTCACTACTGCGACACCTCTACGGCGGCACGATCCTCGAACAACCGGGTATCCAACACCGCCGGGGCTCGCGCATCTTCGCGGAACCCGTCGATGACCGCGACCACGTGTTGCTCGACGTGGACGGTGAAACCCCGGGCCGATTGCCCGCGACTTTCGAGATGCAAGCAGGCACGATCCGCCTGCGAGCTTAGATGAGAACAGAACGGCCCATGGTCGCCCCGACGCGCCGAGACATCTTGCGCACCACCCTCCCCCTCGCCGTCATCGCCGGCGTGAGCCTGGGGCTGACCCCGGCACCGAACGAGTGGGGACTGCTCGCCTATCCCGGCCTCGCGTTCCTGCTCTTCGCGGTAGCGCCCCCCGGCTACCTTCCCTCGGTCCGTAACGGCTTCATCGCAGGTTTCGTCTTCTCGTTCCTGGTCAACGCCGTGGCGCTCTACTGGATGGTGGGCCTCCTCGAGGCCTTCGGCGGCTTCCCGACGGTCGCCGCCATCCCGACGGCGGGCCTCCTCTTCGCGGCCCAGGCCCTTCCCATGGCCGTCGCCTGCGCCTTCGCCGCGGCCCTCGCCCAGCGACGCTTCCCGGTGTGGGCCGTGCTCCCGCCGCTCCTGACCCTCTTCTCCGACCTCGCCCCGACCCTCTTCCCGTGGCGGCTGATGCACTCCCAGACCGGCTTCCCGATATGGCTCCAGCTCGCCGAAATCGGCGGCCAACCCCTCCTCGACCTCTGTCTCACCTACGCCGCGATGGGGCTCGGTCAGGCCCTCGTTCACCGCGACCGTCGAGCGGCCATCATCGGCGTCGTGGCCCTCGCCCTCCCCCTCGCCTATGGCGCCTACCGCATCGAGGAGGTGCGCGCGGAGCGCCTGGTCGCCCCGACGCTACGCATCGGAGTGGTCCAACCCAACGTCAGCATCCAGGAAAAGAACAACCGCGACAGCGCCCCCGCGCGCCTCGCCTCGCTTCAAGAGCTCACGCGCGATCTCGAGTCGTCCGGGGCAGACCTCGTCGTTTGGCCCGAGACCGCCTATCCGTACTTGCTCCCTCGGTCGTGGACCCGGGATTCGCCGGGGAGGTGGGCCATCCTGAACCGCGGCGCCAAGGGCCCCCTCCTCGTCGGCACGGTCACCCGGGACCCAGACGCTGGCCGGTACAACTCGGTGGTCGCGGTCGAAGCGGACGGCACGTTCACGGCCACCGCAGACAAAGTCGAGCTGCTCGCCTTCGGCGAGTACGTGCCCCTTTGGGACTACCTGATTCCGATTCAAGAGTACTTCCCCCGGGGCATGACCCCGGGCGACGCGCCGAAGGTCATCGAGATCGCGGGCGCCCGGGTGGGCGTGCTCAACTGCTACGAAGACGTGCTCGCCGAGTACGCTATTCTGGTGGGCCGTGACGATCCCGACGTCTTGGTGAACGTCACCAACGACGCGTGGTTCGGCCATACGACGGAGCCCTTTGGCCACGAAGCCCAGTCCCGCCTTCGGTCCATCGAGACCCGCCGCGACCTCGTCCGGGCCGTCAACACGGGGGTCTCGTCCCATACCTCGGCCACGGGGGAGAGCCTGCTGCAAACCCAGACCTTCATCCGCGACGCGTTCATCGCCGAGGTACGAGTGCTCTCGGAGGTGACGCCGTGGGTGCGCTTCGGGAACTGGCCCCGAGCGTTGCTCTACGGTGCGCTCCTCGGCCTCGCCCTGGCAGCCCAGCGACGAGACCTTTGGGCGCGACCTCGCTGATCACTCGGGCCGGGGGGCGAACTCGACCTCGTAGACATGCGACCAGCGCTTGCCGGTCAGAAGGAAGTGCCCCGTCTCGGGCATGTAGGCGATGCCGTTGAGCACATCCTCACCGCCATTGCGGTCTTCCTCGGCGAGCAGATGGCTCGCGTCGATCCACGCCGTGACCTCACCCGTGTCGGGGTCGATCCGGGCGATGTGGTCGTCGGTCCATACGTTGGCGTAGACGAGACCGTCCACACACTCGAGCTCGTTGAGCTGACGGAGGCGCCGCCCGGCCCGGGTCACGCGAACCTCCCCCAGCTTCTCGAAGGTCTCGGGGTCTCGGAACTGCAGCCGGTCGTTGCCGCTGGTCATGATGAGCCGCTCGCCGTCGTAGCAAATGCCCCACCCCTCGCCGCGATAGTCGTGTTCCCCCACCTTCTCGAAGGTCTCGAGGTCCCAGACGAGGGCCTTGCCCGCTTGCCAGGTCAATTGAATGAGGCGGTCTCCAACACGGGCGAGGCCCTCGGCGAAGAACTCGTCGGGGACGTCGATCGACCGCCGGGGCTCACCGGTCTCGAGGTCGACGCGCCGGAGGGTGGACGCTCCGCGCAGACCGGTGGACTCGTAGAGGTCCCCGTCGTGCATCAAGAGCCCCTGGGTGAACGCCTCGGGGTCGTGGGGATGGGTGCGCACGACGCGCAGGACTAGGCCCTCGGGGACCGAGCGGCCGCCCGGATACATCTGCCAAAGAAATACGCCGACGACGACGGCCGCGAGGGCGGCCCAGGGGGCCCAGCGCCCGAAGGCCCCGTCATTTTCACGCTCGGCGTAGGCCCCGCGACGGCCGGTCGGTGCGCCCTTCGGCCCGGACGCCTTGCTCGCCCGGGGGGTCGCCTTCTTGGCGGCCTTCTTCCGCTGAGCAGGACTCTTCTTGGCGGCGGTCTTGCCCTTCGCGCTCTTCTTCTTGGCTGCCACGGGGGCGAACCCTGCCCCGACCCCGCCAATGCGTCAACGGCGTCGACGTCAGCAGCGGAAGCCCGAATGACCGCCTCGCCCGGCGAGGCCGGAATCAAGGAGCGACTGGATTGAGGGGCGAAGGCACCGGCAGCATCGTGCTGTCGAGGTTGGTGCCGTTGTCGTAGTAGGCGACGTCGTGGCTGAGGCGGCCGAGATCGTACCCATCCTCCTGCACGCATGCGCCGATGGCCATCTCCGAGATCGCCCCTGATTGGAGGTCGAGGGACACTGGGTTCATCCACGCGGCAACAGAGTGCAGCATGACGCCGCAGGCCGTTGCGCTGCGAAGCTCGAATCGCGTGAGGCGCAGCGTCCCGGACACGGCGACCGCAGCATAGGCGATGCCGGCGAAGTCGGGACACGTGGAGGACGCGCAGGCCATCGGCTCGATGTTCGTCACAGTCAGGTCTTCCATCTGGACGTCCGCCCCGGAAACGGCTGCCACTCCTACCAACAGAGTTTGGTCGATGTGGATCCGGCGACCGTCGAAGTGTGCACCACCCTCTATGTGCAGGCCGTGGCCCTGGGTGCCGTCGCTCTGCCGCGGCCGCATATCCCGGACCACCGCATCGGAAACACTCAGGGCGCTACCGGGGCCCGCCCCGTAAATACCGACATCGCGATTGCCGGTGACGAGGAGCATCACTCCCTCGAAACGGGCCCCTTCTTGAATCCCGATGCCCATGCCTCCGGTGTCCTGCGCCACGTCGTAGTCGGTGGTCTGGACCGCCACATTGGTGAGCGTCAATACGGCACCGCCCCCCGCACCGAGGATCCCGACGTCGCGGTTTGACGTCACTAGGAGATTATTCGCTTCGAGATGAGCTCCAAAACCTATGGCGACGCCGCGACCGTGAACGTTCCGGCTCGCCCGAGGATTCGAATCGCGGACGACGACGTCTTGGAGCGAGACCTCGGTACCATCACCCGTGCTGAAGATGCCCTGAGCGGGCATCTCCGCGATGAGCAAGCGGATCGCCGTGAGGATCGCCCCATCCCTCACGGTGAGGCCACCGATCTCCCCGACGTCACCCTCCGGTGCGTCGGTGTCCCGCAAGACAGCATCCGAGAGGAACACCTGTGTACCGTCGTCCCTGGCGATCATGGCGATCGCCGGATTTCCCAGAACCATCAGGTGAGCCGCTTCGAAACGCGCCCCGCCTTCGACGATGACTTCTACGGAACCCAGGCCGCTAAAGCCATCGCGCCGCGTGCCTCCAACGAACGCATCGGTCAAAGTCGCCGCCGTCCCCTCCTGCCCCACGAAGACGCCGGTGTAGCGACTTCCCGTGACGACCAGTCGGGTCGCATGAAGTTGGGCACCGTCCTCCACGAGGACGCCGCGGCCAATGCCGGTCGATGTCCCGTCAAACCGAGTGTCCCGAACCACCGTGTCCGTGAGCGTCAAAGTCGAACCTGCGCCCCAGGCCGTGATGCCGAGGTCGTAGGATCTGTCAATCAGCACGCCCTCGAGGGAGAGAGATCGCCCCCGCTCCACCTGCGCTGCGGTCTGCGGCGGGTTCGTGATAGCGAGGTTCCGAAGAACCGCCGCTTCCCCCGCACCGGTAACACTCACCACCGAAGGAACCGGTGCTGCGAGGCCGGTGAGAATCGTGTCGCGGACGCAAGCCCCGACGACCTGCACACCGGCTTTCAGCGGAAGCACCCCTTCGTAGCTTCCCTTCGCGAGGGCCACCGTCGTGCCGGCGCCAAGGGAGGTCCAGGTCACGTTGGAGATCGACGCATACGGCGTCTCGACGGACCCGTCGCCGCCCGCTGCAGCGGCCGCGTTCACGTAGATGACCGTCCCATCGGTCGGGAGTGTGGTCGCGTAGTCCCCGGCGGGGCACGCGTCACCGATGGGCCGGCACTCCGGCTCCCCCGGGAAGTGCGCTTCTCCCAGGCCGCACGTCGCGGGCCCACCTTCCGGATAGGGGTCACACTCCGTGACGGATCCGCCCGCCACCTCCCGCCAGCCGTCCGGACACGGAGCCAGCATGATCGGTGGCACGCCGACATCGAGCCAGGGGATGTCGGGGGGAGCAACGAGAACGCCACCGTCGCTCCCGCCGTCGGTGGCCGCGTCCCGGATGCCGCCGTCGGTGCCGCCGTCGTCGTCGCTGCAAGCGGCCAAGAGCAACAAGAGCAACGAGGCCAGCAGCGCGACGGCGAGTCCCCCTCGGTTCATCGGTGACGTCATGGCCCGTGAAAGTACCACGCTAGGGAGCCACGGTAGCGCCCGCACCGACCCCAACAGAGACAAACGAAGGAACATCGACTCACCATCGTAGCACCGCGCTCGGGCTCAAGGCTCCACGGTGACGGGCGCCCCCGGCACGGGTAACATGGTGGCTTCGAGGTTCGTGCCGTTGTCCCGGTATTCGACATCGTTGGTGAGACGACCGTAGTCGTACCCGTCCACTTGCACACACGCGCCAATCTCCGACCCGGAGACCACCCCGGACATGAGGTCCAGCGACGTGAACGGCATGCCCAACGTCGGGAACGCGGCGATGAACGCACCGCAGGTCGCCGCCTCCTCGATGCGAAAGTCTTCGAGATGCATCTCGCCGGCGACCGCCGCCACCGCATAGCCGAATGTTCGGTCCGGGCACGTCGTCGATGAGCAAGATGTCCGCGCGACGCGGCGAACGCGAACGCTCCGTACATCGACCTCGCCATCCGAGAACGCCACGAGACCCGCCTCGAAGACGCCATCGACCTCGAGGCGCTGGCCTTGGAGCCGCGCCCCGAGCTGACACATGACCCCGCGTCCGCCGAGGTCTCCGATTTCTTGGGGCAACATATCGATGACGCTGACGTCGGTGATCGTTGCGGCCGTCATCGGGCCAGACACGAGAAGCCCGGTGCCGCGATTGCCTTCGATGAGCGTTCTCGTCGCCTCGAGGCGGGCGCCATCCCACGCGGCTATCCCCCTACCGTATTGGCCGTCGCTCGCCCGAGACTGCGTATTGCGGATCACAACGTCGCCGAGGATGACCTCCGAGCCCTCCACCTCGACGTAGATGCCTTCGTGCACATTATCCGCAACGAGCATCCGTTCCGCGGTGACACGAGAACCTCCGACCACGCTGAGCCCTCGTCCCCAGTTGCCACCCTGGGCCTCGGGACGGGTCCCCCGAACGACAGCATCCACCAGGCTCAAGTCGGCCCCCGAGGTGTCACCGGTCGCAGCGATTCCCACCTCGAGGTTGTTGTCGACCAACAATCGGACACCCTCGAAGCGGGCCCCGTCGTGGATGCTGATTCCACGGCCGCGGAGGTCATCGATGCCCGCGGGCCGCGTGTCTCGGATGATGGCGTCGGATAGAACGACCTCGACCCCCGGGTCGTAGGCGAAGAGGGCGGTGTCACGGTTGCCCGAGACCATCAGCCGCGAGGCCTCGAAGCGCCCCCGGCCGTGAAGGATGATACCGAAGCCGTTGAAATCGTCGCTCGATTGCACTTCCGTATCGCGAATGACCGTATCGGAGAGCGACACGGCGTACGGCTCATCCCCGGAGAAGCACTCGACACCGAACGTGGAATTTTCCGCGACGACCAACCGCGATGCGTCGATTCGCGCACCGCCGTAGACTTGGAGGCCGACGCCGAGCGCCTCATCGGCGGCCGAGGGGCGAGTATCCCGGACGATTGCATCGCTGAGGGCGACACTCGACCCGGTGTTCACGGCGAGCAGACCGGTCCGGTGATTGCCGGACACCAAGAGCCGCGAACCCTCGATGCGCGCTCCGCCGAAGGCCGCAAGGCCAAGACCGCGGCCACCGTCGATAGGCTCCGGGACGGCCTCCGGAAGCGTATCTCGGACGACGACATCGTGGAGCACGACCTCGGTGCCCGCGCCGTTGGTTTCGATGCCAAAGGTGCGGTTCTCGGCGACCAATACGCGGGTGGCCTCCACTCGGGCGCCGTCGAGGGCGAGCATGCCCATGCCCAGGGTCCCGTCGGAGAGCGCCCCCCGGGTCCCGCGGATGACGACGTCAGTCAGCGCCAATTGGGTGCCGGCCCCACCCGCGTAGACCCCGAGTCCCCGGGCACGGTCGATGATCACTCCGGCCAACGAGAGGTGCGCTCGGCCCGAGAGCTCCACCGCCGGGCCAGGCAAGTCTGGGAACGTCACATCGGTCACCGCCACGTCGATGCCGGCGGTCGTCGCGACGATGGCGGCTTCGGTCGCCGAGGCCCCGCCGGTGACCATCGTCTCCCGGGCGCATGCTCCGATCACGCTCACCCCGGCGCCGAGGAGCAGGCGCCCGCCGTAAGTTCCCTTGGCGAGGGCCACGGTCGTCCCGGCAGCGAGGGTGTCCCAGGACACCTCGGAGAGCTCGGCGTGGGGCGAAGCCATCGACCCGTCGCCCCCGGTGGCGGCGCTCGCGTTCACGTAAACGATGGGCCCGGTGCCGGGCAACGTCGCTGGGTAGTCCCCGGCCGGACACGCGGCACCGACGGGGCGGCAGCCAGGCTCCCCCGGGAAATGCGCCTCTCCGGGACCGCAGTCCTCGGCTCCGCCTTCGGGATAGGGGTCACACTCCACGGCGTCCCCGCCCGTCACCTCGCGCCAGCCATCCGGACAGGGCGTCAGCGCGACGGGGGCGATCGGCGGCAAGCCTTCGGCCAGCCACGGGATATCTGGCGGCGCGACGACGAAAGAGCCCACAGCCAGTGCGCCATCGAGGGCGTCGTCGCCTGGCCCGGCGTCCGATGCATCGGGGACATCGGCGTCGTCTCCGCAGGCGAGGCCGGCGAGGAGCGAAACGAGCAACGCAACCGAGACCCTCGTGTCGATGCTACCGAACACTTGGGGCAGCCTAGCACGACCGCCGATGGCCACGCCGTGGACCGCGGTCGGCCCGGTCCGGCGTCTCCGCGTCCTACTTCTTGCGGCGATGCAAGCCGAGGAGGGTCAGCGGATCGTCGGAGCGACGAAAATGGATCATGTCACCGAGGGCGACCTCGTGGGTGCGGTGGGGGCCGTCGAGGTAGAGACGTCCGGTGGGTGTCTTGCTGCGGATTTCGAGGCTCTCACCGGGAGCGAGGAGGCCCTTGAGCAGGCGAAGGTTGTTCTCGCCATGAGGTTCATAGAGCTCGCGAACGACGTATTGGAGTTTCTCGGAGCGCAGCGGCAAGACCCGCCCCCCGGCCGAGCGCTGGGCCGCGGTGGAGCCCGCCGCGGGGCCGATCCAGATGCCGCTCGACTTGTGCTCCTCGACGAGGTCGTCGCGGCGAATGAAGTAGCGGGTGGTCGCTGCCGGGCACGAGTGGGAGAAGAGCGCATCGTTGAGAATGCGGGTTGAGAGCACCTTGCCCTCGAGCTCGACCTCCATTCGGGTGAGGCTCGTCGCCCGCAGCTTGCCCGAAAGAGCTTTCGAGAGAATCGTCTCGAGGTCGTCCCGAGTTCCGGCGCAGAAGTACCCAACGGAGTCCCGAGGTGCGGTGTTGATGGCCACCATGGGCACATCCTGGCCCACATAGTGAGACGCCCCCAGCAACGTCCCGTCGCCGCCGAGGGTGATGACGAGGTCATACGCTCCGAAGCCTCGGCGCAGGCTCGAGAGGTGACGGTAGGTCGCGCGCACACCGAGCTGCTTCAGGATCGCCCGGGCCTCTTCCACGGTGCCCACGTGGGAATCATGGGCATCTCGGATGCGGCTCACCGCCTGGTCCCCGTCGGCGAGCAAGCGCTGGACCCGACGGTTCTTTTTTTCGATGACGAGGCGCTGGTACGCGGACTTCTTGTAGACGACGAGCACCGAAGGGCGGGACGGGGCGGCTTTCCTCTTTCGGCGCGGGGCGCTCACCCGGGGCCCTCTGCCACGTGACCCAAACGAGCCAAGTAGTCTCGAAGGCGTCGAATGCCGACTTCGGTCTTGAGGTCGCCGATGAGCCCATCGTCGAGGGCGGCCATGGCGTCGGGCAGTCGCACGAAGTGAACCTCGGCGCGCTCCTCGACCGGGGAGCCATCTTCGGTGGGTCGACCGCGCTTCGTCGGGTCCACCTCGGCGACGAGGAAATGAATCTTCTCGCCGATGACCCCGGGGCTCAGCCCCGCCGATGTACCGAGGGTCGAGAACGCGCTCGGTGGCAAATCGAGGCCAACCTCTTCGAGGGTCTCCCGGGCGGCGCAGGCGGCGAGGCCCGCCTCCCCATGCTCGTCGGCCTCGACGAGGCCGGCGGGGATCTCCCAGAGCACGCCGCCCCCCGGCTCCTCGGGAAGGGGCAGCGCGTAGCTGTGACGAAAGGTCATCGGCGGCCGAAGCGCGGACCGCAGGCAAATGCGGGCGTCGGCCCCGCGGCCTGCGAAGAGTACGATCGCCACCGCGTCGATGGCATCGCGCTCGACGAGGTCATAGGCGTAAGGCGCGCTCTTCGTCCCGTCGTCGTAGCGGTTCTCGAGCAGCAAGCGCCGCACGCGGAGGAACCCGGTATCACAGCGAGCGCCGGCGGTGCGGTCTTCGAGGACCGTGACGTCGATGCGCGGCGGATGAGAGAGGGCGTCGCTATCGTCGTGAGTCGTCATCTAGTGTGTGATCCAGAGATATGGGAGGGAGGATCGCGACGGGCCGCGGTTTCCCCGCAAGGAAGGGAGCCGATGGAAATGCAGAGCATTTTCGAGGGTTCCTGACGCCGCGGGGGAGCCGCGGAACGAGCGAGGACCCTTCCATGTCTCTG
>Ga0164313_10001841_pt1 | contig 18996 bp, 17 predicted proteins | sample GuaBasSedimGuay4_FD_113735 | JGI IMG/M metagenome (GOLD analysis project Ga0164313, IMG submission 113735) | Subseafloor sediment microbial communities from Guaymas Basin, Gulf of California, Mexico - Guay4, Core 4569-4, 0-3 cm | ecosystem: Environmental > Aquatic > Marine > Hydrothermal vents... | reverse complement strand
ATTAGAAATGGCTATTAGAAATGGCGGCTTATTTTTTTCACACGCCGGTTAAAAGCCTTAGTTCGCGTTGATGGGTTATGAGCGACGGGTGAGGGTAAAGTGGCAGCCAGTTGAATCGACTGCTTAACGGATAAGTTAGCGGCCGAAATTCCCCAGTAATGCCTCGCCGCTGCCTCGACGCCGTAGATGCCGCGACCGAACTCGGCGACATTGAGATGCAGTTCGAGAATCCTCTTCTTCGAGAGATTTCTTTCCATGCCGATGGTTAGTAACAATTCGTGCCATTTTCGCAACGGGTTGCGGGAGGCGCTGAGGAATATATTTTTAACCGTTTGCTGGGAAATGGTACTGCCGCCGTAGACGAATCGCTTTTCAGACAGGTTGTATTCCATCGCTGACTTCAGGGCTTCCATATCGATGCCCGAATGTGAGTAGAAGCGGGAATCCTCGGCCACGATCAGCGCTCGAATCATGTTTTTAGATATCTTGCGGATGGATTTCTGTTGCCACTGTAACTGCGGCCAGTCCTGATTCTGGTACTGTTTATAGACATAGAGGCGGATGAAATTCGACTGCTGGATCGGGCCCTCCTTATAGAGTTCCCAGTCTGGCCAAATACCGATTAAATAACCCGCATCCATGATAATGATGATGACCAGGATCCTGAAGCTCCAGCGCAGGATACGGATTGAATTTCTTTTGTTTAGAAATTCGACGAATCGGGATGTTAGCGATCTAATTGACATGGTTTCGATTTCTTAATCTCGTAGGCATCCAAACGTCTGACGCTACAATACCCGTTCAGTAATATCTTCTTGCGCGTCGAGCAAGGCTTCTTCGTGCTTGGCGACAGCCTCGGCATAGTCTTCCGCACCGGGAGCATTAAACTCGGCTATTGGTGTGCCGATTGTGCCGGTGACGATTAAATGTGTCTGGTTCTTAACGTCGATACCAGCCCTCGATTTAATTCGTATTAAGGTGAATATCAAAATCATCGCAAACACTGTTGCTATACCCCAGAAGTAAAAATCGACGCCATACAGTTCCATGAAAAAGGCAACGATGATTGGGCCCGTACTCAGGCCTATACCGGATACCATCACCAGGCTGCCGCTGGCGCCAACAATCTGGTGCGGCTCGAGGCGGTCATTGGCGTAGGCAACACAGATTGAATACATCGGCATCGCCGCCCCGCCGAGTAATACGATGACCAGGTAGAAAGCAATGCCGTCCTTCGAAATAAAGATAGCAAGCATGCAGCTCAGAATTGCGATTATCGATAAAACTGACATGACAATCCGTCGCTTGATTCGGTCGGATAAATAGCCTATTGGCCAGAGCGTGATCAGGCTGCCGATTAAAAAACAGGCCATGAACCAGGAGATGGATTTTATATCAATTAAAACCTGGCTGGCGTAAATGGCGCCGAGGCCAAATATAGTGCCGTGGGCCATGCCGGTCAGGCCATTACCGATAACCGCCAGAGGCGAAGCCCGATAAAGCTCGATTACAGACATTTTTGACGATGCTTCAAATACCGGTGCGGGTTTGGCGGTAAGTAATATCGGGATCAGCCCAAACGATATGATGATCGATATCAGGATGAACAGGTCGATTGCTTCAGGTTTGGCCAGGTTGAGCAGGAACTGACCGCCGCCCATGCCGAGCGTGATGATGACCATGTATACCGATAAGATTTTACCGCGGGTTTCGTTGCTGGCGCGATCATTCAACCAGCTTTCAGTCACCACGAAGAATCCGGCAAAACAGATACCGGTGACGATACGCATCGTCATCCATATAATCGGGTCGATATAAATTCCATGGAACAGGATGGAGATGGATGCAAGCGACGCCAACGCCGAAAAAACTCGAATATGGCCAACACGTTTAACCAGGACTGGCGCCAGGAAAGATCCAATGAATATACCGATGAAATATCCCGACATCATAATGCCAGTAGTGAAGGTGGAAAATCCCTCCAGGATTGCACGCACACCAAGTAATGTGCCCTGCAAACCGTTCGCCAGCATCATAAATCCGATACCGAGCAAAATTGCCCAGGAAGCTGCCAGATCTTTCCACATTATCGGTGACTCGTGTTAGGTAGATGACACAGGAACGAAGTATAAAAGTGCGCAAATTCTAATCGAGGTACAAAGCTGCCGCAATCGGTATATTGGACTCTAATAGAATACAAACTGCATTGAAGTTTAGATCATTTTTTGGTTTAGGACGCGGAAGCTTTTTACTTAATTTAACAGGGGATAACCTGAGTATCGTAGGATGGGTGCAACCCATCATCCTGGTTTTGAGACCGTTATTATGCCTGCTTGTTCTGATGGGTTGCACCCATCCTACGCGCTAACTCAGTAGTGGGTAATCTAGTTGTTGAGCGCTGGTTTCGAGATCAACAATACCCTGGTAGTCTTCAATATCGACCTGCTCAAAACCCAGTAAATGAAGTTGGTCACGAAATTCTCCGGCCAGTTTCAACACTGCCTTATTAAGACCAGTGGTGATGTCCTTTTTGTCAGTCACACCTAGCAGACTCTTCGGCATCACAAACGGCAGGCCACAAGTGCTTTCACTAAAACCTATACTACGCACCCGTGCCGCCATATCGGGCCAGTTGTCCACAATCAACTGGTAACTGACGCAATCGATCGCAGCGATATCAGCGCGCCGCTCGGCCACATCGACAAAGCTTTGAAAATGCGACCCGGTTTCCAGAACTTTGGAGAAATATGGCTTGCCTTCGCTCAAGACTGCGATCGCGTGACGCAATAGATTCATACCACTATTCGAATCCGTGTCGTTCATCGCGGCCACGCGTTGATAACAGTCAGCCAGTGATTCGATATTGCTATCGATACCAACAATAAACTGGCTCGCGTAATACTTGCCATCACACCCGGCGACATCAAACAAGGGTACACAGACCGGGGTTAAATCATCTTGCAAACCATGCATCAGTGGATAACCACAGGTATGGCCGACGAACAACTGTGGATCGCGTAACATTTCTTTTCCGGACCCAAATTTCAGATTCCTGTCCACCGCAAATGATTCAAATTCACTGGAGTAGCAATCGAATAGTTTTTGCCAGGCAACACGGAGTTGATCGGTAAAGGCGTACATACCACAGGTTATAAATCGCGTGGCCTGCTTAGATTGTGTAGTGGTATTGCTCATCTTGGCAATCTAGTTCTCATCTGTTGGTTGGATGCATTGATCCCGGGTCCCCTAACTTATCCCAAACTCGGCAGTAATTACAAGCGGTCGATAGATCAGTGGTTGTGCTAGCGGCAATTTGGTCAGTTGTTAACTTAAATAAACATATGTGTTTATAAAAAACAACGCTTACAGAGGTAGACGCGCCTTCGAGACTGAAATAAGATCGATTCACCAATTAATACGGGCTCTCTAATGAGCAGAAGAAATAGTCGCCGGCGCGCGCCGACACCCGACCAGGTTATCAAGCCGAAGGCGCAACAGCTATTCAATCCCTATGCGCCAATTGAGGTTTTGAGTGCAGACGACCTCGATCTGATCCACGATGGCTCGATGCGCATACTCGAAGAAATCGGTCTCGAGGTTCTCAACGAAAAAGCACTGGGGTTGTATGAAAACGATGGCGCCAGGGTAGACTGGGACCTGCAGCGTGTTTATCTCGACCGCGAGTCGCTGATGACGCGCCTGCTGACTGTGCCTTCAACATTTACCCTGCATGCTCGTAATAGTGATCGAAACCGCAGCATTGGCGGCAATACGATTAATTTCACCACGGTCGCCAGTGCCCCCAATAGTTCTGATCTCGAGGGCGGTCGGCGCACGGGTAACTTTGCAGATTACTGCAATTTCATGCGACTGACGCAAAGCTTCGATATCATCGATTTTGTGAGTGGATACCCAGTAGAGCCCATTGATATTGCACCAGCGACCCGGCACCTGGATGCCACGTTGGCTGCACTGACCTTAACTGATCGCGCTTTCAGTTGCTATTGCCTCGGCGGCGGGCGCGTGAATGATGGTATGGAAATGACTGCGATCGCTCGAGGCGTCGATCGCGAAACATTGAAAAACGAACCCAGCATAATTACCGTGGTGAATACTAACTCGCCATTGCGTGTCGACGGACCGATGCTGGATGGGTTGATGGAGATGGCGCAAAATGGGCAACCGACTATTATCACCCCATTTACGCTGTCTGGCGCAATGTGCCCGATTACGATTGCCGGAGCGCTGGCGCAACAAAATGCCGAGGCACTCGGCGTCATCGCGCTGTCGCAAATTGTCAACCCGGGAGCGCCGATGGTTTATGGCGGATTTACTTCAAATGCCGATATGCGCAGCGGCGCGCCCGCATTCGGCACCCCGGAATATACCAAAGCCGCACTCGCGAGCGGGCAACTGGCGCGCCGCTACAATCTTCCATTTCGCTCATCCAATACGAATGCATCCAATTGTGTCGATGCCCAGGCCGCCTGGGAATCGCAGATGTCATTGTGGGGAGCGGTGATGGGGCATGCTAATGTGGTCAAACACGCGGCTGGCTGGCTGGAAGGCGGCCTTTGTGCTTCCTTCGAGAAATTTATCATCGATATCGATATGCTGCAGATGATCGCGGAAACCCTGAAACCGATCGAAGTCAGTGAATCCACCCTGGCGCTGGATGCGATTCGCGAAGCCGGGCACGGGGGGCATTTTTTCGGTACCGCGCATACCCTGGCGAATTACACCACGGCTTTTTACGAGCCCCTCGTCTCGGACTGGAGTAATTTTGAAACCTGGGCCGAGAATGGCGAGAAAACCGCCTATCAACGCGCCAATGAAGTTTACCGTAAATACCTGAGGGATTATGAAGAGCCTGAGAATGACCCCCAGATAAAAATTTCACTCGAGCAATATGTGGTCGAGAGACGCAAAGAGCTGGAAGGTCAGCAGTGAAACTGCAGGAGCGCGTCACTTTATTCCAGCAGCGCCTGCAGCAGGTAATTACCCAGAGCAGTTTGAATCGATCGTCGTTTGCGACTTCAATTTCGGTGGATCGCTCGACCCTGTCGCAATTGCTATCTCCGGAGAACGTGCGTTTACCACGCGCCGATACGATCGCCTCGATTGCCGAAAAGCACCAGGTCAGTATCGACTGGTTACTGGGTATAACCCAGCAGGGCACACTCGGGGCTAACATTATGCCCGAGGCTTTCTCGGTAGATGATTATTCCACCACGGCTTCCGCCCAGATGCTCGAATGGCACCGTGAAGCCAGCGGTTATAAGGTGCGCTATGTCCCCACTACATTACCAGACCTGTTGAAAACCGAAACCGTGGCCGAATACGAGTTCAATCGTTATGGCTCTGGTAAAGTCGATCAAACCGTGCGTGACAACCAGTTATTGTTATTACAGCAACGTCATCCAGGTAGTGAACTGGAAACCTGTGTTTCGATTCAATCTTTACGCAGTTTTGCACTCGGTGAGGGTATCTGGCAGGGTCTTGCGGTAGCAGATCGACGCGCACAGCTGCAACGCATGATCGAGCTGAACGAGGAGCTATATCCCAGCTTTCGCTGGTTTTTATATGATGGAAAACAGACCTATTCGTCTTCATTTACTATATTCGGCCCCCTGCGCGCGACACTGTTTCTTGGACACCTGTATATCGTCGTCAATAGCATTGAACATATCCGTAAGCTCACCGAACGCTTTGATGATTTAATACGTATCGCGATAGTACATCCCCATGAAATCCAGAAAACCCTGGAAGCCCTGATCGATGAATGCAAATAGGCGACAGATGCCTGTATTTTCGATTGCCGAAATGCATGATGCGGTGAATATTAACCTCATGAATAAACCAAAAAGGTAACAACCATGTCTCAATCCTACGACGCGATTATTATAGGCGCCGGCATCATCGGCTGTGCGACCTCCTATGCCCTCGGCCACAAGGGTTGGCGAGTGCTGAATCTCGATAGTCTACCGGCCGCTGGTTATGGTTCAACCTCGGGTTCCTGCGCGATTATCCGTCCTTACTATTCAACCCTGGATGGCTCGGCGATGGCTTATGAATCGCATTTTTACTGGAAACACTGGGCCGATTATCTGGGCGGTGAAGATATTGATGAAAAAGGCCTGATCAACTATGTTAATTGCGGCGCACTGGTGATGAAAACCAGTTTGAACGGGTATTTGAAACACGCGCTCGAGCTCATGACCGCGCTCGACTCACCTTATGACGAGTTAACCCCGGATCAAATAGTGGAGAAATTGAAAGTCTGGAATACCCGCTCCTATGGCCCGGTAAAAAGACCCGAGGACCCCGGGTTCGGAGTCGCCAACGATACCCCGCTGAGCGGCGCCGTATTGTTTCATGCCGCGGGTTACATCACCGATCCGCAGCTTGCCACGCATAACATCATGCGTGCCGCGGAGCGGGTTGGTTCCAGCTTTCAATACAATGCCAGGGTCAGCGAAATCAGACAATCGAATGGACGCGTCTGTGGCGTCACGCTTGAAAATGGCGAAAGCATTGATGCGCCTGTCGTGCTCAATGCGGCTGGACCGCATTCATCCAAAGTCAATCAACTAGCCGACGTCGAGAAATTCATGAAGGTGAAAACACGCGCCCTGCGCCAGGAAGTGGCGCATGTGCCTTTACCCGAGGGTTACGATGCAGAAACTGCCTGTGTTACCTCGGATAGTGATATAGGCGCTTACACGCGCCCCGAACATGGTGATAACCTGCTCATCGGCAGTGAAGATCCGCCTGTCGATAAGCACGAGTGGGTCGATCCCGACGACTACAACCGGGACTTTAGCGAGCAATGGAAGGTGCAGGTATTGCGGGTGTGCCAACGCATCTCCAACCTCGAAGTACCCAACCAGATGCGCGGCGTGGTCGATTTATATGATGTTACCGACGACTGGATACCGATTTATGATCAATCGGACTTGCCGGGTTTTTACATGGCGATAGGAACCAGTGGTAACCAGTTCAAGAATGCACCGATCGTCGGTGAAATGATGGCGGACCTGATCGAAGCCTGTGAAAATGGCAACGATCAGGATCAAAATCCGATCGACTTACACCTGAAGCATATCGACCGCACCGTGACGACCGGGTTTTACTCACGTTTGCGTGAAATCAACCAGAATAGTAGTTTTTCGGTGTTGGGCTAGCGGTTGCTAAATAACCCCCTCACCCCAGCCCTCTCCCTCAGGGAGAGGGGGTACAAACCCATAGGTTTTGCGATTAAACTCCCTCGCCCCTCTGGGGAGAGGGCTGGGGTGAGGGGGAAATAGAATCAGCAAGCGACTGTCCGGGTTATATCTTCAGAGTTAAATCCACCAGAATTGATTAGAGACTGACAAAATGAAATCACATGCACAGGTAGTGGTCATAGGCGGCGGTGTCGTCGGCTGCAGCGTTATTTATCACCTCACCAAACTGGGTTGGAGAGATGTGCTATTAATCGAGCGTTCCGAGCTAACCTCGGGATCGACCTGGCACGCGGCGGGCGGCTTTCATACCCTCAATGCCGATACCAATATGGCCGCGCTGCAGGGTTATACGATTGGTTTATACCGTGAACTGGAAGAAATTAGCGGGCAGTCCTGTAGCCTGCATCATGTCGGTGGTATTACCCTGGCGAGTTCGCCGGAACGCATGGATTTTCTCAGGGCCGCACGCGCCATGCATCGTCACATGGGGCTTGATACCGAACTGGTTAGCCCCGCGGAAATTCACGAGCTGAGCCCGATCACTAATACCGACGGTGTGCTCGGAGCGCTTTACGATCCACTCGACGGACACCTCGACCCCTCCGGTACCACCCGGGCCTATGCAAAGGCGGCGCAAATGCAGGGCGCTGAAATTGTATTGCGTAATCGTGTACTCGAAACCAACCAGATGGCCGATGGCGGCTGGCAAGTAGTAACCGAGCAGGGCACTATTATCGCCGAACACCTGGTCAATGCAGCTGGCCTGTGGGCGCGCGAGGTTGGTGAAATGGCAGGGGTTTACCTGCCCCTACACCCGATGGAACACCAGTACTTCGCTACCGATGATATTGCCGAAGTTTATGACCGCGACAGGGAATTACCGCATGTGATGGACCCTGAAGGCGAAAGTTATTTACGCCAGGAAGGCAGGGGCCTGGTGATTGGTTTTTATGAACAGGATTGCGTGCCCTGGGCGGTGGATGGCACGCGCTGGGACTTCGGCCACGAATTACTCACCGAGAATCTGGATCGTATCGGTGATTCGATGGAAACCGCGTTTAATCGTTATCCAGTCCTGGCAAAGGCAGGCATTAAAACCATTATCAATGGCCCGTTTACCTTTGCTCCCGATGGTAATCCTCTGGTAGGACCGGTGCCGGGCTTGCGCAATTACTGGTCGGCCTGCGCCGTGATGGCGGGTTTTAGCCAGGGCGGCGGTGTCGGTCTGACCCTGGCCGAATGGATGATCGATGGTGAGCCATCGCGCGATGTGTTTGCGATGGACGTTGCCCGCTTTGGTGATTACTGCACACGATCTTACACGCGATTGAAAGTGCGCGAAAATTACCAGAAACGCTTCGCGGTATCCTACCCCAACGAAGAACTACCCGCCGCGCGACCCCTCGATGCGACCCCTGCCTACGGTATCTGGCAACAGCAAAACGCGGTGTTTGGCTCGGCCTATGGCATGGAGCATGTCAATTACTTTGCCAAACACGGGGAGACGCCTTACGAAGTACCTTCGTTCAGACGTTCCAATGCCTTCGATACAGTTGCCGAGGAATGTGCGGCGGTTCGTGAGGGAGTCGGTATCAACGAGGTACATAATTTTGGCAAGTACGAAATTTCCGGTCCCGCGGCTGCCGAGTATCTGGATACCATCATGGCCGGCAGAATTCCTAAACCCGGCCGCCTCAGCCTCAACCCGATGTTGAGTCCGAAAGGCAAGATCATTGGTGACTTCACCGTCGCCCAGGTTCGTGCCGAAGTGTTTCAGGTGACCGCTTCGTTTGGCGCTCAGGCTTACCACATGCGCTGGTTTCTACAGCACCAGCCGCGGCAGGGTGTCGAAATCAACAATGTTTCGAAACAACGCATTGGATTTCAAATTGCCGGCCCGAAGGCTCGTGACCTGTTGCAGCGCGTAACCCGCGCTGACGTTTGCAACGAGGCCTTTCCATTCCTGTCGGTTCGAGAAATCGACGTCGGTCAATGCCAGGCGATCGTGCAGCGCGTCAGCTATACCGGTGACCGCGGTTACGAAATTTATGTGCCGGCGCATCACCAGGTAGCGCTTTATCGAATCCTCAGTGAAGCGGGTAAAGATCTTGGCCTGCGGCCATTTGGTATGCGCGCGATGATGAGCCTGCGCCTGGATAAATCCTTCGGCTCCTGGATGCGCGAATTCAAGCCCGACTATACGCCCATGGAAACCGGGCTCGACCGTTTCATCGATTACAACAAGCAACGCGATTTCATCGGCAAGGCGGCGGCCCTGACAGAAAGAGAGCAGGGCGTTAGACGTAAACTCTGTACCTTTATCGTCGATGCAAAAGACGCCGATGTCGATGCCTACGAACCCATCTGGCATGACGGCGAGGTGGTTGGATTCGTCACATCGGGCGGCTATTCGCACTATTCACGGAAAAGTATTGCCTTCGGATTTTTACCCATCGAATTGGTTGTCGAAGGCAGGCAGGTGGAAATTGAAATTCTGGGTGAGATGCGAACCGCGGTACTTTATAGCAAACCCCTGTTTGATCCCGATAACGAGTATTTGCGAGGATAGCAGTCTGTCGGGCTATTTCTTTGGTACGTAAGCCATATTCCGATGCCAGAAATCGACAACGTAGTTAATACGCGGTCTCAACAATTCCTGGTACTTGGGCAATTCACTTATATGAACCCAACGGCATTCAATGATACCTTCTTCTATCTGGGGTTTTGTGTCGTCATCGTCACCATCATAATTCATTAAATACCAATGCGTTTTTTTCAGATACTTAATATCGCCATGACGCGTGGTATGCCAGGTAGAAACGAGTTTGCCCTGGATAGTCAATTTATCGATATTGAGTCCTGTCTCTTCGTTGACCTCTCTTAGAGCCGCCGCGTCTTTTGGCTGATCAACCTCGACACGCCCCTTTGGCATATCCCATTTACCGCGTTTGAATATTAATAAAATGTGGTGGAAACGATTACAGACCAGGCCGCCTGCCGATGCGATAATCGGCAAATCCAGGGTATTGTCCAAATTTATTTTATCGTCGAGACGTCTTTTATTGCTCATCGATCACTGCTCTCTGTATCGCTGTTGTCAAAGCTAGCTCGCATTTCTCACCACCATTCTACTGCGACGACGCTATGCCGCACCCTGCATGACTTTAACTCGGTCAGAGCGCTTAACATAGTGCCGACTATGCCAGCGCACTCTTCGGTCGCGAAAGACATGCAGGGCACGACCTTTCGCCGTCTCGTAACGAACGGTGGTGAGAAGTGCGGGCTAGTAATATGTGATTCTTGCTCATTCAGCAGGTTCATTCAAGAACTAATCAGAGCATTGTTAAAAAACTTTAGGTGGCTTCCGACTGAAAAATTGGGCCACGGACACCACGGCAGAAACAAGGTAAAAAGTTCCAAAAAGACAACTAGTGATAAGCCAGTGTATTGCGTGGTCATAATCCCACAATATTTTCAGACGACTAACCAGGCTTGCGTAGCTGTTTACGCCCTTAAAAAGGGTAGACATTTCCCAGGGGGCGCCCTGCGTAAAAAGAAATACCAGGCATATTGTTAATAACAGGAGTCTGGGGGGCGCCCTGTATCTAAATAAAGACAATGCTATATATATTCCTCCAAGCGATACAAACAGCAATTCGAGCCAAATCAAATACGGCCATAATTGACCGTCTATCGAATCCAAAAACCTGGAGATTTGTTCCTGCTTCTGCTCCATATGGGGGTTGGCATCAACGATATCATTGTCAGTTTTTACTAAATCGACTGTCGTTTCCGCGGTCGTGAAATTTATGATTAAATCCAGCAGATTAAGTTTAGGTATCGAAAATAACGATACAATTAACAGCAACACTGCAAATACTATTCGCGTTATATGCATGGGTATTTATCGTCGGGCCAGGGGGCAGGAAAGGTCACGGGTTATGGAAGTCCGGGTTAAGCGTGTTTATTGAAACTGACTTCTCAGTTAAGTTAAGCCGCCTGTTGGTTTTAACCAGCGAGTGCTGAATATTGATTTTTCTGAAAAGCGCCCCATCTAACATACTGGAAAGTATAGACTTATTTTGCGTGAATTTTTTTAGAAGAGTGGCAAACGCCGGTGTATCTTCTATAGTTCGGTACACATAAAAAACTCTGCATCACTTAAGATTCCCCCTCACTGGAGGCAATATGGAAACTTCGACCATTGTCGTACTCGTTATTATTGGCATAGTCGCGATTTATATCATTTCAATCTTTAATAAACTGGTGGCTTTAAGCAATCGATTCAAAAATGCTTTTGCCCAGATTGAAGTGCAGCTGAAACGTCGCTACGACCTGATCCCGAACCTGGTAGAAACCGCGAAAGGCTATCTCAAGCATGAAAGAGAAACCCTGGACGCGGTAATTCAGGCGCGTAATGGCGCTTCCGATAGTCTGAAAACGGCACATCAAAAACCCGGGGATGCATCGGCGATGCAAGGCCTGGGACAGGCCGAGGGAAATCTAAGCGGTGCACTTGGCCGTTTTAACCTGCTGGTCGAGGCTTACCCTGATTTAAAGGCCAACCAGAACATGATGCAGCTCACCGAAGAGCTTACCAGTACCGAAAACAAGGTTTCATTTGCACGCCAGGCATTTAATGACCAGGTGATGCAATACAACATATATAAACAATCTTTCCCGCAAAATATATTTGCGGGCATGTTTGGTCACGTAAACGATGCGACCCTGCTTGAATTTGAAGACAGTGCCGAAATCCAGGCGGCCCCCAAGGTTGCTTTCTAAAACCTTTATCATTCCTGTTTTAGTTTGAATTTTTTCGAAGCACAGGACAGGGCCCGAAGAAACACTTTTCTTCTTGTCCTGTTGTTTGGCATTGCGGTCGTTGGCCTGGTACTGCTTAGCAACCTGTTGTTGCTCGTCGTCATATCCTATTCTAAAACCAGTCAGTTTGTGTTTGACCTCGAAACCCTCCGTAGTCATTACTCCTGGAAAATATTTTTTAATGTGACGATGGCGGTCAGCATGCTTATTTTGTTTGGCAGCCTGTTTAAAACTTTATCACTCTCCGGCGGTGGTACCACGGTTGCAGAAATGCTCGGTGGCCGCCTGGTGCCGCAAGGCAGTACCGAACCGCGTGAAAGACAGTTGCTGAACGTGGTCGAAGAGATGGCGATTGCAGCGGGTATGCCGATACCCAAGGTTTACCTGTTGAACGAACAATCGATTAACGCCTTTGCCGCCGGTATGAGTCCCGCAGATGCGGTTATAGGCGTCACCGAGGGCGCCCTGTCGCGCTTGAGCCGCGATGAACTTCAGGGTGTCATCGCGCACGAATTCAGCCATATTTTCAACGGCGACATGCGCCTCAATATCCGTTTAATCGGGGTATTACACGGCATTTTACTAATTGGCTTGATCGGCTATTTTATCCTGCGCTCGTTGCGTTATTCGGGTTCAAGAAACAGTAAAAACGGTGGTGGTATTGCCGCGTTCGCCGCACTCGGACTGGGGTTGATGGTAATTGGATACACCGGCACATTTTTTGGCCAGTGGATTAAAGCTACCGTGAGCCGCCAACGCGAATATCTGGCTGACTCGTCCGCGGTTCAATTCACTCGAAACAAGGACAGTATTGCCGGCGCCCTGAAGAAAATTGGCGGGGTTAGCGATGGTTCCTATCTCAACACACCGGCGGCACCGCAATACAGTCACGCCTATTTTGCCCAGGGTGTTAAGGGTTTCTTTGGTTCTGTTTTCGCCACCCACCCGCCCCTGGAAGACCGTATCAGGAGAATCGACCCGCACTGGGATGGAGAGTTTATCCATTCCGAGGCGCTTCAACCGCTACCACCGGAAGCGCTAAGGTCAACCGCGTCAAGATCCGCGGTGGAAAAAATCGCGGTCACCACGGCCATTTTAAGCTCGGCCGAACAGGCCATTAGCCAGGTTGGCACGCTCAATGAGCAAAATATTGAATATGTACATCAACTTATCATGGCGATGCCTGTCACACTCAGGACCGCTGCACAGGATGCCTATAGCGCACGCGCACTGGTATACGCGATCTTGCTCCATAACCAGAAAAACAGGCAAGAACTATGGGAAATACTGGTACGGCATGCCGATCAAAGCATGCCCGCACTCGTCGAGAAATATCTACCCGAACTCATAAATCTGGATGAAGAATTCAGGCTGCCGCTACTCGATCTCAGTATCAATGCGTTACGTGAATTGTCGACTAACCAGTACATTCAATTCAAGCGCGCCGTGCATCAGATTATTATTGCGGATAACAGGATTGACCTGAAGGAATGGATTATTCAGCGCCTGGTGATACAACAACTCGACCTGCACTTCGGTTTTCGCAAACCGCCAAAGCCCAGACATGGCAGTCTGGATGTATTTAGAAGCGATGTGGAAACGACCCTGGCGCTGATCGCCTATGTCGAACACAAAGACGAAAACGAAGCCCTGGCCGCATTCGAGGCCGGCGCCAGGGAAAGCGGTATCGCGAATCTTGATATGCCGTCCCGCCGGGACTTTAAACTCGAATCGCTCGATCGTTCGCTGGATAATTTGATGCGCCTAAAACCGCTCGTAAAACCCCGATTTTTGAAAGCCTGTGTCGCGGTAATTCTGGAAGATGGTAAAACAACTACCAGGGGGATCGAATTAGTGCGTACCATTTCGAACTCTCTGGATTGCCCGATGCCGCCCATCCCGGTTTGATATTAGTATTGGTGACTGCAGGGAATTCAGAGAACTCCGAGCTCCGGGTTTGGTCGTATGTATATAATGTCATCAGATTTAATAATTCACATGGATTGAACACTTAATGAAAAAACTCATTCTCACCGTCTTCACCGGCTGCCTGATGATCACCAATGTCTGGGCCGAACACGAAGTCGATCATCGCTATAACATTAGAGGTTATGTGCTGGATGAAAATCAGCAGGGCATCAGCAATCAGGATGTTCGGGTTTTCGACGGGAGTAGTTTGCTAGAAGAGACGAGGACGGACTCTGGGGGGTATTACTCTCTCCATCTTCACCTGCACAATGCCGACAACCGCCGCATTCTTAAGCTTCGCGCCGGACCGCACGAGGCTGAGCTGCGTGTAAGCTTCGACGCTAAAGACTTAAACACGACGCGTATACATGAAGCAAATTTCATCGGCGGTGAGTATATCGAAGGCAAGCTCGACCGACTTCGAGTACCGCCCTGGATATATCCGTTAGGCGGCTTTCTGGCGCTTGCGGTGATCGTGGTTTTGCTCGAAAAACGCCGCAAAAAGAAAATCAGGCAAAAGCAGGCAGGGTCGACCGAGAAAGCGCCGGCGGGTACTCACAAGGCAAAGAGAAAGCGACGCAAGAAACGCTAGGCATCGTGCCAATGTTATTCCGGGTTGCGCTCCGGGATAAAAAATTGCTGGTCGTTCAAGAAACTATGAATACGGGTTTCCAGCCAAAGCCGGGGGCGCATTTTATTATCGCCAATAAATCCGACATGTCCCCCATGGGTCGATAACTCGAGTTTTACCGAACCGGACAACTCATCCTTTCGTGGTAACACTTCATCCGTCATGAAGGGATCGTCACGTGACTGCAAAATCAGGGTCGGCCTGTCGATGCGATGCAGAAATTGCCTCGAGCTACAGTTTTGATAGTAATGTTCGGCACCGTCAAAGCCATGGATTGGCGCGGTAAAGGCATCGTCGAACTGGCGGAAGTTTCGCATTTTCGCCGGATCCGGGAAATCTCGTTCGTCGCGTATCAATAATTCCCGCTTCAGGTGTATTTTTTTAACCAGTCGGCGCAGCAAGCTGGCCTGGTAGATTTTGGTAAATCCCTGGTCCATCGTATTCGCACAAATATCGAGCCTCAATGGTACCGAGACAGCGATAGCGCATCGGACAACGGGGTCGGTGATTGATTCACCCATATATTTGAGGGTTACATTACCGCCAAGTGAGTAACCGAGCAGCGCGATGCTGTCGATGCCGTGGCTTTTCAAATGGGCTATCACCTGCTGTAAATCACCGGTTTCTCCCGAGTGGTAACTGCGCAGCAGTCGATTTGGTTCGCCGCTGCAACCGCGAAATTGCATCAGTACCGCGGGTAATTGCTGCGCGTTACAATAATTCAGAATTCGCTTCGCATAGGCCGAATTAATCGAGCCCTCGAGTCCATGCAAAATCAACAGGGTTTGCGTAGCACGGGCACTTGTCCAGAGCAAATCGATAAAATCACCGTCATCCAGTTCAATGCGTTCTTTCTCCAGGATTGGGAAGGATGGATGAATGATATTCGGTAATATGGTTTGCAGATGCCTGTTTTTCAGGTACCAAAGCGGTTTAAAAGCGTTTTCCTTGATTGACATCAACTTTGTGGATTGTAATTCATCGGTTTTTTGGCTAGCCTTCACGCACTTTTATTTAAGACCTCTTCATGTCCGAGCCTGTTCTACTCCAGATCGACAATCTAAGCTGTATCCGCGATGACAGGGTGCTGTTCGAGCATCTTAGTTTATCGCTTGGAGGCGGGCAAATGTTGTTGGTGGAAGGCAGTAACGGTAGCGGTAAAACCAGCCTGTTACGAATCCTGACGGGTTTAAAACTGGCGGATGAAGGCGATGTTTACTGGCGCGGACAGTCGATTGCCAGGCTCGCGGCCGAGTATTACGAACAGGTGAGTTATGTCGGCCATCATGATGGGGTTAAACGCGAACTCAGCTGCCTGGAAAACCTGCGCCTGGTGCAGGCCATGGGAAAACCAACTGAACTGGATCTTGATACCGCGCTGGATCGAGTAAATCTCTATCGATACGGCGATTCGCTCGTGGCCAGTCTCTCGGCGGGGCAAAAACGCAGGCTGGCGCTGGCGCGATTACTCGTCGTTGAATCGGTGCTGTGGATACTGGATGAACCATTTACCTCGCTCGATAAGAGCAGCATGGGTTATTTCGAATCGCTGTTTGACCAGCACCTGCAACAGCAGGGTGTTGTCATCATGACATCGCATCACGATATCCCGATGGCGGGTGCGGATGTTCAACGCCTGAATTTGTCGGCATGAAGCGACTCTCGCTCAGCCAGGCGTTTATTTATCTATTGCGGCGCGACCTCACCCTGGCGGTGCGCAATCGGGCCGAGTTTGCCAACCCGATATTGTTTTTTGTGCTGGTCATCACCCTGTTTCCATTGGCGATAGGCGCCGTACCCGAATTGCTGGCACGAATTGCACCAGGCATCATCTGGGTAGCGGCTTTGCTCGCGGCAATGCTATCGCTGGACAGTATATTCCGATCTGATTTTGACGATGGCTCGCTCGAACAGTTGCTCATGAGTGCCCATCCGATGCCGGTTTTAGTGCTTGCCAAGGTTTGTGCCCACTGGCTGGTCACGGGTGTGCCGCTGTTACTCATATCTCCGGTGCTGGCCGAAATGCTGGGCATGCCGGCGGCGGCGCAGGGGACCTTGTTTTTAACTATTTTAATCGGCACCCCAATATTGAGCTTAGTCGGCGCTATTGGTGTCGCACTCACTGTTGGCTTGCCAAAAGGTGGTATAATCCTGTCGCTTTTGGTGTTGCCGCTATATGTACCGGTTTTAATCTTCGCATCGAGCGCGATTGAAGCCGCCGCGGGAGGTCTGGACGTGTCCGCACAAATTTACATGTTGTTGGCTTTTTTGTTTGTCTCTATTTCTCTGTCACCGCTGGCGACTGCCGCCGCGCTCAGAATGAGTATGAGTTAGATTTAATATGTATCTATGGTTCAATAAACTAGGTTCACCCCCGCATTTTTATCGAATCGCCGGAAAGTGGATGCCGTGGCTGAGCGCGCTGTTTTTATTGCTATTGCTGCCGGGTCTCTACGGCGGTTTGGTGCTGGCTCCGCCCGATTACCAGCAGGGAGAGAGTTATCGAATTATTTTCATCCATGTGCCGGCGGCCTGGATGTCGTTGTTCATCTACGTGGTGATGGCTTTTTGCGGTGTCGTGATCGTCGTATGGCGCATGAAATTGGCCGAGATAGTATTGATTAGCAGTGCCCCGATAGGCGCCAGTTTTACCTTCCTCGCGCTCGCAACCGGGTCCTTATGGGGTAAACCCATGTGGGGTACCTGGTGGGTCTGGGATGCACGGCTGACCTCAGAATTGATATTACTGTTTTTGTATCTTGGCGTCATCGGTTTGCATGGCGCCATCGAAGACAAGCGCGTGGCCTCACGCGCGGTTGCTATCCTGGCCATAGTGGGTGTGGTTAACATTCCCATTATCCATTATTCTGTCGAGTGGTGGAATTCCTTGCACCAGGGACCGACCGTAACCAAATTCGACAAACCCTCGATTCACTGGAGCATGTTGCTGCCGTTACTGCTGATGGCACTGGCATTCCAGGTTTATTATGTTGTTGCCCTGTTTCAGCGCTGTCGAGGCGAGCTATTATTGCGAGAGCGTAATAATAAATGGGTTCAGGAACTTAACGGAGAATAGACTTGTCAGAATTTCTCAATATGGGCGGGTACGCAATTTACGTGTGGCCTTCTTATGGCCTCGCCGCACTGATTTTATGGCTGAACTGGTATTTACCAAAACGACAGCACCGACAGATATTGCGTCAGTTAATTAGACGTAACCAGGACAGGAATAATGAAACCCGCACGTAAGAAAAGACTAACGCTAATTGTTTTAATGGTTGCGGGCATTGGCGTCGGGCTATATTTTGCGCTCCAGTCTCTGAATCAGAACATCATGTTTTTCTTTACCCCGACTGAAGTTGCCGAGGGCAAGGCGCCGCAGGGTCGCTTATTTCGCATGGGCGGCATGGTCGTCACCGGCAGCGTCAGTCGTCCCGGGGAAGGTCTTACCGTGCACTTCGACCTCACCGACAATGAGAGTAATGTTACTGTCATGTATACCGGCATCCTTCCCGACCTGTTTCGTGAAGGCCAGGGTATTATCGCTAACGGGCAACTCGATAAGAACGGTGCTTTCGTGGCCCAGGAAGTACTGGCCAAACATGATGAGAATTACATGCCGCCCGAGGTAGCCGAGGCGATGAAGAAGTCCGGCGCGGAATATTAACCATGATTCCTGAAATAGGTCAGTTTGCACTCATTATAGCGCTTTGTATTGCGATCGTGCAGTCGATATTGCCTTTGACAGGTGCGTCGCTCGGAATCCAACGCTGGATAGCCCTCGCAAAACCTGCCGCCCTGGGTCAGTTTCTGTTCGTTGCGATTGCTTATGCCTGTCTGACCTGGGCGTTTATTGATCATGATTTTTCAGTACTTTACGTGGCTAAAAACTCGAACAGCCAGCTACCGTTGCTCTATCTTGTATCGGGTGTCTGGGGGTCGCATGAAGGTTCCCTGTTATTATGGTCGCTGATACTGGCGGGCTGGAGCGCGGCGGTTGCGTTGTTTAGCCGTAGCGTGCCGTTGGTGATGCGCGCGCGTGTGCTTGGTGTCATGGGACTGGTTAGTATCGGATTTCTGTTGTTTATACTACTTACCTCGAACCCGTTCGAACGCCTGCTGCCGGGCATTGCCGAGGGCAGTGACCTGAATCCGCTGTTACAGGATATCGGTCTCGCAATCCATCCGCCGATGCTGTACCTCGGTTATGTCGGTTTTTCGGTTGCCTTTGCCTTTTCGATTGCCGCGTTACTTTCCGGGTCGGTCGATTCGGCCTGGGCACGCTGGTCGCGCCCCTGGACCAGTGTCGCCTGGTTGTTTTTAACCCTGGGTATTGCGCTGGGTAGT
>Ga0164313_10001840_pt1 | contig 18998 bp, 16 predicted proteins | sample GuaBasSedimGuay4_FD_113735 | JGI IMG/M metagenome (GOLD analysis project Ga0164313, IMG submission 113735) | Subseafloor sediment microbial communities from Guaymas Basin, Gulf of California, Mexico - Guay4, Core 4569-4, 0-3 cm | ecosystem: Environmental > Aquatic > Marine > Hydrothermal vents... | reverse complement strand
TTCATCACGATCCGTATCGTCGATTTGGCGGTCCGCGGCGACGGCCACTATTTCATCGAGAGAAGTTGGAACACCGCATTGTTCTGGTTCGAAACCCTGGCGCTCCTGCTGCTGCCGTCACTTCTCATCCAGCTCAGACGCGTTCGAGACAGCCGCGCCCTGCTCGTGGTGATGGCCTTCACCATCGTCGGCGGATTCATGCTCAACCGGCTCACGGTGGCCGGCCTGGCCACCATCACCCCGACCGGAACCCACTACTTTCCGTCGGGGCTCGAGCTCTTGATAAGCTTCGGCCTAGTCCCGGGCATTGCAGTCCTGATCTGGATGTTCCTGGTCGAGCACTACCAGGTGTGGCAACCGGATCCGGAGGTCGATCAAACCGACCCGATCTTCGCGCCCCCCCAACGCGATCCCGCATCTGGCGTGTGGCTCGGCAACTCGGTGCTGGCCGCCTTCAAGCGCAACTCTCTGGCGTTCGTTGTCGCCGCTGCCCTCGCCTTCGCCCTCCTACCCCACCGCGCCCTCTTTGGCGCGGGCGCCGTGCCGACACCGGTGCAGCGCGCCCGCGGCAGCATGGTGATGAAGATCGATGGTGACCGAAATGGAATTGCGGTCGAGTTCAAGCACCAGATGCACATCGACAAGCTGGGAGACAAGGACTCCTGCGTGCTGTGCCATCACCTGAATGAGCCCCTCGACAAGGACACACCGTGTTGGGTCTGTCACCGCGACCAATGGTCGGCAACCGACATCTTCGACCACGACCGCCACGTGGCTGATCTCCAGTACATGGGCACGGGCAACCCATGCGCCGCCTGCCACCTCGATCCCAGTGGCGCACACACAGCCGAGCATACGGCATCGTGCACTGCCGAGGGCTGCCATCACGATTACCTCGAAATGCGCCGCGAAGGCGCGACCGTCGAGCTCAAAGACAAGGACCAAGCACGGTTGGCGGTCGGGTATGTGGACGCCTTGCACGGCGTTTGCATCTCCTGTCACAAGAAGAAAGCTGCCGAGCTCAACCGCCCCCACCACCCGGACTGCGCCACCTGCCATCTCGACGGACCGGTACCGGCGAGGAGCGCCGGGTGATGGCGGGCGCCCGCTATCCGCCGCCGGATAGGCCGCTGTCGGTGCTCGTCATCGACGACGAGCCCGACGTGCTCATCTACCTCGCCGCCATACTTGAGCTGGGCGGGCACCGCCCGCTGGTCGCGGGCAATGCCGGCGACGGTTTCGCGCTTCTCAAGCAGGAACGGCCCGACGTCGCGTGCATCGACATCGTGATGCCGGAGGAAACCGGCATCGCACTTTTCCGCCGGATCCGCTCCGACCCCGAGATCGCCGACACTCCGGTAATCTTCATCACCGCCCTCAGACCGGAGCTGACGGCGGTCGCACCGGCGGCCGGCGAGGAGGCCATGCCGGAACCCGACGGCTTCATCGAAAAGCCGCCGGACGCCGAGGCCTTTCTTGCGACCGTCGTCGAAGTGGTGCGGGAAAAGCGGAGGCAGTGATGAACGTCGACGCCCTCGACGAGTGGATCCACTCGCACCTGTTCGACCAGGTGCCGCAGGCCATTTCCGTGATCGACCGTGAGTACCGGGTCTGCAAGACCAACCATCGCTATACCGAGATCTTCGGAACCTGGCAAGACCGCACCTGCTACGACGTCCTCAAGGGGCGCAGCGCGCGCTGCGGCGGCTGCCAGGCCGCGCAGGTCTTCGCCGACGCCCAGCCCCGCACCACCGACGACGTGTGGTTGGACAAGGATGGACGTCGCGGCCACTATGTGGTGCGGCTGGTTCCGATCCCCGGCGAGGACGATCGCGTCGAGTACATCATGGAGATGGCGACCGACATTACTGAGAGCACCAAGCTCGAGCGCGAGCATCAGATCCTTTTCGAGCGGACCCCCTGCTATGTGGCGGTGCTCGATCGTGACTTGCGGATCGTGCGCGCCAACGAGGCGTTACGGACGACCTTTGGCGACCACTCGGGCAAGCTCTGTCACGAGGTCTACAAGCACCGCTCCGACCGCTGCCCGAACTGTCCCGCGCTGCGCAGCTTCGAGGACGGCCAGGTTCACACCGAGGAGTCGGTGGGTGTCCGTCGGGACGGCAGTCCCGCACGCTATGTGGTCACCACCGCGCCCCTCGCGCGTCCCGGCGAGCCGATTGAGTACGTCATCGAGATTCTGCACGATGTGACCGACGTCCTCGACCTCAAGGACGAGCTCGAACGCGAGCGGCTTTTTTTGAGGAGCCTCGTCGACCATTCGATCGACGGCATCGTGGCAACCGAGGCCGACGGCAAGATTGCGGTGCTCAACCCTGCGGCTGAGGGCCTGCTTGCTCTCACCGCCGATGACACGATTGGCAGTGGGGACCTCGCGCGTGTGTTTCCGGCGGAGTTCCTCGAGGTTCTCGCCAGCCGCGGCGCCAGCTGCGTCCTGCCGGAAACGGTGATCCGGGTGGGTGACGAGGACATTCCGATTCGCTTCTCCGGGGTCGTGCTGCGTGACGACGGGCGAGTTCTGGGGAGCGCCGGTTTTCTTCAGGACCTGCGCGAGGTGAAAAACCTCGAAAGTGAGAAGCTTGACGCCGAACGGTTGGCAGCGGTCGGGCAGACGGTCGCCGGTCTCGCCCACGGCGTCAAGAACATCCTCACCGGTCTCGAAGGAGGCATGTTCCTGCTGCGCTGGGGCGTCGAGGACGATCGCAAGGACAAGTTCCAGCAGGGCTGGGAGATGCTCGATCGAAACTTCGACAAGATCACCTCCTTTGTACGCGAGTTCCTGAGTTTTGCCAAGGGTCGGGTGCCGGTGGTGGCGCCGACCGACCCCAACCGGATCGCGACGGAGGTGGCGGAGCTGTACCGGGAGGCCGCGGCCGAGAAGGGGGTCGAGGTGACAACCGACCTCGAACCGGGCATCGGGGAAGCCAACCTCGACACCGAGGCGATTCACGCCAGCCTCTCCAATCTGGTGTCGAACGCGATCGACGCCTGTCTGGTCAGCGACCACAAGGGAGGCCACGTGACGGTTCGTACCCGTGAGCGGGACGGCTGTCTCGAGCTCGAAGTGGAGGACGACGGCTGTGGCATGGATTACGAGGTCAAGCGCAAGGTCTTTACGACTTTTTTCACCACCAAGGGTACCGAAGGAACCGGGCTCGGTTTGCTGGTCACCAAAAAAGCGGTGCAGGAGCACGGTGGCAGCATCGATATCGATTCGACGCCGGGCGCCGGCTCGGTGTTTCGAATTGTCCTGCCCCGTGACCGGCTGCCCCGGCCGACGCCGGAGAACGACGAGCAACAGGGAGGAGGATCGGCAGTATGACGAGTCCAGAAGACAAGACGGTTTTGATCGTGGACGACGAGCCCGATGTCGTCGCCTATTTCTCCGGCATCTTGGAGCGGGCGGGTTTCAACGTCGTCACCGCATCCGACGGCTTCGAAGCATTGGAGGCGGTGCAGCGCCGGACGCCGGACCTCATCTCGCTCGACCTCGTGATGCCCAGGAAATCGGGCATCAAGTTCCTGTATGAGCTGCGCAAGAACCGGGAATGGTCGAAGATCCCGGTCATGATCGTCACCGCCCATGCCAGGGATGATCTCGGCCGGACCGACTTCGACGAGCTGGCCTCCGGGCGAACCATGAGCGGTCCACTCACCTATCTGGAAAAGCCGGTGCGGCCGGAAAACATGCTCCGCAACGTCATGCGGGTCCTCGGTCTTACGCCGCCTGAGCCGGAACCCGTTGCGGAGGATCCGGCTCGACTGCGGCAGGACATCGCCGCCCGGGTGCGGGATCTCGACGCCGAAACCCTGAAACGGATCGTTAAAACCCTCGACGAGGAGGAAAACACCTCGTCGTACAAGGAGTGACCTGGGGCTGTAGAATGATCCCGAGGACAAGTGACTTCACGATGAGTGGTCAACCAAACTCCCAGGAAATACCAGTGATCCTCGAGTCGATCGCGGATGGGGTGTTCACGGTCGACCGCGATTTTATCGTCCGCAGCTTCAACCGGGCGGCCGAAAAAATCACCGGCGTGCCACGCGAGGAGGCGATCGGCCAACCGTGCTGCGAGGTCTTTCGGGCCGAAATCTGCGAGCAGATGTGTGCGCTTAAACAGACCGAGCTCACCGGCAAACCGGTGGTCAACCGGCCCGTCTACATCGTCCGCGCCGACGGTAGCGAGATCCCGATCAGCGTCAGCGCGATGCCGCTGAAGAACGAGCACGGCACGATCATCGGCGGAGTCGAAACCTTCCGTGATCTCACCCAGGTCGAGGAGTTCCGCAAGCAGCTCGAGCGGAGCTTCACCTTTCGCGATATGCTGTCCCAGAATCGACGCATGCAGGAGCTCTTTGAGCTGCTGCCACAGATCGCGGAAAGCGAGAGCACGGTTCTCGTCGAGGGTGAGACCGGCACCGGCAAGGAGTTGATGGCTCGGGCGCTGCACGACCTCAGCCCGCGCAGCGCCGGGCCGCTGGTCGCCGTTAACTGTGGCGCCCTCCCCGACACCCTGCTCGAATCGGAGCTCTTCGGTTACAAGGCCGGCGCGTTCACCGACGCCAGGCGCGACAAGGCCGGCCGCTTTGCTCAGGCCGAGGGTGGGACCCTCTTCCTCGACGAGATTGGAGACATTTCACCCGCCCTCCAGGTCAAGCTGTTGCGCGTGCTCCAAGATGGGGTCTACGAGCCGCTGGGTTCGGTCGAATCCGTCACCGCGAACGTGCGGATCATCGCCGCCGCCAATCAGGACCTCGAGGTCGAGGTCGAGGCCGGTCGTTTCCGCCAGGACCTCTTTTACCGGATCAACGTCATCTGTTTGACGGTGCCACCGCTGCGGGATCGCCTCGAGGATATCCCGCTGCTGGCGGACCACTTCATCAACCGGCTCAACCACCTCCGCGGACGCGACATTGCCGGTCTCTCGCGCGACGCCCTCAACGCGTTCATGCGGCACGCCTGGCCAGGGAACGTGCGCGAGCTCGAAAACGCCATCGAGCACGCTTTTATCCTCTGTCCCGGGGGGCTGATCGCGCCGGCGCATCTGCCGGAGAAGTTCCACGCGCCCCACCTGACTCATCCTCCCGCAACTACCCTCGAGGAAATCGAGGCTCAGGCGATTCACAACGCCCTGGTGCGCAACAACTGGAAACGCAATGTGACCGCCCAGGAGCTCGGCGTATGCAAGAGCACCTTGTGGCGCAAGATCAAACGCTTTGGCATCGAGGTTCCCGAGCGGAAAGGCGTGGCTGAGACGCCCGCCGATTCCTGAGAGCTCTCACCGCATTAGCCGCGAAAAACGTTCGATCATGCAACCCCGACCGCACGCTTCGGGTGCGGTCTGCAACGTCGGCACCGGGCGCTGCAACCTCATCACACAGCAAATGCAGCTCATAGCAGCATTTCCGACAACCATCACCGAACCGGCATCACACTTGCAATGCTCTGTATTGAGACTGAATGATGAGAGTGGCTCTGCCTATTTACCATGGACGTGTTTCGCCGGTGCTCGACTCTGCGAGGGTTCTGCTTGTGGTGGATTACTCCCGGGGATCAACCGTATGTCGAGCACACCGAGGCGAGAAAACACCGCTGGGCGCGGTGAATCGTCGGCCGCAGCATGAAGCTGGTGAGATATGCGGGCTGGAGGTGGCGCGCTCAGAGGTCTCGCTCGAGGCTCTGAATCCTCTGCGACGGGCCGCTCGCCTCCGCGGATTGTGGGTCGATGTGGTGATTTGCGGAGCCGTTTCGCGTCCGCTCAGCGCTGCACTCTCCGCAGCGGGGATCACCGTGATCCCGTTGCGGCGGGGGCCGGTCGAGGAGGTGCTGGCCGCATTTGTCGCGGGCTCGTTGGGTGACGCTCGGTTTCGCCTGCCGGGGTGTTGGGTCGCGTCGGCTCGACAGCCGGCGGACCACCACCCGATTCAACCGGTCAGAAACGCGGGCTAGGCGGGCGGCGCCGAGCCCCCGAGAAACCACTGGTGTACAATCGCGCCGTCGGTATCATCCGGCGCTTCCCTGGTTTGAAGGGTGTGCGCGTCGCCCTCGAAACCACGCACCTCAATCTCAAACAAACCGAGCACATATACATGGTGTTGATTTCGATCGGCATAGGTGTGCTCGGCGGCTTGGGTGCGGTCGGGTTTCGTGAGTGTATCCGGATCTTCCAGGAGGTTTTCTGGCGATCCGATAACCTCACCCTGACCTATCTGCGCGCCCTCCCGTGGTGGTGGAAGATCCTCGCGCCCGCTGCGGGTGGTCTCATCGTTGGTTTGATCATTTCCCGATTTGCGGCCGAGGCTAAAGGCCACGGCGTTCCCGAGGTCATGGAATCGGTGGCTCTGCAGGGCGGACGCATCCACCCGCGGGTTGTGATTGCCACGCTGCTGGCCTCGGGGGTGTGCATTGGGTCGGGCGGCTCGGTGGGCCGCGAGGGACCGATCGTCCAGATCGGTTCCGCGATCGGATCATCAATCGGACAGTGGCTCCACGTTGGCGAGCGGCGGCTGCGAACCCTGGTGGGCTGTGGAGCGGCCGCCGGCATCGCCTCCACCTTCAACGCCCCTGCGACCGGGGCGTTGAAGGTGCTCGGCGCACGCATCACAGAACTGGAGATCCTTTAGATCGATCTCCTCCGGCAACCGCGAGGCCGCCATCACGCACCAGGGCTGGCGGCAGTGGACGAGACCAAGGGTGTGGCCGAGCTCGTGCAGAGCCTCCTTCGCCAGCCGCTCCCGCATTCGCCCGATGTCCTGAGGCGCACCGGAATGCTCGGGGCGTAGTCGGTAAAACGACGCCACGCCGACATGGCCTCCGAGCTGCGCGGTGCCGAAGACATGGGTGAAGACGGGAAGGAAAAGATCTACCGCCGCAATCCCGATCCGCCGCTCGGCCGGTCCCGGCGGCGGTTCGAGAAGTTGGCACATGAGTTCCGTTGCCAGGTATTGACGTCGTTCCGGGTCGAATGCGGGTCCCGGATCGAGCACCGAGTCGGCTACACGGACCTCGCGGTGGAGGCAGGACCCCAGGTCGTTGGACAGGTCGGACAAAACTGTCGGAGGAAGGGCGCCAACCGGCACCAGTTCGAGCCACCACTCGGAGATCATTTCTCCGTTCGCTCGATACCGTACTTGCGCATCTTGTTGTAGAGGGTGGCGCGGTCGATCCCGAGGAGGCGGGCCGCCTGGCTGACGTTGAACCCGGTTTGTTCGAGGATGAGTTCGATGTGGCGATGCTCCATCGCCACCAGTGAAAGTTGGTCCTCGCTCTCGAGCTCGCCGCGTTTCGGTATGTGGCCGCTGATCGGGAGATGTTCGAGATCGATCGTCGTGCCTCGACACACCACCAACGCCCGTTCGACGGCGTTGGCGAGCTCGCGCACGTTGCCAGGCCAGGAGTAACTCTTCATCAGCTTCTCCGCCTCGGGAGTAAAGCCCGTGACCTGCCGGCCCATGGCGGCGGAGAAGCTGCGAACGTAGTGATCGGCGATGAGCAGGATGTCCCCGGGACGATCCCGCAGGGGCGGAATCTGGATCACGAAGACGTTGATCCGGTAGAAGAGATCCTCCCGAAAGCGGCCCTCTCTCACCGCCTCCTCGAGATCGCTGTTGCTGGCACAGACGATCCGAAAATCCACCTGGATCTCTTGGCTGCCGCCGAGACGGGTCACCTTCTTGTCCTCGAGGGCGCGAAGCAGCTCCACCTGCACCTTGGGCGAGATCTCGCCAATCTCGTCGAGAAAAAGGGTGCCGCCGTCCGCCAGCTCCAGCTTGCCCTTGCGCATGGCAGAGGCGCCGGTGAAGGCGCCCTTTTCGTGGCCAAAGAGCTCGGACTCGAGGATCCCCTCGGGGAGAGCGCCGCAGTTGACCGCCACCATCGGCCCGAAGGCACGCGGGCTGCGGGTGTGGATGAGACGTGCCACGAGCTCCTTGCCGGTGCCGGACTCGCCGCGGATCAGAACTGTGGTGTCGGTCGGCGCGACTGATTCCACCAGCTCCATTACAGCCATCATGTCGGGGCTGTCACCAACGACCATGTGAGGTCCGTCGCCTCTCAAACGCTCCTTGAGAAGGAGATTCTCCTTGCGAAGACGCTGCTTTTCCCATGCCTTCTCGACCACCCGCGTCATATCCTCCGGGTCGAAGGGCTTGGCGAGATAGTCGTAGGCGCCCTCCTTGAGCGCCTGCACCGCCGTCGACACCGAGGCGTAGGCGGTGATGACGATGATGGCCAACTCGGGGTCGACCTCGAGGATGCGCCGTTGCAGCTCGAGACCGTCCATCCCGGGCATCCTGATGTCGGTGATCACGATGTCGAAGGATCGCCGCCCGAGCAGCGCCAGAGCCCGCTTGCCGCTTTCCGCGGTCACCACGTCATAGCCGTCCTCTGCGAACCAGTGGGACAGAGACTCGCGAACGTGCAGCTCGTCATCGACGATCAGCAGCTGGGGCACGGTGTCGTTCATGTCCTATCCTCCTCGCTTTCGGACCGGGGTCCGTCGATGGGAAGCACGAGCGCAATGCGACAGCCCTTTCCGGGCGCGGTATCGAGCTCGACTGCGCCGCCGTGGCGTTCCATGATCCCGTAGACTACCGCCAGACCGAGACCCACCCCGGAGGAACCGTTCTTGGTGGTAAAGAACGGCTCGAAGACCCGGCGAGCCACGTCCGACTCCATCCCGGGTCCATTATCCTCGACCACGATCTCGACTCCCTCGACGCAGGTCGCGGTAGTCACCAGCACCCGGCCGCCCTTCTCGACGGCCTCGCCGGCGTTGATCAGCAAGGCCATGAGCGCCTGCTGAATCTGGCCGGAGTCGGCGCGTACGGTCGGCATGTCCTCTTCCAGTTCGAGCTCGCAACTCACCTCGGCCAGCTCCAGCTTGTGCTTGGTCAGAAACACCGCGCGGTCGACGACCTGGTTGACGTCGACGGCTGCAAACTCGCCGCCTCCGCGCTTCGCGAATGAAAGGAGCTGGGCAACGATCTCGCCGCAGCGGCTCGCCTCCGAGGCAATGGACTCCAGGTACTCCAGGTTCTCGCGGCACTCGTCGTCGATCTCCTTGTTTTGCAGCCGGCGTACCAGGAGCTTCGCATAGGTGACCACGCTCGACAGTGGGTTGTTGATCTCGTGAGCGACCACGGCCGCCAGCCGGCCGAGGGACGCCATGCGCTCTACCTGGATGATCTTCTCCTGCGCTCGTTCGAGTTCACCGGTTTTCTCCTCGACTCGCTGCTCGAGGGTCTGGGTCCAGCCCAGCAACTCCGAGTGGGCCGATTCGAGATCTTGGGCCATCCGGTTGAAGGTTTCGGCCAGCGTGCCAAGCTCATCGTGCCTCATCTCGGGCACCCGCGCCGAGAGATCGCCGTGGCCCAGCTTGTCGGTCTCCCTGATCAGCTCTTGCACCGGTCGGTGGACCATCCGCTGGACCCCGACCACGGTGATTCCGAGAACGGCGAGAATTCCCACCAGGCTCGCCAGGAGGAGGTCGATGGCGCTTCGACTCCGCGCCTCGTCGTAGGGTTCGAGACGGAGGTTGATGTCGAGCACGCCGAGAAGACTCTCTTCCGGAGAGTGGGCGTGGCAGGCGGCATTCGAACAATCGGGCTCGTTGCGGATCACCTGAGTGATGCCCAGCACCCGCCCGTTTGGGCGATCCACAATCCGCGCCCGTTCCTCCGCCGGCAATGTCTCCGGCGGCTTGACGCGCTGGTGGCAGGCGAGGCACTGTTCCTCTCTGGTGTCGAGAATCCGACCCACCTCGCCGGGATCGGACGAGAAGGTGATCCGTCCCCCCTTCACAACGATCCGGATACGCTCGATCTCCCGCTGCTCGGCCATGGCCGAAATAGTCTCTTGAATCTGCTCACGGTCGTTGTGCAACATGGCTTCGCGCGCGGCAGCCACCACCATGTCACCGAGCTGAGCGCCGTCGAGACGGAGGATGCGCATCCCCGCTCTCTCCTGGATGACCAGATTGAGCCAGGTTACGATGCCAAAGAAAACGACCAGGGTGGCCGCAATGAGAAGGGTGAGCTTGCCCGCTACCGTGTTCCGCACCGGTCACCTCCCCAGGGTTGCCTATTGGAGCTGCTCGAGCATTCGAACGCGAGGGCCGGTCGCTGTCGGCGCCGGCTCTGTCCGATGCCGTCTCCCGAGAGGTAGCCTACCCCCATTTCAACACAGAAGAAACCGACTCTCCACCGATTGCCGGCGACGCCACGAGCTCAGTTCTCGGTGCGATCCACGAACTCGCGCGTGAACTGCTGCCATCCGCCGTCGTCGAGGCTGGCCGCCGCACCGACAACGGGATGGGCGCCGTCCGCCAAGACCACCCCGACCAAACCCGGCGTCGCCCGACCGGCGACAAAGTCGACGAAGCGCTGCGTCTCGCGCCGCAACCACCGCACCGCGTCCGTGCCAACCCGCAGATCGCTCACCGCCTGCCGTTGATCCGAGGGCATGACTGCCGCCAGCCAACCGGAGCCGTAGGGGTCGTTCTCGATCGCCATCGAGCTGCGTTCAAGGCACCGGTTCACGTCCACCACGGTGCCGCTCACGGGTGACAGCACCGGCAGCGCTCGACCGTGCCTCCAGAGAGTGATGGCGGGCTTGCCGCGTTCGACGCGGGTGCCCACGGCGGGCAGATCAACCCGATCCACGCCACCCAGCGCCTGGGTCAGCAGCTCGTCCACGCCGAGCCGCATCTCACCCGATATGTTGAGACCTGCCCAGCTATGACCCGGGTGGAGAAAGACGCCGAGCGGGACACCAACAGGCGCAAAGGCGCGCGCCGGCAGTGAGACTGAAACCGGATTCTGCCGCCGCCCAAACCACCAATAGAGGGCGACGAGGAAGACCGGCGCCAACAAAGTCGAGATGATAGTGAGTGAAGCCATGATAACCTCCGTTTTCAGTCAATGCATACTTGGTGCCACGTTCTGATATCTTGGAAGTTGTTAGTTTTCAGATAGTTCCGGATTTGCTGTCCACATCGATCCGGCGCGACTGTTGAAATTTTCAACGCCAAAATTCTTCCTTCCCCGTAAGCCAATTCAAGCCACTCTATTTGAATGATTTACCAAATGTTGAAAAAGACCACACATGCCGCCGAGATTTTCTACAGAGTCGGGTTGACAACGATTGTGAAAAAATGTACTTTCGCAATGATGAAAGTACGCAACCCCGAGCTCTTCAGTCTCCACGCAGACTTCTGCAAGATCCTGGCGAACCCAACGCGCCTGATGATCATGGCAGTCCTCGCCCACGGAGAGATGAGCGTTGGCGAACTGGCGAAGACCTGCGACATCGCCCTGCCGGCGGTCAGCCAGCACCTCAAGATCCTGAAGAATCACCACATGGTGGCGTCGCGCAAGGAGGGACAGTCCGTCTTCTATCAAGCGACCGACCCCCGCCTTTTGGAGGCATGCATCCTGATCCGCACCGTGCTCCTGGATGGGATGCGAAAGCGCGGCGAGATCGCCAACATGATCGACCCCGCCGGAGTCACCGTCGATGACTGAGCGGAGGCCCCTTTTTTTCCTCATAAATTGCGGAATTCTGCAATTCCTAAATTTCGCAGCCATGAGACAGCATGGCGTGTCAAGGGAGGTGTCGTGAAAACCCAAACCGAGTTCAAGATTCTGGCCTCGGCGATCGTCGTCGTTGCATGCTTCGTGGCCGGGGTGTCCGCAAGCGGCGGCGAAGAGCCGAAACCTCAGGAGATCATCTTTTTCGAGTCCACGATCGGGGAGGTCGTCTTCCCCCACCAGGCGCATTTCGAAGACCTCGAGATCGACTGCAAGACCTGCCACCACGAGCACAACGCGGCCAAGCTCAACTTCCCCCACCCTGAGTACTTCGAGGATTTTTGGATCAAGTGTGGAACCTGCCACCACGAAATCGAAACCCCGCAAATCGCCCAGTCCTGCGCCTCCTGCCACCACTGCCCGACGGACTGTGCCGACGAGACTCTGAGCGTCAAAGTGGTCATCCACGAGAACTGTTGGCGTTGCCACGACAGCGGCACCGGCCAGGAGGCGAGCCAGGCATGTATCTTCTGTCACTCCGGTCCAAAGGCCGAGTGGTGAGAGAGAAAGGTAATTGACCATGGATAGAAGATCCTTCCTCAAGACCGCCGGCGCTGCCGGCTCGGCCGCCCTGGCGGCAGGTTCCATCCAAGCCCAGGAGACATCACAAGACCAGATGATCTCGCACGACGAATTTGTCGGCTGTCTCACCGACACCACCCGCTGCATCGGCTGCCGGGCCTGCGAGGTCGCCTGCGCAGAGGCCCACGGCCTGCCGGTGCCCGATGTCGCCAACGACGGTGCTCTGGAGAGTGTGCGAAACACCAGCACCGAGCAGTGGACGGTGGTCAATCGATTCGAGACCGACAAGGGAACCGTCTACGTCAAGAAGCAGTGCATGCACTGCTGGCAACCGGCCTGCGCCACTGCCTGCTTGACCAACGCCATGTACAAGACCCAGGAGGGCCCGGTCATCTGGCGCGAGGACAAGTGCATGGGCTGCCGCTACTGCATGGTCTCGTGCCCCTTTGAGATCCCGAAGTTCGAGTACGACAGCATCAATCCCAAGATCCAGAAGTGCATTCAATGCTGGGATCGACTGCAGGAGGGAGAGGTCCCGGCCTGCGTCGCCGCCTGCCCGGTGGATGCACTGATGTTCGGCAAGAAGAACCAGCTCATGGAGATCGCCCGGGTTCGCATCTACAACCACCCGGAGCGGTACGTCCACCACATCTATGGCCAGCACGAGGTCGGTGGAACCGGATGGCTCTATCTGTCGGCGGTTCCGTTCGATCAACTCGGCTTCCGCACCGACCTCGGCACCACCCCCTACCCAGAGTTCACCAAGGGGTTCCTCTACAGCGTGCCGGTGATCTTCCTCCTTGCGCCGACCTTCATGGTGGCGTTGGAGCACCTCTCCCGAGGTAGGTGTGACGGCGAGGAGGGGCAGCAATGACGACACGAGCTGAGATCATGGGTGAGATGGGCGCATTCCTCCGTTTTCTGCGCTCGGAGATGCGACCCAAGGGCCGATTGCTCACACCCTTTAACATCATTTCGCTGCCGATCATGCTGGCCGGTGCGGTCCTGGTGGTGATCCGCTTTGCGAAGGGCCTTGGGGCCGTCACCAATCTCTCCCAGGAAACCCCCTGGGGATTTTGGATCGGGTTTGACGTCGTCACCGGGGTGGCTTTTGCGGGGGGAGCCTACGTCATCACCTTCATGGTCTACATCATGAAGGCCGAGAAGTACCACCCGATCGTCAGGGCGACCGTCCTCAACGGCCTCCTGGCCTACATGTTCTACGCCGGCGCCCTCATGCTCGACCTCGGCCGGCCGTGGAAAATCATCAACCCGATCATCGGCAACTCCTTTGGCTACAACTCGATTCTCTTCCTGGTCGCGTGGCACTTCATGCTCTACATGTTCGCCGAGTTCATCGAGTTCTCGCCGGTGATCGCCGAGTGGCTGGGTCTGCGCAGAATCCGCAACATCCTCGCCGGGCTCACCCTCGGCACGGTAATCTTCGGTGTCACCCTGTCGACCCTCCACCAGTCCGGTCTCGGCGCCCTCTTCCTGCTCGCCAAGTCCAAGATTCACCCCCTGTGGTACACCGAGTTCCTGCCGATCCTCTTCCTGGTTTCCTCGGTCTTCGCCGGTCTGTCGATGATCATCTTCGAAGGCACCCTCAGCCACCGGGTCTTTGCCGACCATATCGATCCCAAGCGCCACGGGTCGTTCGACGAGATCGTCCTCGGCCTCGGCAAGGGCGCCGCGGTGGCCATGTTCCTATACTTCTTCTTCAAGGTTCTGATCTTCGTCCACGGCAAGGAATGGAGCTATATCGGCGATCCCTGGTTCTGGTGGTACATGGTCGAGGTCATCGGTTTCGTCCTCATCCCGTGCATGCTCTTCGCCCGCGCGGTCATGACCCGGAACGTAACCCTGGTCAAGATCGCATCAATCGCGACCCTCATCGGCATCATTCTCAACCGGTTGAACGTGTCGATCATCGCCTTCAATTGGAACTCAGCCAACCCCTACTATCCGTCCGTGGCGGAGATCGTGATCACCCTGATGGTGATCTTCACCGAGATCTGGGTCTTCCGCTGGATCGTCAACCGTATGCCGGTGCTTCGCGAGTCGCCGTTCTGGGTGAACCAGCAGCAAGAATCTGACCGCAAGGCGGCCTGAGAGAGGCAAGCCCGGTCTTCTCACCGGGTTTCGTAACGAGGGAGGCGAAAGGTAGTCAGATGTTGGGTTTTTCGAGAATCGGGCGACGCAGGCGTAGTCGCACTACGTCGAGGAGAACGATTTGCGAAAAGCACGACAGATGGCTGCCATTCGCCGCCCGCAGTAGACACCCGGTGGGAAGACCGGGCTACGGAGGCTAAGCCATGATGGAATCCATGTCCTACGTCAACATCTTCGAAACCAAAGGATTGGAGTACCTGCTGGTCATCTCCTTCCTGATTGGGTTCATATTCTTCGTGCGTCGCCTGACCTACTCGCGCACGGCCACCGCTCCTGAGGAAACCGCCCAGTCGGCCGCGACGGCCGCCAATCCCGACATGGTGTGTCCGGCCGGCGCCGACTGTCCGCACGAGCAGCAACGCATGACTGCGGAGGAGGAGGACCGACAAACCGCCGTGGTTACCTAGCCCGCATAGTTCGGCGACCACGACGCGCGCGTGATCCGTGGGTAGCCCGCACTTCTTCTTGAACCTCATGATCGTTTGAGATTTTTACAACTTTGTTATGAATGGCGATTCATTTTAGAGATAAAATGAATCGCGGTTCATTTCTGTGAACCGACGTCTCGCGTGTTCCGGGCATTCTTGTTGGGAGGGGGTATCCCATGAAGCTCGATAGACGCACGTTTGTGACGGCCGCCGCGGGATCAACTGTAGGGTTACGGGCCGGCACCTGCAACGCCGCCGACCATGAGACCGAAGGCGCGGACAAGCACGCCGGCTGTCTCGTGGATACCACACTGTGCATCGGCTGCCGTGAATGTGAGTATGCCTGCAATCGGGCCAACTCGCTACCGCAACCCAGCCGACCATTCGACGATCGAACGGTTCTCCGAAACGAGCGGCGACCAACGACCAGTGCTTTCACAGTAGTTAACGAGTACCCTGGGAGCCCGTCGCCGGCTCAGCCGGACCGCCCCACGACCACCATCAAAGTGCAGTGCATGCACTGTCTCGAGCCCTCGTGCGTCTCTGCCTGCATTGTCGGCGCTCTCACCAAGACCGACGACGGCGCTGTGGTCTACAACCCGGACATTTGTATCGGGTGCAGGTACTGCATCATTGCCTGTCCATTCGAGATTCCGGCCTATGAGTTTGACCGTCCGGTTCTCCCACGTGTCCGCAAGTGCGAGTTCTGCTTCGGGCGCGAGGGGGTTGCCGGCGCCAACCCGGCGTGTGCGGCGGCCTGCCCCACCGAAGCAATCGTCTTCGGTACGCGGACCCAGCTCTTGGAACTCGCGCGGAGTCGTATCGAGCAGCGCCCGGACCGGTACGCCAACCACATCTATGGCGAGAACGAGGTGGGCGGCACCTCGTGGATGTACCTCGTGGGACGGCCGCCGGAGGATTTGGGACTCACGCCCATGCCGCAGGTGGCGCCGGCGGAGACGACAGAGGCCATTCAGCACGGCATCTTCCGTTTCGGCGCCTTCCCCATTGCGCTCTATGGCCTCCTTGGAGGCCTCATGTGGCGCAGTCATCGAAAAGAGCGGATCGCCTCCGAAGACGCCGGCGACGAGGGAGGTGCGCCGTGAAAGCTCTCAAACCCGGACGCGTGAGACAGCCGTACTTCAGTACCGGTACCTATATTCTCGTCGCACTCGTCGGGATCGGCTTCTCGTTCGGGCTGGCACGGTTCATTACCGGACTCGGCGCCATCACGAACCTCAGCAACCGGTTTCCTTGGGGGATCTGGATCGCGATCGACGTTGCCTGCGGCGTGGCTCTCGCCGCCGGCGGATTCACAACTGCTGCGCTTGTTGAGATTTTCGGTGGACGGCGATTCAAACCACTCCTTCGACCCGCAATTCTTACTGCATGGCTCGGTTACGGAATGGTCGGTTTCGGTCTCCTTTTTGACCTCGGACGCTACTGGCACGCCTGGGAACCGGTTTTTCACTGGCAGGGCAACTCGGTCCTCTTCGAGGTCGGCATATGCGTGCTCACTTACCTCGTCGTGCTCACGATCGAATTGACCCCGAGCCTGCTCGAGGGCCTCATCGACCGCGCCGATCGAAACGAGTGGGGTGCACACCTGTTGCGGTCGTTGATCGGTCCTGCAAGGGTCCTCCGCCGTGGAGTTCTGATCGTTCTCCCTCTATTTGTCATCGCCGGCGTGGTTCTGTCCTGCATGCACCAGTCCTCGCTCGGCACGCTGATGGTGATCGCCCCCACCAAGCTGAGTGCGTTCTGGTACACCCCGTGGCTTCCGGTGCTCTTCCTGTTGTCGGCAATCATGGTCGGCTTCCCGATGGTGATCATCGAGTCGATTTTCTCCGCCCGCAGTTTCGGCCGCGAGCCGGAGATGGAGATCTTGGGACCACTCGCACGGATCATCCCGTGGACAATCGGCGTGTACGCCGTCTTCAAGATCGCGACCCTGGTCGCAGTTTCCGAACGCCTTGACACGCTACTCCACCCGGGCTGCACCACCGCCCTCACGATCGAGCTCGTCGCCGGGTTGGCCGTGCCGTTCGTGATGCTCCTCTTCCGCGGCGTGCGTCGATCGCCAGGCTGGCTCTTTACCGCCTCTTTCCTGCTGGTCTTCGGCGTCGCGCTCAACCGGATCAACGTGTTCCTCGTTGGCTTTCACCCGCTGTCCTCCGGCCCCAATTATTTCCCCTCCATTGGGGAGATCGCGGTCACCATCTCCATCGTCGCGTTCCTCGCGCTGCTGTATCGATTCTTTGCCATCAACGCGCCAATTCTCACCGGTCCCGAGGATGCGGGGGTGGCACCGGCGATCAACGGCGAGCTGCCGGTGCCGAGAAAATGGGCGTGGGTATTCCGCGCCATAGCGGTCGCGTCACTCGTAACCTTCATCGCCCTCTACGCCGCTTTCCACCGGATTTCCATCACGCAGGCGACAACCGCCCGCCAGCGGATCTACCACATGCCGGCTGCGCTTGCGAGCCAGACCGAGGCGCTCGAGGCAGTCACCCACGCCTTGCGACCACGTGGCTACCAGACCGCCTATCTGATCGAGAACCCGATCGTGAATACAGTATCTGACTTCTATGGGCCGGTGAGGTTTTCCCACCGCTCCCATGACAGTCTCACCGGCGGCGACTGCAGTGTCTGCCACCACCGCGTCGCATTCGACGAGGAAGACCGTGTCGGAGAGGACCTGAGTGAGCTCCACGCCATGATGGAGATCCGCCTCGGCCGCCCCTGCACGTCCTGCCACGGCGACTTCGAAGAGAACAGCCCTCAAGGATGCGACCACTGCCACGGCCACGCCAACGAACCCGACGATCCGGCCAGACCGGGGCTCAAAGGAGCGCTCCACCGCCAGTGCATCGGCTGCCACGAGCAACATCCCGAGGCGGCGAACGCGCCCACGACGTGCGACTCCTGTCATCACCCGTTGGTCCCAGACCACGGAGAGTTGGTAGGCGATATGACGCTCGCGGAAGGCCCGGAAGCGATAACTCAGCGATGTCTCGATTGTCATCATGAAACAGGTGAGGACGTGATGCGCTCGGTCCACTGGAAGTGGGGGGGCCATTCGCCCAGCGTTGCCGGCTACGAGCACCACGTGGACCTCGGTCTTGGCACGGTGCTCAACAACTACCTCATCTGCACCGCCGCCAACCCACAGAATTGTGCCGCCTGCCATATCAGTTATGGCCGCGCAATCGACCTCACCGGCGCCGCCGATCCGGTCAGCATCGATTGTCTGATCTGCCACGACACCACGGACACCTACCGCAAGCGGGCCGGCGGTGGTGGCGAGCCGGACGCGGGTGTCGATCTCGCGCGAGTATCGAACAACGTCGGTCGCCCGGGCCGCAACAACTGTGGCCTTTGCCACTTTTATAGCGACGGCGGCGCAAACCTCAAGCATGGCGATCTGGAGCCGGTGCTCGCCGACCCGCCGCCGGACTTCGACGTGCACATGGGGCGCGCCCACATGCTCTGCCAGGACTGTCATAAGACTCACAAGCACCGCATCACGGGCCGTTCCATGACCGCCCCGGCTTCCGAGGGCGAGGTGCGGTGCGAGCAGTGCCACGGCGTGCAACCGCACCGGATTGCGGGCGTCCTCGGCTCGCACCTCGACCACCACGTGCCATCGGTTGCTTGTGAGACGTGCCACATCCCGCACGTGGCGAAGGAGGCTCCAACCCAGGTGTTCCTCGACTACTCCATGGCAGGCAAGGATCGCGAGCCGACCTTTGACGCCTATGGTATGCCCACCTGGGAGAAGGAGTTTGGCGAGATGCGGTGGGCGAAGAACCTGGTTCCTACCTACATGTGGTTCGACGGGACCCGGGATGCGTACGTGCTTGGTGAGAAAATCAACCCGCGGCGAACGACGGTGCTCAATGCGCCGCTCGGCGACCGCGGTGTTCCAACCGCACGTATTGCACCGTTCAAGGTCCACACCGCGGTGCAGCCCTACGACTCCGAGAATAACATCCTGGTCACCCCCCGGCTGTGCTCGGGGTTCTGGGACGACTTCGATTGGGCTAGGGCGATAGCCGAGGGAATGCAGGCCACGGGCTTGGAGTATTCGGGCTCGTATGACTTCACCACCACCGTGATGTACACGGCGCTGCACCATGAGGTCGTGCCGAAGGACCAGAGCCTCGGCTGTGCCGACTGCCATGCCCAGGAGGCGGTGGCGTGCGCGCGGTGCCACCGCGAGCCTCAGGACCTGGAGCAGCCGGCGCACGTCGGCCGGACCTATCC